>UMHR01006416.1_pt1 | contig 10327 bp, 10 predicted proteins | sample 1965581 | NCBI WGS metagenome assembly UMHR01 (sample SAMEA4836104, study PRJEB28245) | human gut metagenome | biome: gut microbiome; material: fecal sample | place: Denmark | collected 2008 | reverse complement strand
CGCTTACTCGGAGAAGTTGGAGGAGATCAGCTCAATCAGAGCCTCCACCGCTTCTTTCTCGTCGGGGCCGTCTGCAATGAGGTTGATGGAAGTCCCCTTGACAATGCCCAGAGAGAGCACGCCCAGCAGGCTCTTGGCGTTCACTCTGCGCTCGTCCTTCTCCACCCAAATGGAGCTCTTGAACTCGTTGGCTTTCTGGATGAAAAACGTGGCCGGTCTCGCATGCAGGCCGACCTGGTTGTTCACGACTGCCTCTTTCATATACATAGCGTTTTCCCCCCAAGATGCATTCGCATACTTCGTACTATAGAATATCAAATTTATCCCAAACCGTCAATGACAAAATACACAAATTAAGTTGAAGAAACTGGTTTGATTGACGAACCAGTTTACTCCTTCCCCTCTGGGGCACGAATGTCCGCAGATGGCAGACATTCCGCCTGCCGCAGCCTGGCGCTCGTTACGCCGTCCTCACGGCGCGGAGGCTTTCTGCGGAAAGCCTGTCGCTTCGCTCCAAAGCCGCGCCTTCCGGGGGGAATCGATTCCCCCCGGAGGCCCCCCACGCGCTCCCGCGGGGGACGGGGGCTGCTCTACCGAAGCTCGGCGATGGTCACACCATCCTCACGGCGCGGAGGCTTTCTGCGGAAAGCCTGTCGCTCCGCTCCAAAGCCGCGCCTTCCGGGGGGAATCGATTCCCCCCGGAGGCCCCCCACGCGCTCTCGCGGGGGACGGGAGCTGCTCTACCGCAGCTCGGCAATGGTCACACCATCCTCGCCTTCGCCGTAGCGGCCGGGGCGGAAGGACTTGACGTAGCGGCTGCGCTTGAGGTGCTCCCGCACTGCCTTGCGCACCGCGCCGGTGCCCTTGCCGTGGATGATGCGCACCTCGTTGAGCTTGCCCAGCACCGCGTTGTCCAGGAAGAGATCCAGCGCCCCGATGGCCTCGTCGGTCATCATGCCCCGGAGATCCACCTCCGGCGAGGCCCCCAGGGAGCGCAGCTTGTGCTCCGCCCGGGCCACCACCTTCTTGGCGGACTGCTGGGTCTCCCCCTCTACCATGCGCACCTCCTCCTGCCTAGCGGTGATCTTCAGAATCCCCGCCTGGAGCTGGAGGGAGCCGTCCTTGTTGACCGACAGGACGGTGGCCTGGGTGCCCATCTTCACCAGCTCCACCGTGTCGCCCGCCCGGGCTGGCCGGGTGGGGGGCGGGGCCGGCTCCTCCGGCCGGGCCCCCAGCTTCCCCTCCGCCTCGTTGAGGCTGCGGCGCAGGGCGGCCCGCTCGTCGTTGACCCGCTGCCAGTCCTCCTCCTTCCGCTGGCGGCGGCGCATGTCGTTGAGCTCCTTGAATACCTGGTCGGCGGTGTCCCTGGCCTCGTCCAGGATGGCCCGGGCCTCCGCCTGGGCCTTCTCCACCGCCTTGGCCCGCTCGGCCTCCATCTTGGCCTTGTACTCCCGGGAGGCCTTGGCCGTCTCTTCCATCTCCCGCCGGAGCCGGGCGGCGGCCTCCTTCTCCCGCTCCATCTCCTGGCGCTGCTCGTCCAGTTGGGTGAGCACGTCCTCGAAGCGCACGTTCTCCGCGTCAATGCGGGCGGCGGCCTTCTGGATGATGGACTTGGGCAGGCCCAGCCGCTCCGAGATGGCAAAGGCGTTGGACTTGCCGGGGATGCCGATGAGCAGGCGGTAGGTGGGGGCCAGGGAGTCCACGTTGAACTCGCAGGAGGCGTTCTCCACCCCCGGCGTGGTCATGGCGTACACCTTCAGCTCGGCGTAGTGGGTGGTGGCGGCCACCAGGGCCCCCATCTCCCGGGCGCTCTCGATGATGGCGGCGGCCAGGGCCGCGCCCTCGATGGGGTCGGTGCCCGCCCCCAGCTCGTCAAAGAGGATCAGCGTCTCGTCGTCCGCCTCCCCGAGAATGCCCACAATGTTCACCATGTGGGAGGAAAATGTGGACAAACTCTGGGCGATGGACTGCTCGTCGCCCACGTCGGCCAGCACCCGGCGGAACACCTTTACCCGGCTGTCGTCGGAGACGGGGATATGCAGGCCGCACTGGGCCATGAGGGTGAGCAGGCCGATGGTCTTGATGGTCACCGTCTTGCCGCCGGTGTTGGGGCCGGTGATCACCAGGGTGTCGAAGTCCTCACCCAGCATCAGGTCGTTGGCCACCGCCCTGTCCGGGTCCAGCAGGGGGTGGCGGGCTTTCCGCAGGTACAGGCCGCGCTCCACGATTCTGGGGGCGCAGGCCCGCATCCGGTAGGCCAGCTTGGCCCGGGCGAAGATCACATCCAGAAGGATGAGCAGATCGTAGTCCTGAGTGATATCGTCCTTGAACTGGGCGCACTCGGCGGACAGCTCCGCAAGGATGCGCTCAATCTCCTTCTCCTCCCTGGCCTGGAGCTCCTTGAGTTCGTTGTTGGCCTTCACCACCCCCATGGGCTCGATGAAGAAGGTGGCCCCGGAGGAGGACACGTCGTGCACCAGGCCGGGCACGTCGTTCTTGTGCTCCGACTTGACGGGCACCACGAAGCGGTCGTTGCGCTGGGTGATGATGGCCTCCTGGAGATATTTGGCCTGGTTGGAGGAGAGGAGCTTGTTGAGGATGTCCCGCACCTTGGAGGCGGTGGCCCGGATGTGCCGCCGGATGGAGGCCAGCTCGGGGCTGGCGGCGTCGGCGATCTCCTCCTCTCCCACGATGGAGCCGGTGATCTTGTCCTCCAGAAAGCGGTTGGCGGTCAGGGAGCGGAACAGGTGGTCGATGCAGGTCTTTTTCCGCTCGTCCCCCTCACCGTACTCCCTGGCGGAGCGGGCCGCCCGCAGCACCGCCGCGATGTCCAGCAGCTCCCGGGTGTTGAGCGCGCCCCCCATGTGGGCCCGCTGGAGGGAGGCCGCCACCGGCTTGACGCCGGAGAAGGAGGGGCTGCCCCGCAGGGCGCTCATGTCCACAGCGGCGCTGGTCTCATCCAGCGCCCGCTGGACATCGTCCGGGTCGGTCATGGGCCGCAGCGCCAGGCAGCGCTCCTTGCCCTCCTGGGTCACAGCCTGGCCGGCCAGGCGATCAAGCACCTTGGGCAGTTCCAGAATCTGAATGGATTTTTCAAATAAATCGGTCATAATTCGTTTCCTTGCTGTTTGATTGCCGCGTTGTTCCGCGGAGCGCCGCGCCTGTGCCCCAAGATTCGCGCACCCGAAGCCCCCCGGGCGCATACCCTATGGGCAGGAGGGATCTTATGGAACAGAAACGGCTTGACTTATATACGTTCTCCGAGCGTCAGCTCATATTACTCAATACCTGTATCAATGCGTGGCGGGGGAGCACCTTCTGGGCCCTCATGTATATGCAGAGCCGGCTGTTCCACGCGGAAAACGTGGACAGCATCTATCGGGAGCTGCAGGCCCAGCCCGCCCAGTACGACCAGATCATGGAGCGCTACTATGGCATCCAGCTCATTGTCGGTGCCGCAGCGGCAGGCTCTCCGCTCTACCGCTACTACGCCGCTTATCTGGACGCGCTGGACGCGCGGCAGCGCAGCCAGGCTGAGCGCATCCGCTGCCAGTGGCTGGACCTCAACCGGCTCACCGCCGCCCGGCTGTCCGCGCTCAACCCCCACTGGGACGCCAGTTTATGGAGCAGCATGTTTATCCACAATACCACCCTGCTCTGCGATGCCGCCGACCAGGATCTGCTGGGCAATTACCACGCCATCAGCGCGTCCTACCTGCTGCTGGACCAGCTCGCCTGCGAGATGGGCGAGTACATGAGTGTGGGGATCATCCGGCAGTTTCATATCTCCTAGTCCACGGGCCGCCCGCACTCTGAGCAGACCCCATCGTGGAGGGAGATCACCCCGCCGCAGGTGCAGAGCCACCGCCTCCGCTGCCCGGCCAGAAGGGCCTCTGCCTCTCCCGCGGCGGCCCGGCGTCCAGTCTCCACCAGGCTGATCCCCCAACGCTTTTGATAGGTCTTTTCCAGCGCCGCCATGGACTTGCATGGAAACCGGGGACAGGCGGCGCAAAATGCCACGCCCCGCTCCGCCGCGCAAGCTTTCAGGGCGCAGTCCCGGCAGTGGGGCGGCTTGTTCGACGCGCCGCCCCTGCACCCGAGGCAGGCCCGCCGGGGAGTCAGGTGCCGGTAGCACACCTGGCAGTTCATTCCGCAGGGGGCCAGCAGCTCCGGCGGAATGGCATCCGGCATGATCACAGCAGCTCACACCGCAGGGCGAGCACCGCCCGGCCGCCCACCTGAACCTTGACGCCGTCCCCCCCGTCCGTGAGACGGCTGAGGATCTCCGAGGGCTTGCCCATCTTCTCCCCCTGGACAAAGCGGTTCTCCGCCCCGGCGGCCGTCAGCCCCCGGCGGTACAGATAGTAGGTCAGCGCCCCGTTGGAGGTGCCGGTGGCCGCCTCCTCCGGGATGGCGTACAGGGGGGCGAAGTTGCGGCAGTGGGCCGCGGCGTCGGGGGTATGGGGGCAGAACATGTGCACCCCCACCACGCCGTAGCGCTCCGACAGGCGGGTGACCTCCCCCTCGTTCTGCTCCGCCCGCTCCAGGGCGGCCAGATCCCGGACGGGCAGCAGGATATCCAGCAGGCCGGTGCTCACCGCCTGGGCCTCCAGGCCCTCCGGCCGGTCGGCCAGGGACAGGCCGTAGGCGGCGTACAGCTCCGCCTGCTCCTCCTCTGAAAAGCTCCGGCCGTCGGCAGGGGGCGCCATATCCATCCACACCGCGTCCGCGCCCACCTGGATGGACAGGTCTCCGGAGCGGGTGTGCAGGGCATACGTACCCGGCCCGATAGCCCCCGTCTCCCGCAGGACGGTGAAGGAGGCGATGGTGGCGTGGCCGCAGAGGTCCACCTCCTCCGCGGGGGTGAAATAGCGGATGTGGAAGGAGTCCTCCCCCGTCCGGCGGACAAAGGCGGTCTCCGAGTGCTTCAGCTCCCCGGCCAGGGCCCGCATGAACCCCTCCTCCGGGAAATCCGCCTCCCCCAGCAGGGCCACGCCGGCCTGATTGCCGGAGAAGCGCCGGGTGGTAAAGGCGTCCGCTACAAACAGTTCCATATTCAATTCCCCCATTGTTGATAAAAATCCAGGGTGCGAAAGCCCCGGTCAAGCTGCGTGGTCAGAAATCGCTGGCAGACGTGGGACAGGCAGGACAGGCCCGCCCCCTCCAGCCGGAAGGAGAACAGGCGCTTGGGATCGCCGTAGACGATGTGGCGCATAGCCGCCAGGGCTCCCCCCTCCAGGGGGACGGCTGCCCCCTCCCCCGCCTCCGTCCGGCAGGCGGCGCAGCAGAGCACCCCCTCGTTCAGGTGGAACAGAGGCGGCTCCGGCTCCGGCGCGCCGCACACCGCGCAGGCGTCCAGCAGGGGCTCGTACCCCTCCAGGCACATGAGCTTGAGCTCGAAGGCCGCCTTTACCAGAGCCAGGGGCCGGTTCAGCCTGTCGAGGGCATAGAGGGAGTTAAGGATGAGGGAGAGGGCCATCGGATCGGGCCGCCCCTCCACCGCCACCGCCTCCATCACTTCCGCAAAGTAGGAGGCCAGGCTCAGCCTCTCCAGATCGGATCTGACGCGCCAGAACTGCTGGAGGGACTCCGCCTCGTTGAGGGTGAAGTAGTCCCGGTATTCAAACAGGGTCATGTCCGAATAGACCAGGAGCTGGGCCGCGGCGGCCAGGGGACTGCCCTTCCGGCGGCAGCCCCGGGCCTTGACCGTGCGCTTGCCCCCCTCAGCGGTGAGCACGGTGAGCAGCTTGTCCGACTCCTTGTAGTTGACCTCCCGGAGCACCAGGCCCTGGGTGCTGATGTGCATGGGCTTCCCTCCACTATGTATGCGGGCGCGCCGCGCCCGCGTGCTCAGCCCTTCACCCTCCGGTAAAGGCTGTAGACCTCCGGCAGACCGGTCTGCAAAAACAGCCGCCAGAGCAGCTCCGCCCAGCTCATGGCACAGCCCCCCTTTCTGTCTTTAGGTTGGCTGGCCGCGTTCCGTTTATGAGCGGTAATTTCTGCGCCCTTACTCGTCCCGGTATCCGAAATTCTTGATCAAATTCATATTATCTCTCCAGTTTTCTTTTACCTTCACCCAGGTCTGGAGAAACACCTTCGTGCCCATAAAGGCCTCAATGTCGGTGCGGGCCAGGGTGGAGATCTTCTTGAGCATGGCCCCGCCCTTGCCGATGATGATCCCCTTGTGGCTGGCCTTTTCACAATAAATGGTAGCGTCCAGGTCGATGATACCGTCGTCCCGCTCGGAAAAGGTGGTGATCTCCACGGCGGTGCCGTGGGGAATTTCCTTGTCCAGGCAGAGCAGCAGCTTCTCCCGGATGATCTCGGCGCACACCTGGCGTTCCGGCTGGTCGGTGACCATGTCCTCCGGGAAGAGCTGGGGCCCCTCGGGCAGGAACTGGGCCAGCAGGCCAAGCAGCTCGTCCACCCCCTCGTTCCGCTTGGCGGAGATGGGCACGATGGCGGCGAAGTCGTGGGCCGCGCCGTAGACCTGCATGACGGAGAGCAGCTCCTCCTTCTCCACCGTGTCGATCTTGTTGATGACCAGCACGGCGGGGACATTCAGCTCCTTGATGCGCCGGATCAGCTCCGCCTCCGGCCCGCCGATGTGGGGGATCGGCTCCACCAGCAGAAGCACCGCGTCCACGTCGGCCACGCTCTCCTTGACCACCTTCACCATGTAGTCCCCCAGGCGGGTGCGGGCCTTGTGCAGGCCGGGGGTGTCCAGGAAGACGAACTGGCAGCCCTCCCGGTTCACCACCGCGCAGATGCGGTTACGGGTGGTCTGGGGCTTGTTGGTGACGATGGCGATCTTCTCGCCCACCAGGGCGTTGGTCAGGGTGGACTTGCCTACGTTGGGGCGGCCCACGATGCTGATCATTCCGGATTTTCTAATTTCCATAGGTGATCCTCAACTTTCTTGAGCGGTTTTATGATAATTTTTTCCAACAGGGGCGGCCAACGCACTCGCGTCTGCGCAGGCGCAGGCCGTGATAAGGCGCGGAGTCGTTCAGCGGCACGGCAGTCCCCCGCAAATGGTATGTAAGCCGTTCCGAAGGGCCGGCGCGTCAAGGACGCCGCGCCCTACGCGTCCGGATCGTCCCTCCCCTTCAGTGCCTCGTACAGGCCGTAGGCACAGCCGAACACGACGCCGGGCAGGGTGAAAATCACGCCGCAGGCCACCAGCCCGGCCACGTCTCCACCCGCCAGCGCGCCCAGCGCCATGCACAGCAGCCCACAGGCGAGCAGGGAGATCGCCCCGCCGCCGGCGGCGTACCGCAAAAGTCTCTTATCCATCCGCGCCCTCCCGGGTGATGCCCAGGGCGGCCAGGATGGCCTCCTCGCGTTCCCGCATCTGGGCCTTCATCGGGCCCTCATCCAGGTGGTCGTAGCCCAGCAGGTGGAGCACCGAGTGGACGGCCAGGTAGGCCGCCTCCCGCTCCGCGCCGTGGCCGTACTCCGCCCCCTGGGCTTCCGCCCGCTCCAGGGAGAGCACCATGTCCCCCAGAGGGACCAGTCCGGTGCCAGGGTCGGCCTCTACGTCGTCCAGGGTGGGCGGCGCACCGGGGGTAAGCTGGAACATGGGGAAGGAGAGCACGTCGGTGGGCCGGTCCACGCCCCGCTGCTCCAGGTTGATGGCGTGGATACCCGCGTCGTCGGTGAAGAGCACGTCCACCTCGCAGGCGAAGGGCACGCGCTCCGCGTCCAGGACGGCGGGGATCACCCGGCGCAGCAGCGCGGCGTAGGGCTCCGCGCCATCCACCTCGGTCTCGATCAGAATTTCGTGGTTCATCGCTTTCCCTTCCTCTTTTCGTCCTCCTCATAGGCCTTGATGATGCGCTGGACGATCACGTGGCGCACCACGTCGGCCTCGTTGAGCCTGCAAATGGCGATGTCCTCCACGCCGTCCAGCACCCGCATGGCCTCCTTCAGCCCGGACACCGTGTCCCGGGGCAGGTCGATCTGGGTGATGTCGCCGGTGATGACGATCTTGGAGCCGAAGCCCAGGCGGGTGAGGAACATCTTCATCTGCTCCCGGGAGGTGTTCTGAGCCTCGTCCAGAATGATGAAGGAGTCGTCCAGGGTGCGGCCCCGCATGTAGGCCAGGGGGGCCACCTCGATGCTGCCCCGCTCCAGGTATTTATTATAGGTCTCCGCCCCCAGCATGTCGAAGAGGGCGTCGTACAGGGGCCGCAGATAGGGGTCCACCTTGCTCTGCAGATCGCCGGGCAGGAAGCCCAGCCGCTCCCCTGCCTCCACCGCCGGGCGGGTGAGGATGATGCGGTTGACCTGCTTGTCCCGGAAGGCGGCCACGGCGGCGGCCACCGCCAGGTAGGTCTTGCCGGTGCCCGCCGGGCCGATGCCCAGGGTAATGGTGTTCTTCTTGATAGCGTCCACATACCGCTTCTGGCCCAGGGTCTTGGGCTTGATGGGCTTGCCCTTGGCGGTGACGCAGAGCACATCCCGGGCGATGTCGTTGATGTGCTCCTCGTTGCCCGCCTTCACCAGATTGATGATGTAGCGGACGTTCTGCTCGGTGATGGTCTCCTTCCGCCCGGCCAGGCCCAGCAGGCCCTGGACCGCCTTGACGGCGTAAAGGACGTTCTCCGCCTCCCCGGAGATCTTGAGCTGGTCGTCCCGGCTCACCACCGAGACGTCCAGCTCGTGCTCAATGAGCTTGATGTTTTCGTCAAACGAGCCGAAGATGTCGATGACATCTTCAATGCGCTCGATGCTGATGGTCTGTTCGATCATGGTTCGGCCTCATTTTCTTCTGTAATAGACTCCAGCGGCACAAAGCGCCCGATCTCCTCCGTGCACTCGGCCTGGAGGGTGACCTCCAGCCGTCCATCCCGCTGTGCGGAGGAGAAGCTGGTATGCACCACCTCGCCGTCTCCCAGCCGCGCCCGAAGGGCCTCCAGCAGCCGCTCCTCCAGCAGCCGCTCCGCTGCGTCCGCGTCCACCGGCGCGGCGGCGAGGGTATAGGCCCGGCAGGTCTCCCGGCTCAGGGCCAGGGGCATCTCCCGGCCGCCGGGCAGGGTGAGCGCCCAGGTATCTGTTATTTTATCATACTCAGGGAAGGAAATTCCACTCTTTCCGAAAAAATCGATGCGATGTCCCAGGATGCTCAGGGTCCAGCGGCTGGCCTTCTCGCCGGTATACGATTTCACCGGGGCATCCAGGGGGATGGAGGCCGTCATGGTGTGCCACGTCCGGGCAAAGACCTGTCCCTGGGCCCGCACCAGTATTTGGCCCAGGTTCTCCAGCTCGCTGTACTGGGGGGCATCCAGGGTCACCGCGCCGGAGATGAGCACCTCCCCGGCCAGCACCGTGTCCCCCTGGGCCACCAGCGCTTCCCCGCTGAGGGGCTCGATATGGGTCACAATGCCGGAGGACCGGGCTACAATGCTGCCCACCTGCTCCTCATCGTCCACTTCGGGCGCAGGCACCGCCTCCCGCACCAGCACCTCCGCCCGTGTGCCGTGGAGGTTGACCGACATCCAGGCCATCTCGGGCAGGCCCAGCAGGGCCGCGCTGCTGATGGTGCCCTCGTCCAGTCCGGGGCCGTATACCCCCGGCCGCAGCCCCTGCCGCCGCAGCTCGGTGAGGATCTCCGCTGTGGAGACCGCCTCGTTGCCCTCCACTTCGATGGTGAGCACAAACTGAGAGAGGACGCATACCGCCGTCAGGGAAAGGGCCAGCCCCACCAGCAGGGCATAGCGCCGCCGGAACCGGCCCAGAAAAAAGGGCACGCCGGACTGTTCCGCCGGCACCACGGTACACAGCACCTTGTCCCCCAGCGCCCGGGCCGGGCCGCTTCCCTGCCGGGTGACGGTGAGGCGCAGGCGGGGGGCCTCCAGCCACTCCACGTTCCAAAACACAATGCCCCGCTGGGCGCAGAGGTTGAGAAACCGCTCCGGAAAGGCCCCGGACACCTCCAGCCGGACGCTCCCCCGCAGGGCGTTGACCATCCGCTTCAGCATGCCTCCGCCCCCCCTATTCCAGCTCCACGGCCGTGATGACGCCGGTGATCAGGAGCTGGCTGGCGTTCATGCTCCGCAGCTCCAGGCCGGAGCCCCGCACCTTCACCACCAGCTTGCCCCCGGAGATGTGGATCTCCTCGCCGCCGTAGGAGAGAATTCCCTTGTGATTTTCCATCCGCAGCTCCCGGCTGCCTGTCAGCTCAATGCGGGGCAGGCCCGCCACCACGTCCCCCGGCAGATCAAATACCTCCGCCGTCTTTTCCAGCAGGCCCTCCCGCTTTCCGCTCCGTTCCATGGCCGTCCCTCCTCGTCCCTAATGCTTATGCCGGGAGGACGGCGTTCTT
>UMHR01001110.1_pt1 | contig 10967 bp, 10 predicted proteins | sample 1965581 | NCBI WGS metagenome assembly UMHR01 (sample SAMEA4836104, study PRJEB28245) | human gut metagenome | biome: gut microbiome; material: fecal sample | place: Denmark | collected 2008 | reverse complement strand
AATGATGGAACTGCTTTTCTGGCTGGATGAATTTAACCCATCTTCCCTGCATCTGTTTCTCCCTCGGAGATTTCCCGGTGAAAAATGCAATGAAGTAGCCGACACTTCCGTTTACTTCCATGACAATGATAGCTGGCCTGCCCATGCTCCTGTCTGTATGTGGTTTAACTATGGAGTTCTGAATGATTTTTTGAAAGAATGGGTGGTTCGGATGGATGAACTGAAATCCGGTGAGATTACCAGAGATGAATATTTTGAATGGAAAATCAACTGGCCACAGACTTGTGATGGTTGTGGAAAATATGACCCTAAGAAACAATGGCACTCTGTAAAATCAGAACTCAGTGAAACTTAACAAAACTTAAATTCACTGCATTTTTCCTCTTGGGCAAAAGAAAACGCACTGTAAAACCAATAATCTGATATGCTCCCCATATGGTAGACAATGGAAATATCCAAAAATCTATCATATGAGGAGCATGTTTTTATGTCTAGGAAACAGTATAGTAAGGAGTTGAAACTTGAGCTCGTAAAGAAACACCTTGAGGATGGAATCTCTTATTGGAAATTAGGTAAAGAGTATGGAATTGAGGCTAGTATCATCCGCAGGTGGGGTCATAAATACGAAACATTTGGAGAAGACGGTCTAGAAAAGCAAAATGCTGATTTATGTAATTACTCTGCAGAATTTAAGAAGAAGATTGTTCTTGAATATCTTGGAGGCAATATAACGAGTCAGGATTTTGACAAGCTCTAAAATAGCCCGTTCATCATCAATCATAAGGATCGCCGCCATATTGTTGCCTCCTAGTCTGAATTTTTTTGAAAGAAATTCAGACCAGGAGGCCCCCGGCAGTAGAAAAGGCTTGTCCTGTAAACAATCAGCAAAAACGGACATTTTTCGCTAAAGAAAAAGCCCACACACCGTATGATGTATGCGCAGGTTTTCCTACTTTTGTTGGATAATAGAAAAGTGCCGGAAAAAAGGGAAAAGTCTGTCGAATAAAAAAATACCGCAGCCCCCTGAAGGACCACGGTATGTATATCATATTCGTTCTGTTCGATTATAAGCGAATACCCACCCGGCTTTCTTCTTTTTGGCTTCATCTTATCCCCTCAGCGGGACAAGATGACAAGTATCACCACCTTTCCCCGTATCCTTTCATTGATACGGGTAGTATAATGTATGAAATAGTAGAATGATGGGGCTTTCACAGTAGATATGTAGTAGTTCATCGCATTTTCAGACAATTTGCACAAGAAAAATGACGTATTCTTAGTGATGTTTTAAGAATACATAAAAAAAAGCGCGAATGATAGGCGCTCATAGGAAAAGCGGCCTGAAAATCAGACCGCCGAAAAGAAATAACACTTTGTTAGATTTGAAAACAGTAACCGGTTTCCCGAACAGACTGGAGATTGAATGGGGGATCAGGGGCCGCCTGTAGCAGTTTTTCCGCAGATTACGGACGTGGCAGCCCAACGCATTACTTTCATTTCCGATTGCGTCCTCGCCCCATACTCTTTGATAAATCTGCTCATAAGTAAGGACTCGGTTCCTGTTTGCCACCAAAAAGCAGAGGATTTTATATTCCTTCACTGTCAGCTTAATCTCCTGATTGTTACGATATACTTTTCGCTTGTCCATGTGAATTTCAAGACCGGGAAGTGATAATATCGTTTCTTGCCCTAAGCTGTACCGTTCAAAATCGGGGTGCTTCTTCAGAAAAGCAAGGATTTCTGTAAAGGCCAGTGTGTCGTTATCCTGTAAATCTAAAATAATTACTTTTCCGATGGTATCACCTCCCATTTCTTTTGTTTGCTTCTCTTAATCTCTTAAAACTTTCTTCACTGATAACATGTTCTAATCGACAAACGTCCTGTTCTGCAATCTCATAAGGAACGCCCACATCCATAAGCTGCTGAGTAAAAAACAAATGTCTCTCATAAATCTGTTTAGCTAATTTCTGTCCTTGCTCTGTTAAGGAGAGTGTACCATCTGTTTTTTTCATCACACATTTCTTTTTAGACAGTTCCTTTACCGCCCGGCTTACAGACGGTTTTTTCACTCTTAAATGATCCGCCACATCTGTACAGCGTACATAACCGTGATTTTGTTGAATAATCAAAATAGCTTCCAGATAATCTTCCAATGATGAAGTTAAAATCACATAGCAAACCTCCTTTCCAAAATGATTTAGAGCAGAGAAAGCCTAATAATCTCTAATTAATTTTCCATGTTCCGGTATTTTGTTGGCTAGACCACAAGCGACGGTACAAACCGTCTTGTATTATTAATTCTTCATGTGTCCCATGTTCTGTTATTTTACCTTCATCTAAAACTAATATTTGATTAGCATTTTTGATTGTATTAAGCCTATGAGCTATCACTAAAAGTATCTTCCCATTTACTAACGCATCTATTGCTTCTTGAATATAACTTTCATTATCACTGTCAATGCTTGCGGTAGCTTCGTCCAAAATAATAATAGGCGCATTTTTTAGAATAGAGCGCGCAATAGAAATACGTTGTTTTTCTCCTCCTGATAAGCTTGCGCCTCCCTCGCCAATAATAGTCTGAAAACCATTTGGAAGTTCCATAACAAAATCATAACATCTGGCTTTCTTTGCAGCTTCTATAACCTCTTGTTCTGTGGCATCTGAACGTCCCATTAAAATGTTGTTATAGATAGTATCTTCAAATAAATAAACATTTTGAAAAACCATACTAATTTGATTCATTAAAACAGATAATGGGAGTTCTTTTATATCAATACCGCCAATATATATTGTTCCACTGTTAATATCCCAAAAACGCACTAATAAATTAGCGATTGTTGATTTTCCAGAACCACTTTTGCCTACTAAAGCCGTCATAGAATTTTCCTTTAAACCAAATGACACATCATGCAATACTTCCTTTTTACCGTAAGAAAAACAAACATTTTTATATTCTACAACATACTCTGATTCATACGTGTTAATTTCCTTTTTACCTTTGTCTGGAAGTTCTTCTACTGCAAAAAGTTCTTCTATTCGATCCAAACAGCTTTCCATGATTGTCATGTTATTTGATTCTGCATATAATGATTTTAAAGGATTAAAAATCTCTATAACAAATAAAAGCATACCCATTGTATAAGTCAACGACAATGTATCAGATATAAACAAAAATAAACCACTAATTAAAATTCCTAAAATTCCTATTGCATACAACCAGCTTAGGCCACGCATCCAGGGTGTAACCATTTCTTCAAACTGTATATTTTTATCTCTTGATTGGCGAAAATTTTCGCTTAACTCTTTTGACTTGTTTCCCAAAAGATTATAACTTTTAATAACAGAAATTCCTTCTACAAACGACAATACCGCCTCTGTTAAATGCTCACTCTGTTCTTGACGTACTTCCGCTTCCTTTAGGGATACTTTATTCATTTTTTGCCCTATTAAAATTGCAATTATAGAGGTTATGGTAGCAATAATTCCTAATTTCCAGTCCATTATAAACATAAATACAACTAAAATTATTGCGGAAAAAGCGTAGCTTAAAATATTAGCTATTTTTGCCATTACATTTTCTTCAATAAAAAGCATATCCGTAGAAAGAACGGAACTAATTTTACCAATATTTCCTTCTGTAAAATATCCCATTGGCAAGCGCTTTAGATGTTCACCTAATTCGATTCGTTTATCAGAAAATAGTAAGTATCCAGCTCCGCTTTGTAAACGATCACTTGCATGTTGAAAAATCATTTGCAAAATGATGGTTATAACCATTACTATGCCGACATATATAGCATGAAGTGAAGTCATTGTCCCATAATATAATTTACTTATTATAATCATTGCATATAAAATTGGCATTTTAGCAAGAACTGCATTTAAAACAGAAAAAATAAAAGCTATTTGAATTTGTTTTTTATATTTTCCGGATACTTTTAGTATACGGGTCATCATATTCAAAATCATAAAATCCCCCCTTTACCCAGTTGCCACCCTTGACTTTTCTGATGTGCCTCCCATAGTGTCCTGTAACACTCGTTATTTTCTAATAACTCCTCGTGTACACCACAGCCAATAATTTCTCCGGCTTTTAATACACATATTTGATCTGCATTAATAATAGATGACAATCTATGAGCAATAACAATCAATGTTTTATTATGCACAAATTCTGAAATAGCTGCTTCAATTTTTGCTTCATTTTCGGTATCAGCAAAAGCAGTAGCCTCATCCAGAATGATAATAGGCGCATTTTTTAAAATAGCTCTTGCCAACGTAATTCTTTGTTTTTCTCCACCTGATAATTGATTACCACAATCACCAGCTAAGGTTTTAAACCCTTCAGGAAATTTTTTAATAAATTCCATACATTGAGCCTTTTTAGCGGCCTCTATTACTTCTTCATCCGTAGCATTGGGTTTTCCAATCCGTATATTTTCCATAAGAGTTGTATTAAAAAGAAAATTATCTTGCGAAACATAGGAAACAAGATTATTTAAAGTTTCCAAACTCATATCACAGATATTTTGTCCGCCTATCGAGATAGATCCAGAATTTACATCATAATAATGGACCAACAGTTTAGCAAGTGTACTCTTTCCTGAACCGGATTCTCCAACAAAAGCAGTTTTAGTATTCGGTTTTAGGTTAAGACATACATGATGTAAGATTTCTTTTTCATCATAGCCAAAACAGACATTATCATAGCAAATATTATAATCTTCTCCTTCAAAAAGAGCAGAACCTTCCTTTAGAGGGGGAATATCCATTAATTTTTCTAATTCGTCAATTTTATATTTTACCTGTGGCATTACAGAAGTAAATGACATAGTCCGTAATAAAGGAGAACCTAATCCTAATGCCAGACATAATACTAAGGCAAATTGAGATAATTCTATTATTCCTTGTAATACTAGCCATGAGCCTACTGGAAGTGCAAATAAGATTGTACATGGAATAAGTGCGCTATAAGCTGCCATACAGGGCCAACATGCCTTAAACCATGCAAGAGTATAGTCCCTATAATTACAAATAGCGGTTTTGAATTTTTCATAGGATTCACCCGATTTATTAAATACTTTTACAACCTCCATACCGTTTACATATTCAACAATAGTATTATTCATTACTTGTCCAGCAGTGTAGTAAGCTTCCATACCTTTGTTACCAATTTTATACATTAGAATCATTGGTATCATACCCATCGGAATAGTAAAAAGTACCAATAATCCCATTTTCCAGTCAATAATAAAGATAAAAAAATAAACAGCCAGAATCCCCATTAAATTAGACAGGCCCTCTGGTATTCCATGAGCCAATAAGACCTCTAAGCTGTCAATATCATCAATAAAAATCTTTTTAAATGTACCTGTTCCTTTACCTTCAATGACTCCTAAAGGTAATTTTTCCATTTTACCTTGTAATGATATTCTTAAATTCATTAAAGTGCCATAAGCCGCTTCATGTGATAGTCCTAATCCTTTACAATATGTAATCGCCTGTAAAAATAATGAAATGCCAGTTCCAACTGCACATATTATAATAAATGATATTTTAACTGTCTGGTGATTTAGTATTTTGCCAATTATAAAATATATAAAAAGAAAAGGGGCTATTTGAAAAATCACAGATAAAAAGAGAACAATAATTGACCTAACGGTTTTTTTATTGTTTTCTTTTCCATAATATAATATCTTTTTTAGCATTTATTTCATTTCCTTTCTAAACAATCGGGAATTACTGTTTCCAGAATTCCCGTACTGCTTTATTTATATCTTGATTCATTAATGAACCTTGTTTTATGATTTTCCCTGACTGCATAAGGATAATATAGTCACAGCAATGGGAAACAAGTTCTGCATCATGGGTAATAATAAACTGAGTATTGTCAGCTTTTTTCATTTCCCGAATTGCTTCTGCAACATCTAGCATGTGTCTGTAATCTAAACCACTGGTAGGCTCGTCATATACAAGAAATTTTTTCCCTGATCCTAACGCACTGGCTATTGCAACACGTTGCTTTTGGCCTCCAGATAATGACATGGGGTGACACTCTCTAAATTCTTGTAATTTAAGTAGATGTAGTATCTCCATAGCTCGCTTTTCTTTTTCCTCCAAAGTTCCCGGCTGTTTTTCCATTGAAAGAAGAATTTCATCAATTACACTTTCTGTAAACAGTTGATGATTTACGTCTTGCATTACGATATAAGATAAAGCAATCCTCTGCTTTTGAGTTAATTCTCGATTTTCTAAAATCACAGTACCTTTGCACCTTTTCTCTAATCCGCAAAGGCAGCGCCCAAATGTTGTTTTTCCCGCCCCATTGTTTCCTAACACAGCTACTATTGCGCCTTTAGGAATAGAAAGTTTTTCAATGTCTAACGCCTTATGTGGTGCGTTTTTATACGAAAAACTAAAATCAGTAAACGTAAGCCCTGTATCTCTTTCATTGCACCTGTACAGGCTATTTTCAGATGCAATAGAATTGCGCAAGCCCATTTGGTGCAAATCGTTTTCAGAATATTCCCTAAATTCGTTGATAAGAAGGTCTTGCACTATATACCCATTATCCATGTAAATCACTCTGTCAGCTAAGTCCATCAACCAATATAATCGGTGTTCTGCAATAATAACTGTTTTTCCACTTTTCTTCCATTTTTTGATAATCTCTTTTAAATAAGAGATAGATTTCATATCTAAATTGGAAGTCGGTTCGTCCATCACAATAATAGAAGGGAACAACGCAGCCACAGAAGCACATGCTATTTTTTGTTTTTCTCCTCCTGAAAGAGAAAACAAGCTTTTTCCTAAAAGAGTTGATATATTCAACTCTTTAACTGTATTTTCAAAATTTGAAAGTATTTGTTTTTTTGGCATTCCAACATTTTCACACCCAAAAACAATCTCAGTATCTGTTTTTACCGTATAAAATTGAGATTTAGGATTTTGAAATACACTTCCTACAAATGGAGCAATTTCATATAAGTCACTGTCTGCGGTCAACATACCACAAACAGTGACATCTCCTTTCATTTCTCCTTCATAAAAGTGAGGAATTAGTCCATTAATCATTCTTGTTAAAGTAGTCTTCCCACATCCAGAACTTCCACATAAAAGAACAACCTGCCCTTGTGGGATAGAAAGAGTGATATTATGAACACCTGCTCCGTTTTGGGCATTTTGATATGTAAAATCTACGTTATTAAACTTGATCATACTGTACCTCCTTGCCATAACATAATGCTAAAATACAAGGAAAAGAAAAAGAAAATTCCTATAAATGTTATTACGTCACGCCCTGTAAAACCTATATTGCATACATTCGTCCTTCTATTCGGAGAGTTTAATGCTCTTGTCAATGCGGAGGCAGATAAATCATTTCCTATGGATACCACGCTCATTAAAAACGGAACCATACGATATTCCAACATTTTCATAGGATCACGAACAGAACCTACTCCTCGTAATTTCATTGCATCTTGAACGTTTCGATATTCTTCCTTTATAGTAGGGAAGAATCTAAACATAACTGAAATAGGGACTGACAATTTCTTTGTAATGTGCATACGATCCATTGCTGCAATAAATTCACTGACAGATGTTGTTGCAAATAAGAAATACGCCATCATAGTTCCTGGTATTAGTTTTGTTGAAAATGCGAATACACCTGTAAATAAAAGATTAACTGCATTTGGAAGGTATGGCATAATTAAGTCTGGAACAAAAAGAGCAAAGGCATACACAGTAACGTAATAAAGTGCAGCCTTAAACTTTCTCAAAATCAACAAAAAAATGAGAGGAAGGACAGCCAGCGCATAATGTAAATATAACAAATATCCTGTACCATCACCTGCAATTAATGTTGTAGAAACACTGAGGCAAAGCAGAATTTTGGTCCGTGGATCAAGATAGAGCTGCTTTGACGAAGCCTTTTCTTGATATAATTCTGAAGCCATTTATACTAACCCACTCTTTTCAAAATGTTTTTTCATTACTTTACGTCCAATAAGCCCTCCAATAAGGCCACCTAAAAAGCAAAGAATTATCATAACAGGAAATACCCACCAAATTTTGAAATATCCAGCAATGGTATTCATATAAACTTCTCCATAACCGGCTGCTTTGCTTGCTAACCATTCATCACTTGCGCCAATCCAATGAACATAGTTACCAGCAATACAAATGCAAGATACAGCATAAGCAAGTACACATGCAATCCCTTTTTTATATTTCGTAACTTTCATAATAATTTCAGCAATAATCCCTGTAACAATTCCCCATATAAGAAGGTCATATCCCATACCGGTAATAATCATAGCAAGCCCGATAACTACTTGAAGGATCATAATCATGCCTACTTTTTTGATTTTGGCAAAATATAACATCATTGGTATTCCTTCAAGTAAAGGGACAAGAAACGTCAATAAGATAAATCCTATTGGAATCATGCCAACAGTACACGCAACAAGCATAATAATTACTACATAAATAGCAGAGAAAATACCTGCATTAATTAAATCTTTACCATTTAGTTTGTTTGAATTTAGTTCTTTACTCATTATCCCATTCTCCTATCTAATATTTAGTCTTTAACACGTTTTGCCTCTAATAACCAGGTGGATGATATATATACTGGTAGCATTGATTTCCCTCCTTGTTCTTTTTCATAAAATATGATATACTTATGCCATATAGTTAGATATTGCTAACTGTACTTATTTAGTATATCGTCCACCTTTATTTGTTTCAATACATGGATAATAGATTTGGACGTTTCCCTAAATAAATTGGATTTTTTACTAAAAAGGAGAGAATGTGATTTGAATACAGATCCTTTTATGCAAGGTTTGTTTCCGCAACTAGGGCTTACTCCAGAAAAGTCGAACAGTCAAAATAACGGTTGCGGTTTTACAATGGTACCTAATGCTGATTTAGGAAATGGTTATCTTTGGACATATCCGGTTAATCCTTATTTTTCCGTTACCATTTATCATTTAACTTATTATAAAGAAATGCACTATCGTTATCATCATCCCGCAATGTTAGTAATTTCCTTAAGTTCTCCGATAGTTGCTAAGGCTGTATCCGATAAAAATAGTGAACAGAAAGAGCAGCTTCTTGGATATTATTTGCCAGACGGTGAACATGAGTATACTCTGCCAGCATCTAGTTCTATTGATAGCGTCAGCATTGCTTTTACACCAGAATTTTATAATTCTCGTCTAAGCAGTTTGTATGATCGTGATTTTTCAGATTTACCTCGCATAGCTGCGTTGATGAATGGAACGATAAATATTCCTTCTGTAATTTCTATTTTTAAAGAAATTGCCGATTATACACCCACTATAGCAACAAGTGAACTTTTCTATGAAGCAAAAGCACTTGAACTAATTGCATGTTTAGTTGACTGGCATATTCAAGAATCACTTTCGCCTTCCGTAAGAAGTATTTGTGATGCAGATCGTGAAGCAATACATCGTTTAATTCATTTTTTACAACAACATTATTGTGAATCTTTGGATGTCAAAAATATTGCTAGAATGTGCCAAATGAGTAAATCTAAACTTTCTGAATTATTTCATTCTGTAAGTGGTGTAACGCTTATAGAATTTATCAATAATTTGCGAATAGAACGTGCGAAAGAACTTCTCATAAATAGTTATTATCAAATCGGAGAAATTTCGGCTATTATTGGTTATGCTCAGCAAAGTAGCTTTACCTACCTTTTTAAGCAAAAAGTAGGAATGTCTCCTCGTGATTATCGTAAATTACACAAAAAAGTTTAATATTATGTATCCAGCCGTCTACAAGCGGCTGGCCTTTTTATCTCGGCTAGTAGTTTGGTACTCCATACCCGTAAATGCTGATGTCTCCGATAGGATAACTGCTCTGCCGGACCATATCGCCGGAGTTTCCCTCCACCGTGTAGACGCGGCCATTTTCTACATAAAATAGACTTTAGCCCTTATGGGGCAGCAATCAAAACAGCGAGGACAGAACAGAAAGAGTCCCGCAATAAGGTAGGTAACGAAATGTATCTTTCTCCCCGTTACCTCGCTAATATCGAGAATAACGGGCAACATCCGAGCCTCCATATCTTTTTTGAACTTATGCTTCGTTACAATATATCCGTAGACCAGTTTCTTTTAGATACGCCCACCGGAAAAGATACAAAGTGGCGGCAGCTTGACGCTCTCCTTGATGATATGAGCGATAACGGCATACGAATTGTAACAGCAACTGCAAAAGAAATTTCAGAAGGCATAAAAATCACAAAACTGTGATTTTTCCTAATCCCGATTTGGAAGAATATATTATAAACTTGCTTCCTTATCTATTTAGTAGCATGGATTCAATTGCATGTCAGGGACGTCCGGTACACTCTGAGCAACACGATTCCCATATTGACAAACACAAATAACAGGATCAAATTCACAGGTAGATACCCTCTGATTACATCTCCAAGCACTGCTATCCCTGAAAGGCTTCCAATCAAAAACATTTGTGAAATTTCGTTCCACCTTTTTTTGTATTGTTTTATTGTTTCCATAATTATCACCATTAAGATTCCCACTATGAAAAGCACAGCTACGATTGCCAGAATCCTGATAACCCATACTTCTCCACCTGTATATGCTATTTCCTGGTTAAATCCATTATCATAAGTTGGGTATACCAGCCATTTACAAAATCGAACATACCACATGAATGGAGTCATGAAAAAATCTATGAAATCATGTTGAAAAGCACCATTCTGTAGAATTGCAAACAGAACTACCGTAATGTATCCCATTCCCCAGAAATACTCCATAGCCTTCATGTTTTTCGTTCTGTCCCTTACTTCTTTTTTCGCTTTACGAATTTCCAGTTCAGCACGTTTCTTTTCGTTACGGGCTTTGGATTCTGCCTGCTCCATCTTTTTCTCTGCTTCTTTCTGTTTCTTCTGTGCTTCATCTACTGCCTCA
>UMHR01013043.1_pt1 | contig 11507 bp, 9 predicted proteins | sample 1965581 | NCBI WGS metagenome assembly UMHR01 (sample SAMEA4836104, study PRJEB28245) | human gut metagenome | biome: gut microbiome; material: fecal sample | place: Denmark | collected 2008 | reverse complement strand
CTCGCACAGGGCACCATTTATCCTGACGTCATTGAATCCAACGGCGCCAAGACCAAGAAAGCCCAAACCATTAAGTCCCACCATAATGTCGGCGGTTTGCCCGATACACTTCATCTGAAGCTTCTCGAACCGCTTCGCGAACTCTTCAAAGACGAAGTTCGTGAACTCGGTATCGCACTGGGACTGCCTGCCGAAATGGTTTATCGTCATCCTTTCCCTGGCCCCGGCCTCGGCGTTCGTATTCTCGGCGCTATTAAACGCGAATACGCCGATCTTCTGAGAGAAGCTGATGCGATCTTCATTGAAGAACTTCGCAATGCAGGTTGGTATGACAAAGTCAGCCAGGCTTTCGTTGTCTTCCTGCCGGTTAAGAGCGTCGGTGTGATGGGCGACGGTAGAACATACGACTGGGTTGTCAGCTTGAGAGCTGTTCAGACCAGCGACTTTATGACCGCTAAATGGGCTCATCTGCCATACGATCTTCTTGGCAAGGTTTCCAACCGCATCATCAACGAGGTTAAGGGTATTAACCGCGTCGTTTATGATGTATCTGGCAAACCCCCCGCAACGATCGAGTGGGAATAAAAATATTGAATTTCTAGCTATTTCTTAAGCATTCGGGATGACTCAGAAGTCATCCCGTTTTTATATCTAAAATCAACAAAAAAGCGTTTTTTCGCTTGTAGAAGCTTTCACTTTCTTTCAGTATTCTTTAAACCTAAGCAAGCCTATTTCAATAGTATTTTTGATGGTATAGATTTTTTTCTTGATGAAATTTGATGGTATTTCAAGAGATTTTTGACAGCCATAATGTGGATTGAAATAGAGCAATGAACGAGGAGGAACTCCAGTACGTTTTTAAAAGAGCAGTTGTTTAATCCTGATTGGATTGAGGTCTCTGCGGCTCATGTATTACCCCAGGCGAGGACGGTTTAAAACGTTCCGGATTTCGCTCCGCAAAGTCGCCGGAGCATGGAACATTCGGCTTGATCCCTTCTGCCTGGCAATCTGCTAAATAATTGTCGATAGTTTGATGAAATATTTTTTCGAGCTCCTGTAAGGTCTCGCCCTCATATGTCAGAAGACTTTTGATAAACATCACTTTTCCGAAGAGGCAATTGTCATCGACACTGTATTCAACAGAGCTGAGAAAACTTTTATATTTCAAAAAATCTCCCATACCAACACCATTGAATGTAATTGCTCTTTACGTTGCAGCAGAACCTCTCAATGTGTTGAGTTTTTAAGTCGTTCATGCATATTAACTTGAGGTCCCTTTCGCATTTTAAGAATTCTCATGGTTCGGAAGCAATATCGGGAAAAAAATCGCAATTACTCGATTCGCACGGTTTTACCCTCACTTCCGAGGTCTGCGCGCTAACATGTCAAGTAGGTAAGGGCAACTCGGGTATACTTTGGCCATGAAAAAGATCGAAATAAAGAAATTTAAAACCGCGCCTGACCTGGCAAAGATGATAGAAGAAGGCCATAAGGTCCACGCGATGGCGAACGGAAAAATACAATCGTACGAGCGGCACACGCCTCAGCCGGAAGACTACAGTAACTTAGACGATTTTATGGAAGTCGCCGAAAATCATATCAATGAGCTCTATAACACCAGACAAGAAGTTGATGAGATGCTGACTGAAGTCTTTACAGTTTTTGTCAGACATCCCGAGCTTTCCGGTACGCCTTATATTACTGTCTTGGAACTGATGGTGTTTCTCGAAGAGGATTTCCGCCAGTTAACTAAGAGATATGAAGCAGCATCTTCTGCGCTGGCTGCCATGGAAGAAAATCAGTATGGCTGCGACGATATGGATATTTACGTCGGAGAACACGGCGCAAGAACAATGCTGGATGCTTTGGACCGATTAAAGAAATTTGGTCAATTAACCAACGATGAAGAAGGCCTTGAGTCTGAGCTCAAGGAAGGCGTGGCAAACCAAAGCCCGGATATTAATTGGAAACAGCCCCGTCTCAATTAAATTTCTAGTGACAAGATGCCTCAGCAGACGGATCTAATTTCGAATTTTGTGAAATTGTCTATTCGGCGGGGCTCTTCTCTGACTACTCTCTCAAAATCACCCGACCATCTTCGGACCGTTGTCGATGCATTTAAGGCAACGGCCCGGGATCCTTTGCATCCGCACGAAGACGATGCAAAAAAATTCTTAGCCGAAGCCGGAAATTGGATATCCGACACGCCTAAAAATCTTTTGGAGGTATCGGCCTCTTCATCTAACGAACAAATCGCACAATTTCCGCTCTCAGAGCTAACTTCTGCAGTTGAAGCTTTTCGAGAAGAGATTCGGCAAAAAAGAAAACATCAAGCCTTGAGCCGAGAGAAAGAAGTTCGGCTTTCTCGGATCGATCGTTCCCGTGACGCACATTTCATGCGCGAAGCGCTTGTCGAAGCAGCAAAAGCACGTCAGGCCGGAGAGGTTCCGGTTGGCGCCGTCGTTGTCGATAAAGAAGGCAGCATCATCGGCAGAGGACATAATTGCGTTGTCTCAGGTCATGACCCAAGCGGACATGCTGAAATCATTGCCCTTAAAAATGCGTCTCAGAACCTTAAAAACTACCGGCTTGATAACTGCACGATCTATGTGACGCTTGAACCCTGTCCGATGTGCTCCGGTGCGATTATCGGCGCTAGACTTGCCCGATTGGTTTACGGGGCCAAAGACCAAAAAGCGGGTGCCGCCGAAAGTGTGTTTAAACTATTTGACGAGAAAAGAGTCAATCATCACACTGATGTGACAGCAGGAGTACTGGAGGAAGATTGTCTCCGGATACTCCAAAGTTTTTTTGTCGAATTAAGAAAGAGCCGTGGTAAAACAAATGGATAAAGTCGGTATTAACGCCCCTTCCGGTAATGTCATTCATTTCAAATCCGTCGAGAGGGCGGCCGAACTTTTCAGAGAAAGAGGTTGGGACGTAACCATCGGAGAAGATGTTTACACCAGCTTCGGTCGTTTCGGCGGTTCCAGCGACTCCGCTCGGTTGAATGATTTTCAGCAGGCTTGCAGCGATAACGAACTTGTTTTGTGTGCTCGAGGCGGTTACGGTTTTTCCCGGCTCCTACCGAACCTTGATTTCAACAAAATCAAATCTAATGAAACTTGGGTTGCCGGTTTTTCCGATATCACTTTTTTCACTACGGCTTATTTAGCACTGACCGGCGGAAAGAGCCTGCAGGCGCCGACGGCTTCTGTGCTCGGCGACCCCAAGTGCGATCCTTATACCATTCAAACTTTCTTTGAAGTATTGGCGGCAGAAGAATACAAATTCTTTTTCCCGACACCGTTTTCGGACTTTCAAACAACGGGTTTGCTTTGGGGCGGGAATTTGACCGTCTTGTGTTCGATGCTCGGAACCAAGTACTTCCCGAAAGTCGAAGGCGGTATTCTTTTTGTCGAGGATATCGCTGAACCGGCTTACAAAATAGAGCGTGATTTGAATCACCTTTTGCAGGCCGGAGTGATCGATAACCAAAAAGCCGTGGTCCTGGGGGATTTCTCGAAAATTAAGTCCTCCGAACATGATTTCGGATACGGGCTGGAAGATGCTTTGAGTTTCATCGCAGGGCGCACTAAAACCCCGTTTATCTCAGGGTTGCCTTTCGGGCACGAAATGAAAACCGCCACACTTGTAGTCGGCTCTGAGGCACATCTCAATGTTCAGTCAAACATGGCAGAACTCACGATGAAAGGCTGTCCAAACTTTAGAGTTGCGGGAGTGCCGAAATGATTTTTTCTGCTATTAAGCGCCTTAAAACCATTTTTGAGCCGAACCCTCCCGAGGCGACTAATTACCATCTTCATCTTTCAGGCGCTCGGTTAGCTTCCAAGGTGCAGCTTCGTCAGTTGTCGGTTTTAAAGCACCGGACGACAGCGGTCGTTGCGATCCGCATGCTGCTGTATCTTATTTTTACCTTGACTTGCTGGAGCTATGTCGGGGGCTGGGTCATGGCGCTCTGGCTGGCTTTTAATGTGATGCATACGCTGGCTAGCATGAAATCTGCGGATGACTTCTTCAACGAGCCGTCCATGGACAAGCGTTTTCATTACTGGAAGAACCGCACGCTCCAGATGATTTTGGTGTCGGGTCTCTCTATCGGTTTTGCAGGCTTTTATTTCATGGTTCCGGACAACGTCATTGTCGAGATGATTCTCTTGGCCATGATTGTGGGCGTGACATTCGGCAGTGTTCCGCTTTACGCCATCTGGCTTCCCGCCCTTTGGATATTCGTTCCGGCAACGCTGCTTCCGACGATTCTGAAGCTCGTCCTGATATACCAGCCGTCCTTGTTTATCGCTTTATTCTGGACGCTTATTCTTTTCCTCATTATTTTCTACTTCGGCGTCCGTCTGAATAAGATTTATCTCCAAGGCATCTATCGTTCGTTTGAACGAGAGTTCTTGATGGAGCAGCTGATTTTCCAGCGGCAGAAGGCCGACTATATCCGCGAAGCGTCCGAAATGGCGATCTCTGCAAGAACACGATTCTTTGCGGCTGCTAACCATGACCTCCGTCAGCCGCTCCAGGCTATGGGCATTTTTATCTCTATTCTTCAGGGGCAGGCCGATCAACAGGCTAAACCTTTAATTGATAATTTGTCGAAGGCCTGCAATACGGTGGCGACGCTGGTGGATCAGATTCTGATTATTTCGAAGCTGGATTCCAAGACGATGAAGATTCGGCCTACCGAAGTCTCCATTCGTTCAATGTTCTCTGAATTGGCGAATGAATTTACGCCGATGGCCGAACACAAGGGGTTGACTTTTGAAGTGAGGGCCGAGCCTCTGATGATCGTCACCGACGGACTGCTTTTTGAACGGGTGCTTCGTAACCTTATCGGAAACGCCGTACGTTATACCGAGCACGGCGGTATCCTGCTGAGGGCAAAGAAAACAAAGAAGAACACGCTTGTTGTTACTGTCTCCGACTCGGGCTGCGGGATTACGAAAGAAGATCAAGCTAAACTTTTTCAGGCTTATTACCGCGGCGGCGCCGGCCACAAATCCCGAGAGGGTTTCGGCTTAGGTCTTTCGATTGTCGATAAGATCTGCAAACTTCTGAATATCGAACTCAAACTGATTTCTAAAGTAGGAAAAGGTTCTATCTTCCGCTTGGAAATGGCAATCGAAACGTCTGTAGATACGACGGAAGTACAGCCGCCCGTACAGCCGAATCGGATTTTTTCTCTGGAGGATGTCAACGTCCTGTTAATTGAGGACGATCCTTTGATTCGTGAGAGCCTGGCAACGTTATTAGAAGGCTGGGGTGCCAAAGTGAGAAGGGCGGAATACTTTGATGCTGAACTCGCTGCTCAGTTGATTGAGGAGGCGCCGGTAGACATTATTTTCTCTGACTTTAACTTAGGTCCCAGCCGTTTGACCGGTCTCCAATCGATCTTCCGCATCCGCAGTGTTCTGGGACGCAAGATTCCGGCGATTATCAGCACGGCCACTTCTCGTGATGCCATCATGGCTCAGTACGAAGAAGAGACCGAGGGTTTGGACTTTGCGGATTCAGCGGTTAACCTGATGGAACTCCCGCTTATCGTACAGAAGCCGGTCACGCCGACAGAGATTAATCGGATTATTCATCGAGAAATCGAGAAGAAGTAATTTCTTTCTGAGATTTAAAGTTCCCGCGTTTATTGCGCTATATTGGAAGAGTCTTCTACAAGAAGAATAAAAAAACTGAACCCAACCATTCCGCAAGAATGAGCCGGCGTCGGTATTAGAACATGCGGGCCTCCGTCACAAGCAGAGTGTTCGCCTCCAATCAATTTCCCGTGGACTTTGAAAGGATATTTCCTAATGAAATCTCAAGAAGGGTCTAAACCCGCAGAACGTCTGAACGGGTCAGAGATGCTTGTACGCGCGCTTGCCGAAGAAGGCGTTGAATACGTTTTCGGTTATCCCGGCGGCAGCGTGCTGAATATTTTTGACGCGATCTATAAGCAGGATAAATTCAAACACATTCTTGTTCGACACGAACAAGGTGCAGCTCATGCTGCAGATGCCTACTCCAGAGCATCTAATAAAGTCGGCGTAGCCTTGGTCACCAGCGGACCCGGCGCTACTAACGCCGTTACCGGCATCGCGACCGCCTATGCCGACAGCATTCCGATGGTTATTTTTACCGGTCAGGTCAATACCCTCGCGATCGGTCAGGATGCTTTCCAAGAAGTGGATATCGTCGGCATCTCTCGTCCTTGTGTCAAACACAATTTCTTGGTGAAAGATGTAAAAGACTTAGCCAAGACGATTAAGAAAGCTTTTTATATTGCTAAAACCGGCCGTCCCGGCCCTGTCTTGATCGACATTCCGAAGGATGTTTCCGCAGCGATCTGCGAATATCAATATCCGGAAAACATGGAACTTCGTTCTTACAAACCTTTGACGAAGGGCCATTTGGGCCAGATCAAAAAGGCACTGCAATTAATTCTCTCGGCTGAACGTCCTTTGATCCATATCGGCGGAGGCATCGTTTCTGCCAATGCGAGCGAACTGCTCCAGCGTTTAGCTTTTGAACTCGGCATTCCCGTCAATTCAACATTGATGGGGTTGGGTGCCATGCCATCCGACGATAAAAAGTTCCTCGGCATGGTGGGCATGCACGGAACCTACGAAGCTAACATGGCGATGCAGAACTGCGACGTTCTGATCGCAATCGGTTCCAGATTCGACGACCGCGTTGTCGGCTTGCCGTCCAACTTTGCACAGCCTGGCCGCAAGATTATTCATATTGATATCGATCCGTCCACGATATCCAAACGCGTGAAAGTCGATATCCCGATTGTCGGCGACGTGAAAGAAGTCATCGCCGACATGCTCAATCTGCTCGAAACCACCGACAAGCGTCCCGATCCTGAAAAGCTTGCCGCGTGGCAAAACAGAATCAACGGCTGGCGTGAAAAAGACTGCCTTCACTACGAAAACAGCGATACGGTGATTAAGCCTCAGTATGTTCTTCAGAAGCTGCAGGAAGTCGGCGGTGACGATATGATCGTGGTGACCGACGTCGGTCAGCATCAGATGTGGTGTGCCCAATTCCTTAAGTTCCGTAAGCCCCGCCATTGGCTGACTTCCGGCGGCTTGGGCACGATGGGTGTGGGCCTGCCTTATGCGATCGGTGCCTGCGTTGCTCATCCCGATAAACCGGTGGTCTGCGTCACAGGCGACGGTTCCATTCAGATGAATATTCAGGAATTGGCCACTGCTAAGCAGCTCGGCGTAGCGCCCAAGATCATCCTGCTCAACAATAACTATCTTGGTATGGTTCGTCAGTGGCAGGAACTTGAATATGACCGCCGCTACTCCCATTCTCACATGGAAGTGACACCGGACTTTAAAGCCCTGGCGGAAGCTTACGGTCACATCGGTATTGTGGTCGATCGTCCTGAAGACGTCGAACAAGCCCTGAAGGATGCTTTCGGCAAATACAAAGACAAACTCGTCTTCCTTGATTTCCATGTGGATCCGACCGAAAACGTTTGGCCGATGGTGAAAGCCGGACGCGGACTGACGGAAATGATCTTAGGCTCGGAGAAAATCTGATGAATCGACACGTTCTATCTATTCTTTTGGAAAACGAGCCGGGAGCACTTTCCCGCGTGGTCGGATTGTTCTCCGCTCGAGGCTACAACATTGAATCTTTGACCGTTGCACCGACCGAAGATCCGACGGTTTCCCGTATGACCATTGTCAGCCCGGGAAGCACGGAAATCATCGAACAAATTACCAAGCACCTCAACCGCTTAATCGAAGTTATTAAAGTCGTTGATTTGACGGAAGGCGAGTACGCAGAACGCGAACTCATGCTTGTCAAGGTTCGTGCTGTCGGCAAGGATCGCGAGGAAATGAAACGTTTGAACGACATTTTCCGCGGACGCATTATTGATGTGACGGATAAAACCTACACCATTGAATTAACCGGTAATTCCGACAAACTGGATGCCTTTCTCAAAGCAGTTGATAAGGAATGCATCCTTGAAATGGTTCGCACCGGTTCCTGCGGCATCGGCCGCGGAGATCGAATGCTCCACCTCTAATTTATTGTTCCAACCTTCATAACTTGAGGAAAATTAAAATGAAAGTTTATTACGACAAAGACTGCGACCTTTCTTTAATCAAAGGAAAGAAAGTCGCTATCATCGGTTACGGCTCCCAGGGCCACGCTCACGCACAGAATCTTCATGATTCCGGCGTTGACGTCGTTGTCGGTGTCCGCAAAGACGGCGCTTCCTGGAAGAAAGTCGAAGCTGCCGGTCTGAAGGTAGCCACAATCGAAGATGCGACAAAAGACGCAGATGTTGTGATGATCCTTCTTCCTGACGAAAAGATCGCCGAGGTCTACAAAAAACAAATCGAACCGAACCTGAAAGAAGGCGCTGCTTTGGCTTTTGCCCACGGCTTCAACATTCACTACGGTCAGGTCACTCCGAGAGCCGACCTTGACGTTTGGATGGTTGCCCCGAAGGCTCCCGGCCATACCGTTCGCCGCACCTATACCGAAGGTTCGGGTGTTCCTCAGCTGATCGCTGTTTACCAGGACAAATCCGGTAAAGCCCGTGAAGTCGCCATGTCTTACGCTGCTGCCAACGGCGCAGGCAAGGCCGGCATCATTGAAACCACCTTCAAAGAAGAAACCGAAACCGACTTGTTCGGCGAACAGTGCGTTCTGTGCGGCGGCATTGCCGAACTGATCAAGATGGGCTTCGAAACCCTGGTTGAAGCCGGCTACGCTCCTGAAATGGCTTACTTCGAATGCTGCCATGAAATGAAGCTGATCGTTGACCTGATCTACGAAGGCGGCTTGGCAGATATGAACTACTCCATCTCCAACAACGCTGAGTTCGGCGGCTACGTCACCGGTCCAAAGGTTGTTTCCGACCAGGCTCGCGCTGCGATGAGAAAAGCTCTGAGCGACATTCAGGACGGTTCTTACGCTAAGAACTTCCTCCTTGAAAACCAAGTCGGCGCTCCGATGCTTCGCTCCATCCGTGCTCAGACGGCCGCTCATCCGATTGAAGTCGTCGGTGCTCGCCTGCGCTCCATGATGCCGTTCATCTCTGCTCACCGTCATATCGACCGCAGCAAGAACTAATCATTTGAACTGCTAAAGAAACAAGAAGGGGCGCCGATGGGCGCCCCTTCGATTATCAGAAAAAGAAAAATTATTCGAGGTTCTGAATTTGCTCGCGCATCGATTCAATCACGAGCTTCAGATTGACGGACGTGTCCGTCATCGAAATTGAAACGGCTTTGCTGCCGAGCGTATTGGCTTCACGGTTGAGTTCCTGCATCAGGAAGTCGAGTTTCCGGCCGACGGGGCCGCCGCGATCCAGTGTTCTTCTCACTTCTTTGACGTGGGTGCACAGTCTTTCCATCTCTTCGTTGACATCAAGCTTGATGCCGTAAAGCGTGATTTCCTGACGGATGCGTTCATTGACTTCTTCTTTGGTGATCTGAGCGCCGTCTGCCAGCGTGGTGCCTAATGCTTCTTCAAGTCTTTCGGTGAGTTTGTCCTTTTGCGCCTGAAGAATTTCAGGAATCTTAGGACGAAGCGTATTGACGAGGTCTTCAATCTGTGTGCAGTATTTGAGCAGAACCTGAGCTAAAGCAGCGCCTTCACGCTGTCGGCTTTCGTTAAATGCAGCGAGGCACTGTTCAAAGCCTGTCAGCACTTGCTTTGCGAAGACTTCGGGATCGGGGACCGGAGCGGCGACGATGCCGGGATAATTCAGAATGTCGGCGACGCGCAGGGCTGTGGCGGAAGGGTCTGTCTTTAAGACCTGCGTCTGAAGAGCCATAAGCTTGTTGAGGGCTTCTTCATTTAAGGCCGTATCCGCCGATAAGCCGGAATCCACTAAATTCAAGCGGCATTCCATCTTGCCGCGGGCGATTTTGCCGGAGATGATCTCTCTGAATTTCGGTTCGAGGAAACGAATTTCTTCGGAAGCGCGGAAACTTAAGTCTAAAAAACGAGAGTTAACGCTTCTCATGTCGATGCTCAGCAAGCCCATGTCGGTCTGGACTTTGGCATTCGCGTAACCCGTCATACTCGAAATATTACTCATTCAAAACTCCTTCTCTGCCGCGCTTGATTGAACTGGATTGCACGGTCTTTCTGCCGCCGTATTTTACCTTCCTTGAAGCCGGCTCTAACTTCCACAAGGTTCGGATCGGGTGGAAATTATGGTTTACGAATCTGCCTTCATTAGAATGACAGAACATTGTTGAAGGAGATATGAATGACAGAAGAAACTTGGAACCGTCCCAGCGGCCGCAAAGCAGACGAACTGCGCCCGATAAAGATCACACGTCACTACACAAAATACGCCGAAGGCTCCGTTTTAATTGAAGTCGGAGGCACCAAGGTCATTTGCACCGCTTCGGTTGAAGAAAAGGTCCCGGGCTGGCTCAAAGATCAGGGAAAAGGCTGGGTGACTGCGGAGTACGGAATGCTGCCGCGCGCTACCGGTACTCGCACGGACCGAGAAGCCGCCAAAGGAAAGCAAAGCGGCCGCACACAGGAAATCCAGCGTCTGATCGGAAGATCTCTGCGCGCAGTGGTGGACATGGAAGCACTCGGCGAGAGAATGATCAAAATTGACTGCGATGTGACCCAGGCAGACGGCGGTACAAGATGCGCTTCGATTACCGGTGCATATGTGGCACTCGCTGATGCCGTCAATTGGCTCATTAAAAACGGCTCCTTGGAAAAATCTCCGCTCAAAGGACAAGTCGCTGCACTTTCAGTTGGTATTTATGAAGGTGTTCCAGTTGCTGATTTCGACTACGACGAAGATCATTTAAGTGATACGGATATGAATGTCGTGATGACAGACGCAGGAAAATTTGTTGAACTGCAGGGAACCGCTGAAGGAGAACCCTTTAGTCGGGAAGACCTCGATGCTTTGCTCAAGCTGGCTGAAGACGGCCTGAAGCAGCTGTTTGCAGCTCAGAGAGCAGCTCTTGCCGAGGAGTAAAAAGACATGTCTAAGAAAATTGTTCTCGCCAGCAATAACAAAAAGAAAATGAAAGAAATGCAGGAGCTTCTTGCTCCGATGAGTGCCGAAGTGATTTCTCAAGGTTCTTTGGGAATCCCTTCTGCAGAAGAGCCTTTCGGTACCTTTGTGGAAAATGCGCTGGCAAAAGCCAGATGGGCGGCGAAACATTCCGGTCTTCCGGCCATTGCCGATGACTCGGGAATTTGCTCGGATGCCTTAAAAGGCGCGCCCGGCGTACTGAGTGCACGTTTTGCCGGCGAGCCGAGCTCAGATGCTGCAAATAACGCAAAACTGATTAAAGAACTTGAAGACAAAGACAATCGTAACGCTCATTACACCTGCGTTATTGTCGCCGTCCGTGATGAAAACGATCCCGAGCCGCTGATCGCGATTGATTTTTGGAACGGCACGATCGGTTATGAACCGAAAGGCGAGGGCGGCTTCGGATACGATCCTTTCTTTATCGTGACGCCGGACG
>UMHR01001831.1_pt1 | contig 12390 bp, 10 predicted proteins | sample 1965581 | NCBI WGS metagenome assembly UMHR01 (sample SAMEA4836104, study PRJEB28245) | human gut metagenome | biome: gut microbiome; material: fecal sample | place: Denmark | collected 2008 | reverse complement strand
AACCTTGATTTTCAAGGAAAAAAGACTTGACTTAATAGGGAGGAATTACAATATGACACAAAATGAATTTAATGTTGTCCTTGAACAACAGTATCGAAAATGTGCCGATGTACTGGCACACAAGAAAAAAGAATACACCGGAGACCGCATTGACCGCCTTCCCCACCCAACCGTACAGAAATTCACAGTGATCACAGTCGCGATTGCAGGGGCTAGCAGATGTTTTCTTACACAGATCACTCGTCATCAAAACGAAGTAAGAGATATCGGTTCTTTCGGAAGCACCGGGGAATAAAGATCACAAAACCAGAGGTGCCGAATAATTTATGATGCGGCACCTCACACACTCAAAATAACGTACAAAAAGAGCCTGTGAAAAAATCTCTGTAAATTAAACACTATAAAGGTCTTCTATGATAAAATATATTAAATCATAGGAGGCCTTTTATTATGGCAAACAGAAAAAAAAAGTTTACAAACCAAAACCGATGACAGAAGGAAAAAGAAATCTTATTCAGAGACTACTCCAGGAATACGATATCCAATCAGCTGAGGATATTCAGGAGGCACTTAAAGATCTGCTTTCCGGAACCCCTCAAGATATGCTTGAAACAGAAATGGACAATCATCTTGGATACGATCGTTATGAAAGATCTGGTGAGCCTAATTACCGTAATGGAACAAAGTCTAAAACTGTTCGTAGTAAATACGGTGAATTCGAAGTAGATGTACCTCAGGATCGCCAAAGTTCTTTTGAACCGCAAGTGCTCCCAAAACGTCAAAAGGATATTTCTGCGATTGATGATAAGATTATTGCAATGTATGCCAAGGGGATGACTACACGGCAGATTTCAGAAACCATAGAGGATATTTATGGGTTTGAAGTCAGTGAAGGAATGGTATCCGATATCACAGATAAGCTCCTTCCAAAAATCGAGGAATGGCAGAATCGTCCTTTGTCACCTGTGTATCCAATCGTTTTTATTGATGCTGTGCACTTCTCTGTACGGGATGATGGTGTGATCAGGAAGCTGGCAGCATATGTGGTACTTGGAATCAATGAAGATGGCATGAAAGAAGTCTTAAGCATTATAGTGGGCGAAAATGAAAGCAGTAAGTACTGGCTTTCAGTATTGAACAGTTTAAAGAATCGTGGAGTTCAGGATATTCTCATTCTCTGCTCAGATGGATTAACAGGAATCAAGGATGCAATCTCTACCGCATTTCCAAAAACAGAGCAACAGCGTTGTATTGTACATATGGTGAGAAATACACTGAAATATGTTGCAAACAAAGATATGAAAGCCTTTGCAAAGGATTTAAAGACGATCTATACAGCTGTAAGCGAAGAAGCTGCGAGAAAACAGTTGGAGACTGTGACAAAGAAATGGTCCGGGCAATATCCAAATGCCATGAACCGCTGGCATGATAACTGGGATGCGATTTCTCCAATCTTCAGGTTTTCCAAGGATGTCCGTACCGCTTTTTATACTACGAATGCCATAGAATCACTAAATTCATGCTATCGCAGATTGAACAAGCAGAGGAGCGTATTTCCAAGTTCTCAGGCGCTGATGAAGGCATTATACCTGGGTACTTTTGAAATCGCAAAAAAATGGACAATGTCAATCCGCAACTGGGGAAAAGTACGTGGTGAATTGGAAATCATGTACCCTGACCGATTGAGGGGGTAATTCTAAATAATATGTCAAGAAAAAACACACCCGGATTTTTCTGGGTGCTCTTGACATGTTCATTCATTTTTGCTATTAAATAGACAACGGCTTAACCGCAGAAAACTGCCATTAAGCCGCCCAATTATCATAGAAGATCTCAATTTACAGAAAAAATTTCACACCGTCGTAACGGGGCGAGATTTCTAAGAATCCCACCCCAAAACTTGACATAGAGCCTAGAGCCAGAAAAATGCCCATTCACGAGACCATTTACAAATCTGTGAATGAGCATTGTCATTCTATAACTTATATAGAGTTGTCATTCTATAAATTTTTGCTAAGAAAGTACTGATTTTAACAATACTTAACGCTAACCATACTGGCGAAAACAGCATTGTCGCCATAATTCCTTAGAATAATTCATTTTCATGTTTTGGAAATAGGTACTTTTTTGTTGTGAAAATTTCATTGCCCAAGTCCCTATTTCGTTTGCAATTCCGAGGGTAAAACGGAGTGATTTTACACCGTTACAAAGACAAATCGGAATGATTTCGCAATTTCTGCTAATCATTCCGATGTCCACCGTCGACAAGAGGATTTGAACCTCCGACCCTTCGCTTAGGAGGCGAATGCTCTATCCAGCTGAGCTATGCCGACATACGATTTTTGGCTTAAAATCAAGGTTTTTCAGCCTTTTTGATCACCCGGATCGGTGACCGATTTTTTTATTTTCAGCCGATATTTTTTCGGCGAAAATGCTATTTGCATCCTCTGCAGCACTTGGCTTTTCTAATCAAAATTCTCAGTACCGAATTGCCATCGACACCTGAGTACTTTTCAATAGTTCTCAGTACAGCTCCCCCCCTTAGGAGGACCCCGTTATATCCATTTAACTAACAGGACTCAGTATTATGTTATGCCTTTCCCAGCAAATACCCTATGAAACATTAATCTGATAATTTTTCTTTTTCTGTATATCAGATGGCACTCACACCATCTGATATACTTTATTGTCCAATTGAAATTGTACTATATCCTGTTCAAAATTACAAGAGTATAATTAATTTTTCAGGAATTTAGAAATATTACTGTAACTGTTCACACGCACTATCCCGCAAGATATTTTGACATATATATGCCAAAATGCCATAACCAGACGTGGATTGCCTACAACACCTGTTCTAAAAATGTAATTGTCCCTGAAGCCAGATATCTGCTTTCAGTCTTCTTCCCACAGCTGGTTCACCTAAAAGGTCTTCTCTGTTGATGCATACATCAAACTGCATATTATTGCATTCGACAGTCATCTGTACAATTTCTTCACCTGTCAAAATATTTTTGAATGTATGAACATCCAGAATTTCTCCTAAAATACTGTACTGGTCACATTGAATTCCATGAGGCATAAAATAGGATTCTACTATGGAAAAAAGATCCTCAGTTGCAATTCTCTGAGAGATCATGGAATATGTATCCATATCCTCCATTGTAAGACTCTCCATTGCTTCTTCATCTCCATCTCTGGCAGCTGCAATCAGATTACTTCTGTTCTTGGCAACCTCTTTTTCCACTTTGACTGCTTCCTTATCTTTTATTGCAGGAAATAGAACCCTTCCTTCTTTGGCAAGTCCGCTTAAGGTCACCGGCTGTACGGCAGAACTCTCCTTCCCCTTTTCCTGCATATATTCTGCAGCATTTTGAAGATAAAAAATCAGGGTAATTCCTATTCTCAAATCATCGCAGGCTCCTGCAAATGACTCTCTGTCCAGATGTCTTTCCACAGTTACCTGTTCCTGGGTGGTAATTCCGGTTCCTCTGAAAAACGGGAAATAGTAATCCACATGAAAACGATTATATTCGTCATACTGACCACACACTGTAATGCCGCAATCACATCCATAATTCTTTGAAAATTCTGTAAAAATACCCTCCGGATGATCCTCAACAGCTATTTTTTCATCATAGTTTCTTACAGTATCTCCGATAATTTCTTTTATCTCTTCCCTGCTTCTGACCTTTGAAAAACCAACCGCTCTCAGATAACTGTGCACAAAAACACCTCCATACCCGTTTTATGCACGGGTCTTTTTCTCAATCTTTTTCATACCGCCCATATATGGCTGAAGTGCTTCCGGAATGTTTACAGATCCATCTGCATTCAGATTGTTTTCAAGGAAAGCAATCAGCATTCTCGGCGGTGCTACTACTGTATTATTTAATGTATGAGCAAGATATTTCTTTCCATCTTCGCCGTTAACACGAATCTTCAGGCGACGCGCCTGAGCGTCTCCAAGATTGGAGCAGCTTCCTACTTCAAAATATTTTTTCTGTCTTGGAGACCATGCTTCTACGTCTATGGATTTCACTTTCAGATCAGCCAGATCGCCGGAGCAGCATTCCAGTGTACGAACCGGAATATCCAGAGAACGGAACAGATCAACTGTATTCTGCCATAATTTATCAAACCACATTTTACTGTCTTCCGGTTTGCAAACAACAATCATTTCCTGCTTCTCAAACTGGTGGATACGATAAACGCCTCTTTCCTCAAGACCATGAGCTCCTTTTTCTTTACGGAAGCATGGAGAATAGCTGGTAAGTGTTTTTGGAAGCTCCTGTTCCGGAATGATCTGATCAATAAATTTACCAATCATAGAGTGCTCACTTGTTCCAATCAGATAAAGGTCTTCACCCTCTATCTTATACATCATGGCATCCATTTCCGCAAAGCTCATTACCCCTGTTACTACATTGCTGCGGATCATGAAAGGCGGCACACAGTAGGTAAATCCTCTGTTGATCATAAAATCACGGGCATAGGAAATTACTGCTGAATGGAGTCTGGCAATATCTCCCATCAGATAATAGAAACCATTTCCCGCAACTCTTCTTGCACTGTCCAGATCAATTCCGTCAAAGTTTTCCATAATTTCTGTGTGATATGGAACTTCAAAATCAGGAACAACCGGCTCTCCGAATTTTTCAACCTCAACATTTTCGCTGTCGTCTTTTCCAATAGGTACTGTTGGATCAATGATATTCGGAATTACCATCATATCTTTCAGAAGTTCCTCTTCTACTTCTTTTTCTCTTGCAGAAAGTTCATCAATACGCGCTCCGGAAGCAGCCACCTGCTTTTTAATTTCCTCTGCCTCTTCGCGCTTTCCCTGTCCCATCAGAGCGCCAATCTGCTTGGAAATTTTATTTCTTTCAGCTCTTAATGCCTCAACCTCCTGCTTGATGGCTCTGTTTTCTTTATCCAGTTCCAGTACCTTATCTACCAGTTCCAGCTTACTATCCTGGAATTTATTCTTTATATTCTGCTTTACAATCTCCGGATTTTCTCTTACAAACTTAATATCTAACATAATTTTCCTCCTCAAAATATTACTTTTAATTTAATTTGTCAGTTTCGTCCTCTTCCAGTTCTCCCAGTCCAAAATTCACGGCTTTTCTTAAAGCTTCCACTTCTTCCTGACTGAGCATTACATAGGATTCACCTTTTACAATTTCTTTCAGATAAAGGAAGCAATTATCGCGGCTGTGAACCGCATTTAAAATCAAACCTGTATTTTCTTTATCAAGAAGAGCCAGAGCAAAACTGAGTTTGCCTCCTACATCATCAAAAGCATCATATTTTTCTACTCCATATTTGCTGAAGATGACTCTAAAGTTTTTGACAATGGATTTTATTGTCTGCTCATGATTTTCTTTTGCCTCATAGAGACGGTCAATCTGCGCAAATTTTCTCATAAAGGTTTTCTCCAGTGACTGTGCATCACTGCCCTTCATAAACATCTTATATTTTCTCTCCAGCCTGCTCAGTCTTAAACTATAGCTTATCATACTTCCAATTAAAACAATCACAATAATTAAAAGTATAATAATGATAATGCCGGGATCAATTCCTATATTTTCAAAAATAGTACTCATATGATTCCCCTTTTATCCAATAGACTCAAACAGATCAATGATCCGTTCCAGATCCTCTCTGGAATAATACTCGATTTCTATTTTACCTTTATTGTTTTTCTTTCTATGTATAGATACTCTTGTTCCTGTAATTGTTTTCATTTTTTCTTCCAGGCTTTCATAAACAGCATCCTCTGCTGAATTTGAAACTGTCTCTTTTTGATTTGAAGGTTTCAAAATCTTCCGTACAAGAGCTTCTGTCTCTCGTACACTCAGTTTATGATCAAATACTTTTAAAGCAATCATTTCCTGTGTTTCGAAGTCAGAAATACCAAGAATTGCACGGGCATGTCCCGCAGAGATCATTTCATCCACGACCATTTCCTGAACCTTCGGTGAAAGTTTCAAAAGGCGCAGGGAATTTGTAACCGCCGTCCGGCTTTTTGAAACCCGTTCTGCAATCTCATCCTGTTTTAAATGAAATTCTTCAATCAAACGTCTGTATGCCTGAGCCTCTTCTACTGGATTTAAATCCTCTCTTTGTATATTTTCAATCAGAGAAATTTCAACAATCTCCTGATTTGAAAACTCTTTTACTACAACAGGAACTTCTTTTAATCCAGCCATTTTTGCAGCTCTCCACCGTCTTTCACCGGCTATGATCTCGAAATAGCTCTTCTTATCAGATACAAGAAGCGGCTGTAAAATCCCATATTGTTTTATTGATTCCGACAACTCCAATAAAGCATCCTCATCAAACTTTTTACGCGGCTGTTCACGATTTGGTTCTACTTTTGAAATTTTTACAATCATTGGACCGCCTGAAATTTTTTCTTCTTTTTTCTCATCATTTTTTACAGGATGAACTGCCGCTTTTTCCCTGGTATCCTTTGCCACTGATTTCGAAGGGACAGACTTTTCCGGAAAAAGTGCATCCAGTCCTCTTCCAAGTCCAGATTTTTTTGCTGCCATCATTCACCCTCCCTGTTTATTACTTCTTCTGCTAACAAACGATAGCTTTCTGCTCCTGCGGAGCGTGAATCATAAATTGTGATTGGTTGTCCATAGCTGGGGGCTTCCGCAAGCCTTACGTTCCTGGGAATAATTGTTTTATAAATATTTTGCTGGAGATTATCCTTGACGTTTTCCACCACCTGTAAAGATAAATTTGTCCTGGCATCATACATTGTAAATACAACCCCTTCCATAACAAGGCGTTTATTTAATCTCTCTTTTACCAGATCAATTGTATGTATCAGCTGGGACAATCCTTCCAAAGCATAATATTCACACTGTATTGGAACCAGTACCGATGTAGCTGCTGTCAAAGCATTAATGGTCAGCATATTTAAAGATGGAGGACAGTCCATAATAATATAATCATATTTTCTGCGTATTTTATCCGTTATTTTTTTTAAAATATACTCTTTATCATCTACACCAATAAGTTCTATTTCTGCGCCTGATAAATTTACATTGGACGGAATTACATCCAAATTTTCCACTACATTTTTAATAATTGTACTTTTGGCATCCGCCTGTCCCAATAAAAGTTCATACAATGTATTTTCCACTGCGTTTTTATCAATACCCAGACCACTGGTTGTATTTCCCTGCGGATCAATATCTATTGCTAAAACTTTTTTCCCTTTTTCCGCAAGGCAGGCTGACAGATTAATGGCTGTTGTTGATTTACCAACCCCACCTTTTTGGTTAGCTACCGCTATTATTCTTCCCAATTTTCTTCCTCCTTTTGAGGGATTATAGAGATATTTTTATTATAGCACTTTTATATGTATTGTTCCACAGTATGTTTCACGTGAAACATTAAATTTTAGGAAGCTCTATAAATTAATTATTGTTAATATTCCACAATTTTATACACTTTATAAAAATATTTTTTTATCACTACTTACCTATAAATTTTTCCGCAAGATTTACTCAGAGGAATGTATAGCAAATACAGACTTTCGCATAACAAAATCCATAATATGCAGACATAAAAAACACTCTCTATTGTGCATCCTACAAAATCAAAATAAGAAGAATTTTGTGCTCTTTTTCAAATTTGCACATTTACAGTTTACTAAATAATATAGTTTACATATATTCTACTTCTTATATTAAACAAATAGTTATTGAGTTTTACATAAAAAGAAGCAAAGGTGGCTGTTCTCCGGTATACGAACAAATTAATACCATCAAATATTATACATACTAAAAAATAAAACAAATAGAAACTTTATTTTGTTCCAACATATGAATAATTATCTGCAATGTTTCACGTGAAACATTAATACACTTCAAATATGAAATATAAATCATTAAATTTTTAAGCTCTATTCGAGTTTTTGGTTGGGATTATTACAAATTCCAATCTATAACTGTATTTGAAACCCTTTTTTCATTTTTAAGTTTTATAATATAAATTATCAAATATCAAATTTCCAAATATTGAATTTCGCACAATAGAATCCGTAATGTACGGACATAAAAGAAACATTAAGTTCTATATTTGCATCTTATAAAGACAAATTTGTAATGATTTTGTGCTTTTTTTCAAATTTACTCATTTATAATTCTATCTGTATTAGAGCGCGAAAAATAACTCTTCCTGTTTACCCGTTTTATTTAGTTTGTTTTTATTTAAATTTCTGGTATAAAAGCATTCAAAATTTTGAATATCTTAAGATGTTCGCTTTAGTATATTAATCTTATATTAAAACCTTTTGATGTCCCATTTTGTGATCCCATATTTACAAGAATTTAATATTTATAGCTATTCAATTCTTCTATAAACATATAAATAAAACAGACGCTCCGGTTTACTCCATATAAATTTCTCAATCCTTGAGGATTTGCGCCAGGTCTGCACAGTAAATACAGACTGTCACCCCAACAAATCTGATCACATCCGATTTACTATCTTTTTTCATAACAAACACAGCTTCCCTCGTACAAATCCCCATAAATCACTTTCAACAATCTTGCTCCACCACTCTACACAATGTTTTCACACTATCCTTCACAAATAACACAGCCTCTCCGATTTTAGCACACTTATTTTCTCTCTGCATAACAAACGCGAATCTCCTCGTACAGATATCCCGGTGAATACGGTTTCAGTGAACTTACCCCTCTACTCTACACGACGTATTCACACTATCCTACACAAATAAAACCCAACGACTCCTATTTTAGCCGACTTATTTTTTCTCTGCATAACAAATGCGGCTCTCCTCGTACAGATATCCCGGTTGATACGGTTTCAACAGACGTATTTCCGCTTTACAATCAGATGCAAACTACCTTGTACAATTGTATTTCTCATATATCTTCTGGTTATATTCTTACGAAATATTTTATTTATCAGGAATATCAGTGTAGAATGTACTACTTTCCTAAAAATCAAAGAAGAATGTTTCACGTGAAACATTCTTCTTTCTACAGTTTACAAGTATTAGCAATCTTATAATTACTTCTTATAAATGAACAAATATCGAATTTTACACAATAGACTCCGTAATACTCAGATATAAAGGAAAGATTAAGCTCTATATGTACATCTTATAAATACAATTCGTGATGATTTTGTGTACCTTTTCAAATTTGCTCGTTTATAGTTCTTATTTATAATAATATTGTAATGAATAGACTTTGAACTTTTTTACAATGCAGACTTTGATATCTAACCCCCAAAACGTTATACTGAATATGTGTATTTCTCAAAAGTAAATCAACGAGGAATTTGTACTCTTTTCAAATTTGAAATTTTAAAATATTTGAATCAAAAATAAAGATCCTATTTACAGTTATATATTTAAATATAGGAAAATAACTAATCAATCTTTATATGCACTTCATCAGGACCATTTACTAAAAATCATATACACTTTTTTAATTTTATCACTTGTAAATTGTTAATTTAACCGTGAATTCTTTTGTCTATAAGAGCAAAACAATGCATGTACCCCATTTTCGCTCTTAACTAATTCTTAATCTTTGATGCCCTATGCTGGCTCTACAAGCCAGATACAGAAGTTTCACAGGTATATGATCTTAGATATCTGTTTAAGAAAATTTACTCCTGTTCTACGCATCAAATGCAGACTGGCATAAGCAACAATCTATTCTATGTTTCACGTGAAACATTTATTTATCAACAATACTAGGTGAAGCCAACTAATCATGTCCTATATCACTTATTATCACATTCACATTTCCTTAATGTTAAAATAACAATATTCTTTTAATTTTTCTGTATCCTCTTATTTAATAAAAGGCATAAATTCTCATAAATCCATGTTTTCTTGAAGTTCTATTCTGTCAGAAAATATACAATTCCTATATCAAACAAAGCTCTCTCTTTCCTGCTTCACAATAGTCGATTCACGTTCACCTATGAATATCTGAGTATTTTCAATTATTTTTCAGAATTTCTTTTATTTCCGGAATCGTTTTTCCCTGTTCTCTTAGTGATTTAATATAATAAATACGTTCCAGACTTTCTTCTCTCTTATATCGTCTTGTAAGATTGTGTTCTGCCTGTTCAAAGGAAATCATTCCTTCTTCCGTATAGAATTTAAGCGTACTATATCTCATATCTGTCAATCTGACCAGTTCACCAATAGTAACATACTCAGACTGCTGAATAACCTCCAAGCTTCTCTGTCTTGACACATCTACTCTCCTTAATTTGTATGCATAACAGTCAGGACAGTCATTATAGCAATAAGATTTTCAATATAATCAATCATTTCTTTTATCAGTATCCCAGAATCAGAATTTATAATATCTTTCAGCTTATGCCTTATCTCTTTCTGCTCAAAAGATGAAAAGTACTCTTTCATAATTTTACTTCTCTCAAGAAGAGCAATCAGGCAGACTATATCCTCTGTTATTTCTCCATCTTCCAGAAGCTCCGATCTGATCATATCTATCACATAATGAACTGCCTGTTTTGTCGGAACATAGTTTTTTCGTTTACTAATTATACCCGATTCTGTAATGATTACAAGTCCCATCTCTTCCAAAGAGACACCTACTGAACCAATAAGTTCCCTTAATTTTTTGTCTGAAAAAGAATAATTATATTCTTCTATAATCTTTTCCACTTTTACAGGTTTAGGCTGATTTATAAAATCATACAATGGTTTCAGATATCTTTTTTTAACCGGAAGTTCACCTATTACTCTTACTCTCTTTTTTTCAAGTTTGATACAATCTTCCATTTTCAGTTCCAAAAGGCCCGAGGCAACCACGCACACCAGTTTTTCCACATCAAATCCTGAAATTTTTCCTTTTTCTCCCATTGCACAAATTAAATACTCCTGCGTAATAGACAAATCTCTCATTTCTTTTTCCTCCTTAATCCTCTAGGTAGTGTCAAAAACTACCTATTTTTTATTGTTTTAAATCCTTTAAAACCTTGAATTACCGGAGGTTTGCAAATAAAAAGAGCATTTACCTCCCATTTTTGATATAATGTCCTCGACCAAAATTCCAAAATATCAGAAAGGATAAATGCTCATGAACATTATACTTTATTTACTACAATTAATTCAACAACTCTATCAACAGAATTGCTTTTTAATTAACTTTATCTGCAAATATCTCCCTTTAAAGCAATGGGCTTTTGATGATTCCCACTCTCCTAAGTATCAAAAATTTAAAATTGATCAGTTACCTTTGATTCTCAATGTCGAACCCTGGAACTATCTTGACTACATAGCTTACCTTGAATGGCGTTACAAAAATCAGTTCAAACCCATAAAGCCTATCAGGCGCAGATCTGAATGCGACATCGACGAAAACTGTAAGTGTCCTCGCTGCAATGCCCCAAGCATTTATCTCTACAAAAACAATGGCTCAAAAGGCCAGCTTATGTGTAAAGTATGCAGTACCAAGTTTTCGCCAGAAGAAAGCCGACATTCCTCATTAAAACTTCGCTGTCCTCATTGTATGCACACACTCGTTCCCAAGAAAAGCCGGAAACACTTTATTGTTCATAAATGTGTAAATCCGAAATGTCCTTACTACCTTAAGAATCTTAAGAAAGTTGACAAAGCCGACTTAAAAGAAGACTATGGCAAGAACAAGTACAAACTCCATTATATCTATCGTGAATTCACTTTGGATTTCTTCAGGATGGATTTAAATTCGCTGCCTAAAAACGCTTCTTCTCTCAGATTCTCTAAGTTTGATTCCAATGTAATGGGACTCTGTCTTACGATGCATGTGAATCTCGGCATGTCTCTTCGTAAAACGAAGTATGCTCTCAAAGAACTATACAACATCAATATCTCTCATCAGCAGGTTGCTAATTATTGTAAAACTGCCGCTGTCTGCATTAAGCCGTTCGTAGATCATTATGATTACAATGCCGGAAAAGTTTACACCGCTGATGAAACCTATATTAAAATCAGAGGCATCAAAACCTTCGTCTGGTTCATTATGGATGCGGCAAGCCGTTCCATTATTGGATACCGGATATCTTCAGAACGTGATGTCGGAGCGTGTATCCTTGCCATGCGTATGGCATTCCGACATTTCAAAAAACTTCCGCTTTATTGCAGATGGATATAGTGCATATGTTTTGGCTGCACAACAGTTCCTGCGTGAATACGGCAATGATTTTAAATTTAACATTACCCAAGTAATTGGACTTACCAACGACGATGAAGTATCAAAAGAATTCAGACCTTACAAGCAGATGATCGAAAGATTAAATCGTACTTACAAGGCTTCTTACAGACCAACAAATGGCTTTGATAACATCGACGGCGCCAACTATGAGCTTGCA
>UMHR01003409.1_pt1 | contig 13481 bp, 12 predicted proteins | sample 1965581 | NCBI WGS metagenome assembly UMHR01 (sample SAMEA4836104, study PRJEB28245) | human gut metagenome | biome: gut microbiome; material: fecal sample | place: Denmark | collected 2008 | reverse complement strand
GACTTCAGTACGGCTGGATAGGTGGCTTTGGGCAGCGCGATTTTTTAAAACGCGAACTTTGTCTCAGGACAATATCGAGCTCGGCCGTGTTCGCATGAACGGCGTCAGGCTGAAAGCGAGCAAAGATATCAGGGTCGGCGATCAACTTGAAATCATTCGCGGCGAGGAGCGCTTCGTCGTTGTTGTCAAAGCTCTTTCCTCCAAACGCGGAAGTGCGACCGTGGCCCAAACACTCTATGAAGAAACGCCTGAAAGCTTAGAGGCGCGTACTCGTATCAAAGAAAACAGCCGATTTATGCCGATGCCCGGAAGCGATTATCACGGACGTCCTACCAAGCGCGACGGCCGCAAAATTCGCCAATTCATGGCGGAATTTGATCCTTCGAAAGACTTTTAGCAGGATCGCGAAGTTTTGCGCGTTCGCCGGCAGACTATTCAAAACGTTTTCCTGTCACAAAAATCAAGCCTCTGAATCTCAATCGAATCAGAGGCTTTGTACTATCTGCGCTCTTTCTCAAAGCGCAGCGGCTGCATTATTTGCGGCCTTCTTCGTTAAGCCAGCGGGCAACCTGAGGTGCGAAGTAAGTTAAGACACCGTCTGCACCGGCTCTCTTGAAGCAGAGCATGGTTTCCATGATTGTCTTTTTCTCGTCGAGCCAGCCGTTCTGGAAAGCGGCCATAAGCATGGAGTATTCGCCGCTGACCTGATAAGCGAAGGTCGGGGCCTGGAATTCCTGTTTAACGCGCCAGAGGACATCCAAGTACGGCATGCCGGGCTTGACCATGACCATATCGGCGCCTTCAGCCAGATCTAAACCGACTTCCCACAGGGCTTCGTTGGTATTGCCCGGATCCTGCTGGTAAACGGCCTTGTTGCTCTTTCCGAGGTTCGAGGCAGAACCGACAGCATCTCTGAAAGGACCGTAGTAGCAGGAGGCGTATTTAGCGGAATAGGCCATGATCTTTGTGTAGATCAGACCGTGGGCTTCGAGAGCGTCACGGATGATGCCGATACGACCGTCCATCATGTCGGAAGGCGCAACGATGTCTGCTCCGGCCTGAGCCTGAGCAAGCATCTGCTTCACAAGCATTTCGATGGTTTCGTCGTTAAGGATGAAGCCGGTTTCGTCAATAAGGCCGTCCTGACCGTGTGTTGTGTAGGGATCGAGTGCGACATCGCACATCACCCCGAGTTCCGGGAAGTGTTCTTTCAAAGAACGCACCACGCGAGGGATTAAACCGTCGGGATTGGCTGCTTCTCTGCCGTCGGGTGTTTTTAAGGAAGCGTCGATAGACGGGAAGAGAGCCATGACCGGAATGCCGAGTTTGACGCATTCTTCTGCCTGCTTGAGCAGGAGGTCTAAAGAAAGACGCTCTACGCCGGGCATAGAAGGCACCTGGACGCGTTTGTTGTTGCCTTCGATGACGAACACAGGGTAGATCAGATCGTCGACGCTAACGCGGCTTTCGCGCATTAAACGGCGGGAGAAATCATCATGACGCATTCTGCGCATGCGAACGGAAGGGAATTTGCCTAATGTCTGCATTTCGATTCTACGTTTGTAAGTAAAGAAAAAGCTCTATGGATAATCATAGAGCTCAATCGTGAAACAAAAATTAAATTTTAGCTGCCTAAGGGTAAGTTCAGCCATGTACAAAGCACGTTCTGAAGTTGCTCAACGCCTTCTTTCTTAAGGCCTGAGAAAAGCTGGACGCTTACATGGTTGCCCATCGTCAGAGCTCGATCTTTAACGGCGTTTAAGACCTGACGTTTTTCCATGGTCTTGAGCTGGTCGGCTTTATTCAGCAGGAGATGAAGCTTGAGATCGGGTCTGACGGAGAGGAAATCCAATAGGAATTCGTCTGCAGGCATGAAGGGTCTTCTGGCGTCCATCACCAAAACCATACCCATCAGCTGAGGTCTTTGCTGGACGTAGCCGCCGACGAGGCCCGCCCAGTTCTTACGCGTTTCGGGAGCGGCTTTTGCATAACCGTAGCCCGGAAGGTCGACGAGGAAGCATTCGGGAATCCTTTGTCTCGGTATTTCTCCTTTAAGCGAGAGTTCGAAAAAATTCAAAAGCTGCGTTCTTCCGGGTGTCTTAGAAGAAAACGCCAAGCGGGACTGGCGGCAAAGAACGTTAATTGTTGTCGACTTTCCGGCGTTAGACCTTCCGGCGAATGCAATTTCAGGGAGTTCAGTCTCAGGCAGCCCCATAAGCTCTGAGACGGACATAACAAATCGTGCTGAATCAAAAAGGGCGCTCATAAGTGACCTCATAAATAATCTGCGTAGATTAACGCAAAGAAGACCGCTTGTCGGCCAAGCGGTCCTCTTCAATTATTTTTTACCGTCCTTATCTTTTTTAGTGAGAGTTCCGGTTACTGCCGCAGCACGGAAAACGATGCGGGGGTCGAGTTCGCCGATCTTCTTTTCGTTTTTGTCTGTGTAAGGCAGGCTGGAGAGCACAAAGCGAATAGCGTTCAAACGCGCTCTCATCTTATCGTCGCTTTCCACAACGGTCCAAGGCGCATCTACGGTATCGGTAGCAAAGAACATTTGGTTGATGTGTTTGGTGTAGTCATCCCATTTATTCAGAGAAGCCAGATCGACCGGAGAGAGTTTCCACTGTTTCAGCGGATCTCTGCGGCGCTGTCTGAAGCGGCGTTTTTGTTCTCCGCGAGTCACGTTCAGCCAGAACTTAAAGAGAATAATGTCTTCTGAGAGCAGATTGCGTTCAAAAGAAGGCACTTCTTTCATGAACGTTTCGTACTGCTCCTTTGTGCAGAAGCCCATGACCGGTTCGACGACTGCTCGGTTGTACCAGGAACGATCAAAGAAGACCATTTCACCGGCAGAGGGAAGGTGAGCGACGTAGCGCTGGAAGTACCATTGCCCTTCTTCTGTGGCCGTGGGCTTTGGAAGCGCGGCGATTCTGGCGCCTCTTGGATTCAGATGCTCGGTAAAGCGCTGGATGGTTCCGCCTTTGCCGGCTGCATCACGTCCTTCAAAAATAATGACAAGTTTTTTGCCTTTCTTTTGAATCCATGACTGCAGTTTCAGAAGTTCAATCTGCAGACTGCGAAGCTGCTTGTTGTATAGATCTCGGTTGTAACCGTTGACGTAGGGATATTCGCCTGGCTTCAAATCCTTTCTTAGGGCGTTCATGTCAGCTGTTGCAGAGATCTTTTTATCAAAACTGCAGCAGGCATGTTCAATGAGGGATTTCAGGAGTTTCTCCTGGCCTTGCCCCGTGAGACTTCCCATGACGGCATCAGCGACTTTATCGGCGGCTGTCTCGTCCGTTGTTCGGAGGAATTGTTTTAGATACTGATACGGATTTTCGTAACCGCCAAGGTCAAACTTGGAATCTTCGAGTTCTTCTGATTTTTTTTCAACGATTACGGCATTTTGACCGTCAATTTTTTGAGGCTCAGCTGCGTCTTTGTGCGTGACAGAGTGGTTCATTGTTTCCTCCCCCTCCAAAATAAACTGATCAAACCATTCTATGTAACTTGTACGGAGATAGAAGAAAATGTTGTCAATTCAGGCACAAAAAAGGCCGCCACAAGGGCGGCCGTGAGGAAAAGCCTATTGATTACGACTTACCGAAGACCTCGTTTAACTGCTGAGTAACACGGACGAAAGTCGTGCGTTTCGTGAGTTCTTTCAGTCGACGGGCACCGACATATGTGCAGGCCGAGCGGACGCCGCCGAGGATTTCCTGAACGGTGTCTGCAACGGGACCGCGGTCTTCAAGGTAGACCGTCTTTCCTTCTGCTGCACGATATTTAGCAACTCCGCCGGAATATTTGTCCATAGCGGATTTGCTGCTCATTCCGTAGAAAGAACGGTAGACCTTTCCGTCTTTTTCGATGACCTCACCGCCGCTTTCATTGTGGCCGGCGAGCATGCCGCCGAGCATCACGAAGTCTGCGCCGCCGCCGAAGGCTTTGGCGATATCTCCCGGACGAGTGCAGCCGCCGTCGGAGCAGATGAGGCCTCCCAGACCGTGAGCTGCGTCTGCGCATTCAATGATGGCGGAGAGCTGGGGATAACCGACGCCGGTCATCTTGCGAGTGGTGCAAACCGAACCCGGGCCGATGCCGACTTTAACGATATCAGCGCCCGCCAGGATCAATTCTTCCGTCATGTCGCCGGTGACGACGTTGCCGGCCATGATGGCAAGGTGCGGGAATTCTTCTCTGATTTTGGAGACGAAATCGACGAAAATCTCCGTGTAGCCGTTGGCGACGTCGATACAGAGGTACTCGATAGCCCCTGGCGCACGTTCCATGACTGCTTTGAATTTCTTCAAATCGTTGTCCGTGATGCCCATGGAATAGAAGGCAGTGGACTTGCGTTTGAGACCATTGAAATAGGCGACATACTCGTCCTCAGAGTAATGTTTGTGGAGCGCCACGGAAAGATCGTATTTTCCCAGGGCCTCAGCCATTTCAAAGGTTCCGGTGGTGTCCATGTTGGCAGCAATGATAGGGACGCCGGAGTATTCAACTCTGCTGTTGCGCAGTGTAAAAGGTCGGATTAAATCGACATTGGAGCGGCTCGAAAGCGTTGAACGTTTCGGACGAATGAGAACGTCTTTAAAGTCAAGTTTAACTTCGTTTTCAATATGCATCGGAAAAGTCTCAGTCAGGCAGTTTTTAACGACACATTCTCCCACGGAAAGCAAGAATAAAGGCGAAGGACTAACTTAAATAGGTAAAGAAAAGCAAGCGTATTTATCAAGTTGTGAGATCTGCAGGCAAGAAGCCTCTGCACAAGACTTACTCTTTTCGTCAACTGTCCTCAGAAGGATCCCTCGGGGGCGCCTCGTAGAACAGTTGACGGAGAAAGGAAGAGTCTTCGCCTCACTTAGTTAATGTTGAGAAAGTAAGCTCTAGTGTTAGAAGCTGTACTTCAAACCTATCATACTGTAGTCGTGCGTTGTATTTTCGGACGTCATGAGCTGGGTTGGTCCTCAAGTCCGTGTGAGCTTTTGTACCATCGGCAGGTTGCGGGATGTAGACTCGTTCAGTGAACAGAAAATCGTGCACGATTACTTTTTCTTCAGCTCCGCGTTATTCTCGGCTTCCTCAGTCATTTGACCATGACGGTATCAGAAGAAAATAGGCTTCTGTCCTGAGCAGAAGCCTATGGTTAAGAGAATCGTGCTATTGATCAGTGAGGCCGTCTGAGCCAAGCTGAGTGTCGGTGACGAGAATTTCATCAGAGAAAAGTTCTTCGGCACACTGCCGCTTACGAATAAGGACAGCCCTGTTTCCGTCGACTAAGACCTCGGCCGGCAGACAGCGTGAATTGTAGTTGGAGGCCATAGACATCCCGTAGGCTCCTGCGCTTAATAGTGCCATGAGGTCTCCCTCCTGAACATTCAGCAGACGGTCTTTTCCAAGCCAATCGCCGGTTTCACAGACAGGACCGACGACGTAGCAATAAGTTTCTTTTTCTTCCTTTTTGGGTGTGACCGGAACGATTTGCATCCATGCCTGGTAAAGCGTAGGTCGGATCATATCATTCATGCCGCAGTCAACTATGCAGAAGTTTTTCAGCTCGCCCTGTTTCATGTACTGTACAGTCATCAACAGAGCTCCGCTGTTTCCGACCAAAGAGCGGCCGGCTTCAAAGATCATTTCTTTATCGCCGTAACCTCGTTTGACTAGGACCCTGCGTAAGGCGGCTACAAGGACCGTCGGACTTGGAACTGCTTCGTTACTGTACTGAATGCCCAGGCCGCCCCCGAAATCGATATGCTGAAGATCAATCCTGTTCAGGCGAAGCTTGTCGAGAAGGGTGCAAAGCTTTTCGCAGGCATCCACAAAAGGCGCGGTATCCGTAATCTGAGAACCGATGTGGCAGTCAATGCCCACGACCTCAAGTTCAGGACTGCGGGAGGCTTTTAAATAAAGCTCGACAGCCTGATCGTAGGCGATACCGAATTTGTTTTTCTTGAGACCGGTAGAAATGTAGGGGTGCGTCTTAGCGTCCACATCCGGATTGACGCGGAAAGAAACACGAGCCTTCTTACCTTTCTTTTGAGCAACGGCAATGACTCGATCTAATTCGGCCGGAGATTCAATATTGAAGCATTTGATATCGGCGTCGAGCGCGGCTTCAATTTCATGATAAGTCTTGGCGACACCCGAAAAAATCACTTTGCTCGTATCGCATCCGGCGGCTTGAATTCGGCGCAGTTCTCCCTCGGAGACGATATCGAATCCGGCACCCAGTTTCCCGAGAAGTCGAATGATGGAAAGATTCGAATTTGCTTTAACGGCAAAGCACATCAAATGCTTATAGGGCTCCAGAGGCTTTTGATAGCTCTGAAAAGCATTGACGATGGCTTGTTTGGAATAAACGTATAAAGGAGTTCCGAAGCGGGCCGCGAGATCTTTTAACGGGACGTTTTCGCACCAAAGAGTACCGTCCTTCCAGGCGAACTCTCGGTCATTAGGAAGAGAGAGATTCATCTTTGTCTTGAACCCATGAATATGTGTTAGTAAGCCGTCGACATCGGATTATTCGGCGCAGAGCGCAGAGGACTTGTGACGCTGTCGGGCAGCTGCTCAGTTGCGTCTCCCGGATTTTTGTCAGTTCCTTCTGCTGGTAAAGCTTCATCCTGTGCCTTTTGAGCGGCATCAGCGGGAGCGGCACCGACCGTGTCTTCTCCTGTCATTTCGTTGATTTGCTGTCCGATTCGAGAGAGGTACGAATCATTCGGGTTAGGCGGCAGGTACAGAGGACCTTTGATTCCGCAGCCTGTTAAGAGAAGGCACGGAAAGAATAAAATGAGGGAACGTTTCAGCATAATTGACAAATCTACCATGACAAAAAGAGATTTTATCGAGTTATCGGAGAAAACCTTCAACGATATTGAGCAATTAGTTGATGACCAATATCCCGATGTGGATTTTGATCGTGAAGGCAATGTCCTGACTCTGACACTTGAGGATGGCAAAGTCGTTGTGATTAACCGTCAGGAAGCTATGGAAGAGATGTGGCTGGCTTCTCCTTTGGGAGGAATGCATTTTTACTATGACGCCGCCGGTGTTCTCGTGAACTACCGCAAAGGTGAAAAGCCCTTTGCAGAATGTCTGAAAGAAGCGCTGGAGAGCTGAGATGGTTCAGAAGTTTTGGCAGTGCCGCGATCGGAGCATCGATCTGTCCTCTCCAAAAATCATGGGCATCGTCAACGTCACTCCTGATTCATTCAGTGACGGCGGTAAATATTATTCCTCTGCACAAGCGATAGAACATGGTCTTCAGCTGGCAGAGGAGGGCGCTGATATTTTAGATATCGGCGGAGAATCAACTCGCCCGGGAGCGGAAGAAGTAAGCGTTCACTCTGAGTTGGAACGTGTGATCCCTGTGATTGAGGCACTGAGCGCACGCGGCCTAGTGGTTTCGGTGGATACCAGTAAACCGGAAGTGATGACTGCGGCAGCTCAGGTCGGCGCACAGATTATTAATGATGTTTATGCGCTTCGTCGTGACGGCGCATTAGAAGCTGCAGAGAAGAGCGGATGCGGCGTGTGTCTGATGCACATGCAGGGGGAACCGCGCACAATGCAGAAGAATCCCGTTTACACGGATTTGCTGTCTGAGGTGAAGAGCTTTCTGGCTGAGAGAGCTCGGGCGTTGACGGATCTCGGAGTTTCAGCGGAAAAAATCGTCTTGGATCCGGGATTCGGATTCGGGAAGACGGTGTCACAGAACTTTGAACTGCTTGCAAAGACAGAAGATTTTTTATCATTAGGCTATCCGCTTTTGTACGGCATGAGCCGAAAGTCTTCGCTCGGAGCTGTTACCGGAATTACGAAAGCCGAAGAACGTCTGATTTCTTCGGTGACGGCGCATTTGCTCGCTGTCGAAAGAGGCGCGTCGATTGTACGAGTTCACGACGTTAAGCAAATGAAAGAAGCGCTCACAATATACAAGGCGATGGTTCACTACAAGGATTTGAAATGAGTCGAAAATATTTTGGAACGGACGGAGTTAGAGGCAGAGTCGGACAAACTCCGATTACGCCAGAATTTGCCATGCTTTTGGCACAGGCTGCCGGCCGTATTCTTAAGCAGCAGACAACCGACGGGGAGGTCGGAGTTTTTATTGGAAAAGATACCCGCGTCTCGGGTTACATGTTGGAAGCCGCCCTTCAGGCCGGATTCTTAAGCGCCGGCGTAGACGTGATGCTCGGCGGTCCGCTTCCGACACCGGCTGTTGCCTATCTCACAAGAGCACAGAGACTGAGTGCCGGTGTTGTCATCTCCGCCTCTCATAATCCCTTCTATGACAACGGCATTAAGTTTTTCTCGGACAAAGGCACCAAGCTGCCTGATGAAATGGAACTGCAGATTGAAAAAGAAATGGACCGCGGTTTCAGCTGTGTAGACAGCGCTCGTCTCGGAAAAGCTCGCCGTCTTGATGACGCGGCAGGCCGCTATGTCGAATTCTGCAAGAGCACTTTCCCGTCAGATCTGGATTTGAAGGGCTTCAAGATTTATGTGGACTGCGCCAACGGCGCTGCCTACCACATTGCGCCGGATGTCTATCATGAACTCGGTGCGACCGTCGTTTGCGGAGGTAATACACCTGACGGATTCAATATTAATGAAGGTGTCGGCGCAACCCATACGGAAACGCTTCCGGATCGCGTTCAGAAGGCCGGCTGCGATATCGGTATTGCGCTGGACGGAGATGCCGACCGTCTGATCATGGCTGACCGCCATCAGGTCTACAACGGCGATCAGTTGCTTTATCTCATTGGTAAGGATCGTTTGAACCGCGGCGAACTGAAAGGTGTCGTCGGTACACTCATGACGAACTTTGCGATTGAAAAGCAGTTCAAGACGCTCGGCGTTCCGTTCCACCGCGCTAAGGTCGGAGACCGTTATGTTTTAGAAATCATGCTTAAAGAAGGCATTGATTTAGGCGGAGAAGGCTCTGGCCACCTCATTATTTTGGATAAGCAGACCACCGGTGACGGTATTGTTTCTAGTCTCCAAGTTCTGTCTGTGCTCGCTCGCAACCGCTCTACGCTCGAATCCGTTCTTTCTGAAGTTGCTCTGACGCCGCAGGTTTTGATTAACCGCAGATATAAAGCCGGTTACGTTTGGAACGAAGACCAGGCACTGCTTGACGCAATCAAGGCTGTTTCGAAAGAGCTGGAAGGAAAAGGCAGAGTTTTAGTGCGCGCTTCGGGGACGGAACCGTTGGTCCGTGTTATGGTGGAATGCGAAGATATCGGTGAAGCGAAAAAGCACGCTCAGGCATTAGCCGAACTCATTCCGCTCGAAGCTTAAGGAGAGATGATGACGACATCCGTTCTGATCGTAGAAGATGAGCCGTCAATTTTGGAGTTAATTTCTTATACCTGCCGGACTTCCGGAATGGAAGTCCGCAAGGCAGCGAACGTCGCCGAAGCAAAGAAAAATCTTGAAGCGGCCAAACCGGACATCATTCTTTTGGACTGGATGCTTCCGGACTGCGCCGGCCTTGATTGGCTGCGCGAACTTCGGAGCTATCACAGCAACGAGAGTCTGCCAGTCATTATGCTGACTGCGCGCGGACAAGAGGACGACAGGGTTCGAGGTTTAGAAGCGGGAGCGGATGACTATGTGACCAAACCCTTCTCTCCGAGAGAGTTGGTCGCAAGAATTCGTGCCGTCATCCGCCGCAAAGGCGGAGATGCGCTTCTTGATACGCTGCGTGTCGGGCCGCTTGAGATTGATGCCGAGCGGTACGAAGCACGCGTTAACGGCAAACCGCTGCGTCTGTCGGCTGTGGAATTTAAATTTCTTCAGGTTTTTGCCAAGCATCCGGGGCGTGTTTATTCACGCGCCCAGCTCATCGACAAAGTATGGGGCGTCGGTGCGGACATTGACGAAAGAACGGTTGACGTTCACATGCTTCGCCTGCGCAAACAGTTGGCCGGAACAGCCGCGGCTGATTTTATCGAGACAGTTCGGGGCGTCGGATATCGAGCTTCGAATTTAAAGGCCTAAAGGAATCGACTCTGAGGCAAGACTCAGTCGAGGTTAGACACCTCCAGAAACTCAAAGTCCCGCCGACCAAATAGGTCGGCGCCGGCTCCTATCAAATGAAAAATTACTAGTGAACGATAATGTCCCAGGCGTCTAGATAGCACCACGATCTTCGCCAAGTTAAGGGCAGCGGGGACAGCTTTCAAAATAGTAGTTTCATTCAATTGGTGCGGCGGATGCTAGCGAGATCTTTAACAACTGATTAGCCGCCAAACGTAGAAGTGAGGGGCTCCAAAGCGATTCTTTCGAATCTCAACGGCATCTTAAGTGCCACAATAAAGTTTTCCACAACTTAAAAAGGAGCCCCTCATGACTAATAATATTCAATTTTCATCTGTTTGTGGTATCGACATTGCAAAGTCTGTAATGCAAGTCTACAGAGTTACTTCCGACGGCGTTGTTTCTAATAAAGCTGTTAAACGAGCCGATTTTCTAAATGAATTTAGAAACACTCCGCCCGCTCTGATCGGAATGGAAGCCTGCGGTGGCTCACAACATTGGGCACGTGAGCTGCAAAGTCTTGGCCACACGGTTCGTCTTATGCCCCCAAAGTTGGTAAAGCCGTACGTAACGGGGTTAAAGAATGACAAAAACGATGCACGCGGTATCTATACAGCTCTCGAGATGGGTGTGCGTGAGGTACCGGTCAAATCTGCAGCGATCCGTGACCTGGCGCTGCTGCAAACGATGAGAACGAAGCGCCAAAGAGAAAAAGTCGAAAAATTAACCACATCAGAGGCATCTTGTCTGGGTACGGGTTGATTATGGGGAAAAGCGTAAATGCATTCTTAGCAAAGGCCGGATCCTTAATTGTTGAGTTAAAGGAACGAGCTGACGTAAGCCCATTTATAGTTTCTGAGCTGAATGCTCTTTTCCCAAAAGTTAAAGAGGCGATGGCAAAAATCAAAGAATTGGAAACGAATATTGAGTCCATCGCAAAGACTCTCAAGCACTACGACCTATTCCAATCTGCGCTGGGAGTTGGACCGATAACGGCAGCGACAATGTTGGTTTTGCTTTGTAATCCGGAAGTTTTTAAGAACGGAAGAGAATTTGCCGCGTATATAGGTTTGGCTCCAAAAAGCTCCGGAAGCGACGGTAAAAACTTTGTTACTCACATTCCCAAGAAATATGAATGTAACAATGAGGTCAGAACTCTTCTAGTTCAATGTGCTCATGCCATCTGTAGGAGCAAGCACAAATCCGACTGGGTTTCTTCAATCTTAGCGAGAAAGCCAAAAAAGGTGGTCATTATTGCCGTTGCAAATAAGCTTGCCAGACAATTATGGATTATGGCTAAGAAAGGAGAGAAGTTTGAAAGACGCTTCATCTTGGCCGCCGCTCAATGAACTTATGGTGCGGGAAAGTGGGCCGAATAAGAACACAGCAGCTATCTGCATCGTCGATAACCGAAAATCCAAAATACAAGCGGATGAAATGCACAAGTAAAATATCAGAACCCCTCTTAGTTATTTAAGTTTAAGAGGTCGAGGAAAGATTTGTCTGGAAAAAGTTGGCGCACATGTGTTATTACTGTTGTCCAGAAAGGTTCGGAAAGACCTGATAATGTTTGTAACTCAACTGGTTAACTCCAGTATGAATCGCCCTAAAAGGATCCGAAATCGAACTCTTCGGTTGGCAAAAAAGTGTCGAATAAGAATATGGAAGCAGCCATTCGCACTGGACAAAAACTTTCACTTGACAAGCCTGGGACATAAGAAACTAGTAAAAAGACTGAAACATGACTGATAAAAACCATACCAAGTTTGAAGAGAAAGAGCTCCGGTTCCGTCAGACGCTCAGTGCGCTTCCTGATGGTGTCGTGCTCTTGAGAAAGGACTTGGTGATTCAATGGATGAACCGCATCGCAGAACGAGATCTTTCGCTGGATCCCGAAAAGGACGTCGGCAAGAAGCTGACGGATGTGTTTACGAATCCGGAATTTATTCAGCACATTCAGTCTGAACGCTGGAAAGCTCGTCAGCTTATCGATCTGCCCGACGGACGAGTTTTAGAAGTTCGCGTGATTTCTGCCGGTAAAAAATACACAGTCGTCGTGACGCGAGACATAACCGAATCCAAACGAATTGACGACTTCCGACGAGATTTCGTCGGAAACGTTTCTCACGAACTGCGGACACCGCTGACAGTAATTCAAGGTTTTTTGGAACTGGCAACAGAAAATCCGAACCTTAATGAAGAGGATCGTCTGCACTGGGAAATGATGCTGGAGCAGGCGGAGAGGATGCGCGCACTGGTGGATGACCTCCTGGCTCTGTCTCGATTGGAGCAGGATGCGGCGCCGGCATCACGCGAGCTCATCGATGTCGATGAAATTTTGGAAGAGGCAGCTGCCGAAGGACGCATGATTTCGGGCGGCGCGCATGAAATCAAGATTGCTAAAGTAGCATCGGAAGGGATTCTCGGCGACTTTAAGGATATGCGAAGCGCAGTTACCAATCTCGTGACAAATGCTGTTCGCTACACACCGAAGGACGGCAAGATTGAGCTTTCTTGGGAAGTGAAAGACGATCACGGGATTTTGTCGGTTAAGGACAACGGGATCGGTATCGCACCGGAGCATATTCCACGTGTGACCGAGCGTTTTTATCGCGTGGATAAATCGCGATCCAGAGAGACAGGTGGAACCGGCCTCGGACTTGCCATCGTGAAACATGTTTTGTTCCGTCACCAGGCTCAGCTCCAGATCGAGTCTGAACTCGGGAAGGGTTCGACTTTCAAGATCATTATTTCTAAAGCTCGGTTAGCGCCCCCGATCAACAGCAAAGACCTTCTTTCAGGCACGGTGCCGGAAAGCTCACCGGTCATAGGCGTCTGATGGTCTGATGAGGTTGTCGGCTTAAGAACGAATCTCACAGTGCGGACTAGGAATTGATGGGATTCGACGATCTTTGGAAGTGAGACCAGCAAAAAAGCAGTCGGATGCGGTGGAAATTTTTCCTAAAGTTGAGTAGAATCACGATTCCGGTCCGACGTAAATTTATTCGGAAGCTTTCAAAGCAAGCATTTTGGAATTGTGCTATATTCACGTTTCCTTGATTAACGGGGTGTAGCGTAGTCTGGTAGCGCGCCTGCTTTGGGAGCAGGATGTCGGGAGTTCGAATCTCTCCACCCCGACCAGAATTTAGGTTTGTCCGCAGGTAGAAATTTCTGCCCGTAGCTCAGTTGGATAGAGCATCGGCCTTCTAAGCCGAGGGTCACAGGTTCGAATCCTGTCGGGCAGGCCAAGTTTTTAGTGGTACGAGTAGCTCAGTTGGTAGAGTCCAGGATTGTGATTCCTGTTGTCGTGGGTTCGAGCCCCATCTCGTACCCCACTTAATGTGGGAAATGGCGTTCATTGATAGTCAATGAACGCCATTTTTATGTGCGCTCGGCATGAGCGAACTCTACAGGGTGAAAGT
>UMHR01000089.1_pt1 | contig 13544 bp, 9 predicted proteins | sample 1965581 | NCBI WGS metagenome assembly UMHR01 (sample SAMEA4836104, study PRJEB28245) | human gut metagenome | biome: gut microbiome; material: fecal sample | place: Denmark | collected 2008 | reverse complement strand
GCGGCGGCAAGCCGGCCGGCCCGCCGGTGCGGGACGGCAAAATACGGGCTCTGGGCATGAAAGAAACAGGACGCCGCAGTGCTGCGGCGTCCTGTCTGTTCCATCTGCGGGGTTACTCACCCACCACGGCGGCGCAGCGGTCGCACAGCTGGTTGTGGTGGCCGTCGGCGCCGATGTGCTCGCTGTGGTTCCAGCAGCGGGGGCACTTGGGGGACTCGTCCAGGGCGACGGCGATGGTGCAGGGGATGAGGCAGTCCTCGCTCTTCTCCCCCTCCACGGCCCCGGTGGTGACGGTGACCTTGGAGACGATGCACAGGGAGGCCAGATCCACCCCGGCCAGGAAGGCGGCGTCGGACTCGGACACGGAGAGGGTCACGTCGGTGTCCTGGGCCTTCTTGAACACGCCGGCGTTACGGGCATTCTCCAGGGCCTTGTTCACCGCGTCGCGGAGGCTGACCAGCTTCGCCCAGCGTTCCCGGGCGGCCGCGTCCAGGGCAAAGGCGGCGTTGTCGCCGGGCATGTCGTTGAACAGGACACTCTCGGCGTTTACGCCCTGGGCGTGCTTCATGGCGTGCCAGATCTCGTCGGAGGTGAAGGCCAGGATGGGGGCGATGAGCCGGGTCATGCCGTCCAGGATGTGGTACAGGGCGGTCTGGGCGGAGCGGCGCTCGGCCTCGGCGCCGCAGTAGAGCCGGTCCTTGATGATGTCCAGATAGAAGTTGGACATGTCCACCACGCAGAAGTTGTAGACGGCGCGGTAGACGGCGTGGAACTCATAGCGGTCGTAGGCGGCGCGGGCGGTCTTGGCCAGCTCGTTGAAGGTGTGCAGGGCGTAGCGATCCAGCTCCATCAGGTTTTCCGCCGGCACCAGATCCCGGTCGGGCTCGAAGTCGCACAGGTTGCCCAGCATGTAGCGGGCGGTGTTGCGGATTTTCAGGTAGGCCTGGGAGAGCTGCTTCATGATGTCCTTGGAGATGCGCATGTCCTGGGTGTAGTCGGCGGAGGCCACCCACAGGCGGAGCATGTCCGCGCCGTAGTCCTTGATGACCTCGTCGGGGGAGACGGCGTTGCCCAGGGACTTGTGCATGGCCTTGCCCTCGCCGTCCACCGTCCAGCCGTGGGTGGCGATCTGCTTGTAGGGGGCCACGCCGTTCACGGCGATGGAGGTGAGCATGCTCGACTGGAACCAGCCGCGGTACTGGTCGCCGCCCTCCAGGTAGAGGTCGGCGGGGTACTTGAGGTAGGGGCGCTCGGCCGCCACGGCGGCCCAGGTGGAGCCGGAGTCGAACCACACGTCCATGATGTCGGTCTCTTTGGTGAAGTGGGCCTTGCCGCACTTGGGGCAGACGAAGCCCTGGGGCAGCAGGTCGGCGGCCTCCCGGTCAAACCAGACGTTGGAGCCGTGCTCCCGGAAGAGGGCGGCCACGTGGGCGATGGTCTCGGGGGTGACGATATCGGCCCCGCAGTCGTCGCAGTAGAAGATGGGGATGGGCACGCCCCAGACGCGCTGGCGGCTGATGCACCAGTCGTTGCGCTCGGTGATCATGGAGGTCATGCGCTCCTTGCCCCACTCGGGCTTCCACTGGATGGAGTCGCAGGCCTTCACCGCCGCGTCCTTGATGGCGTCCACGGAGCAGAACCACTGCTCGGTGGCCCGGTAGATGATGGGGTGCTTGCACCGCCAGCAGTGGGGGTAGGAGTGGGTGATGTTCTCCTTGGCCACCAGGAAGCCCTCGGCCTCCAGATCGGCCACCACCATGTCGTTGCCCTTGGCGTAGAACTGGCCGTTGTAGCGCTCGTCGGTCATGACGCCCTTGGCGTTGACGGGCACGGGCACGCCGATGTGGGTCAGGCCCGCCTTGTCGTACTGCTGGCAGATTTGGAAGTCCTCTGCGCCGAAGCCGGGGGCGGTGTGGACGCAGCCGGAGCCGGCGTCCAGGGTGACGTGCTCGCCGTTGAGGATGACGCTCTCCCGGTCGAAGAGGGGGTGCTTGGCGCGCATCAGCTCGAACGCGCTGCCCTTGAGGGTGGCCAGCACGGTACAGGCGGCGTAGTCGATGCCCGCGGCCTTGCACACGCTCTCGGCCAGATCCTTGGCCAGCACGTACACATCGCCGCCCGGCACCTGGAGGAGCACGTAGTCGAACTCCGCGTTGAGGCAGATGGCGTAGTTGCCGGGGATCGTCCAGGGGGTGGTCGTCCAGATTACGAAGTAGGTGCGGGACAGGTCGGCATACTGGCCCAGCTTGCCCTTGTCGTCGGCCACGGGGAACTTGACGAAGATGGTGGTGCAGGGATCGTCGGCGTACTCAATCTCGGCCTCGGCCAGGGCGGTCTGGTCAAAGGGGCACCAGTACACCGGCTTCATGCCCTTGTAGATGAGGCCCTTCTCCGCCATCTTGCCAAAGACCTCGATCTGCTTGGCCTCAAACTCGGGCAGCAGGGTGATATAGGGGTTCTCCCACTCCCCCAGCACGCCCAGGCGCTGGAACTGGCCGGTCATCTTCTCGATGTAGCTCTCGGCGTATTCCCGGCACTTGGTGCGGAACTGGGCGGTGGTCATCTCGTCCCGCTTTACCTTCTTGTCCTTCAGAACGGCGGACTCGATGGGCAGGCCGTGGGTGTCCCAGCCGGGCACATAGGGAGCGCACCAGCCGGTCATGTTGCGGTGCTTGACGATCATATCCTTGAGGATCTTGTTCAGGGCGGTGCCGATGTGGATGTTGCCGTTGGCATAGGGGGGGCCGTCGTGGAGGACAAAGGTGGGCTTGCCCTCGTTGCGCTTTACCATCTTGTGGTAGAGGTCGTGGTCATACATCTCCTGGAGCATCTCCGGCTCCCGCTTGGGCAGGCCCGCCCGCATGGGGAAGTCGGTCTGGGGCAGGTGGACGGTCTGGTTGTAGTCCATGGGTCAGTTCTCCTTTATCTTTGATCTAAAAACAGGTTGGTGTAAAGGCGTGCGCCCTTGCCGAAATTGGCAAAAACAAAACGCGCCTTTGTCTCCTGTAAGAGACAAAGGCGCAAACCTCTGCGGTACCACTCTCATTGCCGCGGCGTGCCGCGGCCCCTCGAAGGCCGGTAACGGGGCCAGCCGTTCCCGCTTACTGCCCCAGGGGGGATTCGGCGGGACGCTCGGAGGTGATCTTCCCAGCCCTTCCCTGTCCGCCTTGCACCAAAACGGCGGCTCTCTGCGCAGGGGCGGGGACGGTACTCGTCCTCTTCTCGGCGTTTTGCGAAATAAAAGATACTCGGAGACACGAAACAACGTGTCTCCGAGTATCTTACCCGTTAAATGCCCTTCTGTCAAGGGGGTTTACTTGATTTCATAGTCCTTGCCGAACTGGAGGTGGTCAAAATCGATGCGGCGGGTGGGCTCGGTGGGCTCCTCAGCCTCCTCCGGACCGTGGGAACGGCTCAGCTCCAGCAGCTCGGCATACAGGCCGCCGTCCTTCTCCTTGGCGCCGCCGCCGAGATCCACCGTGTCCTCCGCGTCCTCCTCCGGCGCCTCACCGGCCACCAGCTTCTCCACGCTCTGGGAGATGTCCTGAGCGGCAGAGGCAACCTGGTCCACCACAGGCTCCGCCGGGGCGGAGAGCTTGGACAGTCCGTTGAGGTAGTCCATCTCGTGCTGATAGAGCTCCTTGAGCTTGCCCACATAGGCGGCGGTGGCGTTCTGGGCGGCGGTGAGGCGCATCTGCTCGCTGCGGATGTCCTGCTGCAGCTCCGCAATACGGGCCTTGGCCTCCGTCTCCGCGTTCTTCAGCAGCTCGGCCTTCTTGGCCTCCGCCTGGGCCACCAGCTCGTCGGCCATCTTCTGGGCGGTAAGCAGGGCCTTGCGCATGGCCTCCTCGGTGGAGCGGTACTCCTCCACCTTGTCCACCAGTACCTTCATCTTGGCCTTGAGGGTGGCGTTTTCCTTATAGAGCGTGGTGTAGTCCGCCGTCAGTACGTCCAGAAATTCATCCACCATCGCCATGTTATAGCCGCCGAAGGACGCCTTGGCAAAGGCGTGCTCGGAAACTTCCTGTGGTGTCAGCATAACGTCATTCCCCCGATTTGTTCATGTCTTCCCCGCCTGATGCTCCGCATCGGGCGGGAACCCCCTCTTTGGCATCTGCCGTTCGCCCGGCATCCGTGTTTTGGCGGTGCCAAAACGCTTGAAACGCCGGACTCCCGGCGGGACAACCCGGACATTTTCCTGTCCTGAAGAGCAGTTCAGAAATACAGCCCGTTGTTCTCCAGTTCGTCAATCAGATCGCCTAAAATATCCACGTTGTAGGGCGTAATAATATAAGTAGAGATGGCCACCTTTTTGATTTTGCCCTCATTGGCATAGGCCACGCCGGAGAGGAAATCCAGCAGGCGGCGGGCGATATCCTTGTTGGTGGACTCCAGGTTGAGCACCACCGTGCGCTTCTCCCGCAGGTGGTCGGCGATCTCGCTGGCGTTCTCGAAGCGCTCGGGCTTGACCAGCACCACCTGAAGCTGGGTGGTGGTGTGGATATTGACCACCTTGTTGCTCCGGCGCTCGTTCTCCACGGGGAAGATGGGGCCGGTGCTGTCCTGGGCCTTGGGGGCCTTCCGCTCCAGGCGGTCGCCGCCGGTGCGGTCCATGCGCTCGCTGCGGGAGACGGGCTCGAAGTCGTCAAACTCCTCTTCTTCCTCTTCGTCCTCATAGGGGCGGGCCAGGCGCTTGAGTTCATCTAAAAATCCCATTTCGGTAACCTCCCGAATTTGTTCTATCCTTTGTGCATGGGAGGACGGGGCCCAAACAGGGCGGTACCCACCCGGACCAGGGTGGCCCCTTCCCGCACGGCGTCCTCAAAGTCGCCGCTCATACCCATGGAAAGACAGTCAAAGCTAGTCTTATTATCATCCATCTGACTTCTTATGTCAACATAAAGCTGACGCATTTTTGCAAAAAACGGGCGGTTTCCGTCCGGCCCGGCGGCCACGGGAGGGATTGCCATGAGCCCCCGCAGGCGCACATGGGGGCTGCCAACCGCCTGGGCGGCCAGGGCGGACAGCTCCTCCGGGGAAATGCCGCTCTTGGACGCTTCCCCGCCGATGTTGACCTCCAGCAGGATGTCCTGTACCAGCTCCAGCTTGGCGGCCTGGGCCTCGATGGCCTCCAGCAGGTGCTCGGAGCCCACCGACTCAATGAGCTCCACCCGGCCCACTACCTGCCGCACCTTGTTGGTCTGAAGGTGGCCGATGAAGTGGAGGGCCGCGCCGGCGTAGGCGTCGTCGTCCAGGTGGGCGGTCATCTCCTGCACCCGGTTTTCACCGCAGATGGTGACGCCGGCGGCAATGGCCTGCCGGATGGTGTCGGAGGTCTGCACCTTGGTGGCCGCCACCAGGGTGACCTCCGACGGCTCCCGACCCGCCTGCCGGGCGGCGGCGGCGATTTTCTCATTTACCAGCGCAATGCGCTCTGCAAGGGACATGTGTCATTACCTCCCTGTCTATGACTGCGTGATCACTTTTCCGTCAAAGAGCTCCACCGAGGAGAGGATTACCTCGTCGCCGGCCCGCAGGGCCTTTTTGCCGTCCGAGCCGTCTGCGGACTTCACCAGGGCGAAATCCTCCAGTTGGGCCAGGATGGTGACGGGCTTGAACTCCGCCTGCTGGCCCACCAGGACGTACACGCCGGTGACCAGCTCCTGCTTTTCCTCCTCCGTCTCCGGGTCGGTGACGGTCCGCTCCTCCACGCGCACGGACTGCGTGGGCACGCGGATGCCGGTCTGACTGTCAAAGACCAGCTCCACCGTCTGCTTTCGGAGCAGGGTGGTCTCAGACAGATAGCGGTCAGAGGACAGCACAACGGCCACCCGGCCGTTCTCCGGGGTCTCCCCTACCCGCTCCACCTTCATGTCCACCTCGCCCGACCAGTCCCGGGAGAAGCGGACGGTGACGGTGCGGCCCTCGATGAGCCGCCCGGCCTCCTCCTCGCCCATGGCGCAGACAAAGTACCAGGTGGCATCGGTGACCAGCTTGCCCACCGCGCCGGCGTCCGGCTGGGGCCGCTGGCGGTCGAGCTGGCTGAGCTGGCCGGGGGTGATGGTCTCCAGCAGACCGGGGGTGAGCAGGCTCTCATAGCCGTCGGTCTGTCCGGAAAAGACCCCTGCCTGACCGGCGGTGAGGCGGCTGGTGTCCTGGGCGGCCTGGGCGCTCAGCGCCGCAATCTGGGCGTCCACCGCGTCAATGGAGGACTGGATGGCGGCGGCGGCATCGCCGTCCTCTTCCCCGCCGTTGAAGGTAAAGTCCCGCTTGTAGACCAGGCTCTTGAGCAGCAAGGTCTCGTCCTCCAGCCGGGTGAGATCCCCGGTGGACACCGAGGAGCGCAGGGCCACGATGGCGTCGATCACCTGCTGGCTGAGCTGGGAGGAGTCGCCGCCGCTCTGGGTCCGCTCCAGGGCGTATTGGAGCTGCTCCTTTTCCATGGTCAGGCTCTGTAGCTCCTCCTTCCGCGCTAGGCCGGAGTCATTCTGGTAGAGCAGGGCCACCGTCTCCCCGCGGGAGACCTTCTCCCCCTCCTCGGGCAGCAGATCCACAATCCCGCCGGGACTGGCGAGCACGCTCTCCTCCCGCACCAGAAAGCCGGTGGCCTCCAGACTGTCGTCCACGGTGTAGGCGTAGGACAGCACCAGGGTATAGGGATCGCGGAAGCTCCGCCAGGCGGACACGCCCAGATACACCAGGACGGCCGCCAGCAGCAGCAGCATGACAATTCGGTTGATCAGGGTTCCTTGCTTCATGGCAGCTCCTTAGTCTGCCGCCCCCTCCGCCTCCAAAGAGATGGCCCGCTCCGGCACAATGGTGGAGATGGCGTGCTTGTAAATGACCTGCTGCTTGTCCCCCGTCATAAGTACCACCACAAAGGCGTCGTAGCCCGTGATCTGTCCCCGGAGCTGATAGCCATTCATCAGAAATACGGTCAGGCTGGCGTGGGACTTGCGGGCGCGGAGCAGAAACAGGTCTTGCAGGTTGTTGGTCTTTTGCATGTGGATGCACTCCTTCTATCTATAAGATGCATCCAATATATACCAATTATCGGGCGGATTTCGTCGAAACGGCGCGGGGCTGTGTCTCTTCGGCGTTTTCCCCCACGGCCCCCGCCAAACTTGGAAGCGAGTGCGCTGTACCCGCCTGGGCAAGGCCGCCACGGACTGCGGTGGGCCGGAATTGCCCTAGGTTTGACTGTGGCTTCCACGTAGGGGCGGCCCTTGTGGCCGCCCGGCCGAGCGATAGGGCTGCGGGCGGTGCGCGGTCAAATCAGGCTCTTCCGAAGCGTTTTTCTAGCTGCTGGCGGGTCAGCTCAATGGCCACCGGCCGCCCGTGGGGGCAATATTTGCTCCCCGGCGGACCTGTCCACCGGGGGCCCCGAGAGGATTTTACATCCTCGGGGCAAGTGAATTGCCCCTGCGGCAAGGTTTTCGCCTCCGGCGAAAACACTTGGACGCGCCAAAGGCGCGAAGCGCGGTCAAATCAGGCTCTTCCGAAGCGCTTTTCCAGCTGCTGGCGGGTCAGCTCAATGGCCACTGGCCGCCCGTGGGGGCAATATTTGACCGCGCCGGACATGACCGCCTGGGCCACCTTGAGCAGCTCGGCGGGGCTGTTCCTCTGGCCGCCCTTGATGGCCGCCTTGCAGGCCATGGTGTGGAGCAGGGCGTCCCGGGCCGCGCCGGGGTCGGCGGAGCCGCCGGTGAGCAGGCGGCCGGCCAGCTCGGAGAGCACGTCGGGGATCTCCCCGGCGGCCACGTCGCTGGGGGCGGCCCGGACGATCAGCGCCCCGCCCCCGAAGTCCTCCGCCTCAAAGCCGAAGCACCCCAGCAGCGGGAGCTGGGCCAGCAGGGCGGCCCCCTCCTCCGCCGGAGGGGTGAACACCACCGGCTCCAGCAGGGCCTGCACCATGGGCTGGTAGCCCTCGGCCTTCATCCGGTCGAAGTTGAGCCGCTCATGGGCGGCGTGCTTGTCGATGAAGAGCACCTTGTCTCCCTGCTCCACGATGATGTAGGTGTTGAGCACCTCCCCCGCCATGTGCCAGGGCTCCTCCTCCGAAGGGGGCGCTGAGGGCTGGCCGGCTGGGCGGGCGGCCATAAAGGCCGTTCCTACCGGATGGGCGGGCGGGGCTTCGGCCGGGCGGGTATGGGTGTCCGCCCCGGCGGACTGGGGGATGGAGATGGGGGCGCCGGAGACGCCGTTCCCGGCAGGGGCTGCCGGGGCGGCCCCTGTGGCCCGGGGGGCGGTGAAGTCGTGGAGGGGCAGGGGCGCTGCGGGCCGTTCCGCCGTCCGGCGGAACTCCTCCAGGGTCATCTCCCGGTAGGCGGGGGCCGCCGGAGTGCGCTCCGCCGGGCAGAGGGGAGACTGCGCAGGCCGCCCCCCCTCCGCCGGGCGCGGGGGCTCCACCTGGAGGGACGGCCGGGTGCGGTCGGCCTCCAGAGTGGACTTGACGGCATAGTACACCGCGTCAAAGACCTTCTTGTCGCTGCCGAACTTGACCTCCTGCTTGGTGGGGTGTACGTTGACATCCACCGCGTTGAGCCGGGTGGTCAGGTGGAGGACGCAGCCGGGAAATTTGCCCACCATCTTCTGGTTGGCGTAGGCCTCCTCCAGGGCGGCCATCATGGTGCGGCTCTTCACATACCGGCCGTTGACAAAAAAGTGCTGGTAGCCCCGGGTGCCCCGGCAGCAGGTGGGCAGGGAGACAAAGCCGGACACCGACATATCCTCCCCCGAGCCCTTCACCGGCGTGAAGCCCAGGGCCATATCCCGGCCCAGCACGGCGTAGAGGGCCGACTGCACCTGCCCGTCGCCGGGGGTGAGCAGCTCCTGCTTGCCGTCCCGGAGGAACTTGACGCTCACCTCCGGGTGGGACAGGGCCACCCGCTGCACCATGGCGAAGCAGGCCGCCCCCTCGGCGGCGTCCTTTTTCAGGAACTTGAGCCGGGCGGGGGTGTTGTAGAACAGGTCGCGCACCACCATTGTGGTGCCCTGGGGGCAGCCGGCCTCTTCCCGGTGCACCACCGCGCCCCCCTCCAGGGAGAGGGCGGCCCCCAAATCCTCCTCCGCCGTGCGGGTGAGCAGCTCGATGCGGGAGACGGCGGAGATGGCCGCCAGAGCCTCCCCCCGGAAGCCTAGGGTGCCGATGGCCTCCAGATCGTACTCGGTGCGCAGTTTGCTGGTGGCGTGGCGGAGGAAGGCGGTCTCCACCTCGGCGGCGGCGATGCCGCAGCCGTTGTCGGTAACCCGGATGAGGCTCATGCCGCCGTGCTGGATCTCCACGGTCAGGGCGTCCGCCCCGGCGTCGATAGCGTTCTCCATGAGCTCCTTGACCACCGACGCGGGCCGCTCCACCACCTCGCCGGCGGCGATCAGATCGGCCACGTGGGGATCTAATTGCAGAATGTGGGGCATAGAAGCACCTGCTTTCTAAAAGGGGGAAATGAGAGTAGGGGCGACCCTTGTGGCCGCCCGCGGGCGGCGGGAAAGGCCTCCCTTACGCGCCGAGAACGGCGGAGGCGAGGATCAGGGCGTTGAGCACCATGTGCAGGGCGATGGGGCTCCAGATGGAGCCGCCGTTGTCGTAGCACCAGGTCAGGGCCAGGGACATGGGCACATACTGGAGAAACAGCAGCAGATAGCGGAAATCCACCGTGCCGTAGGTATAGACGAACTGCCAGACGCAGTAAAGGGCAAAAACCAGGGTGGAGAGCACATAGCCCAGCACCCGGCTGTACCGCCGGGTGGCGCCGAAGAGCAGGCCGCGGAACAGAGGCTCCTCCACCAGGGGCATGAGCACCACCAGGATCACCACTGTGGCCGCCGGGGAGAGGGCAAACTGCTGGGCGTAGCTCTCCGGGTTGGGATTCTGTACCGGCAGAGGAATGAGCATGACCAGCAGATGGAGCACCCCCGCCCCGACGAGCCCGGTGCCGAAGGCGAACAGGTTTTCCGGCAGCCAGTCCAGCAGCAGGTCAAACCCGTGCCGCAGGAACGTCCAGAAGACCAGAAAGACCAGGGTAGCGGCCAGGAGGTAGTAGACCACGTTGGCCTCGGCCACGGGCAGTTCCCCGTGGAAAGCCCGCTGCACCCATCCCATGGACAGGGGAAAGACCGTCAGGTACAGGGCAAAGAACACCCACCCCCGGCCCATCTCGGCGCGGGTGAGCTGCGGACGCCATGGACGGCGTTTGGTGTGCATGGTGGAGGTCCTCTCTTTCTCTCGGAAATTGGGGTGCGGCCCGGCGGAGCGGACCGATACGGGCAGAAGGTGAATTGCCCCAGAGGGGCAAGAGAAACCGCCCTGGGGCGTCGGCCCCTCCGGGGCGCATGGCCGGCGGGCGGCGCCTCTCGTCAAACGCCGACACGTAGGGGCGGGGCTTGTCCCCGCCCGCGTCTCCGGTGTCCCGCTGCCGGGTTTAGGCGGGCGGCCACGAGGGCCGCCCCTACAGGGCGCATGGCCGATGGGCGGCCCCTCGTCAAACGCCGACACGTAGGGGCGGGGCTTGTCCCCGCCCACGGCCCACGTCATCTGTGTCCCGCCGCCGGGGTCGGGCGGGCGGCCACAAGGGCCGCCCCTACAGGGCGCATGGCCGGCGGGCGGAGCCTCTCGTCAAACGCTGACACGCAGGGGCGGGTGCCCACACCCGCCCGCCGGGGCGGGGACTAGAGCATCTGCTTGAGCTCGTAGAGCAGGTTCATGGCCTCGATGGGGGTGAGCACATTCACGTCCACATCCCGCAGGCGGGCGGACACCTGGGCCGAGCCCATATCCAGCAGGGAGACCTGCTCCTCCGGCTGTACGGCGGCCGGGGCGGGGGCGGCGGGTACGCCCGCCTCCAGCTCCTCCAGGATCTTCCTGGCCCGGCGGAGCACCGGCTCGGGCACCCCGGCCAGCTTGGCCACCTCGATGCCGTAGCTCTGGTCGGCGCCGCCCCGGACGATCTTGCGCAGGAAGAGGATGTCGTCCTTCTTCTTTTTGGCGGCGATGTTGTAGTTCTTCACCCCGGGGATCTGCCCCTCCAGGGCGGTCAGCTCGTGGTAGTGGGTGGCGAAGAGGGTCTTGGCCCCCAGGCGCTTCTTGTCCGCGCAGAACTCCAGCACTGCCCGGGCGATGGACATGCCGTCGTAGGTGGAGGTGCCCCGGCCGATCTCGTCCAGGATCAGCAGGCTCTTGGCGGTGGCGTTTTTCAGCAGCTCGGCCACCTCGGTCATCTCCACCATGAAGGTGGACTGCCCGGCGGAGAGGTCGTCGCTGGCGCCGATGCGGGTGAACACCCGGTCCACGATGCCGATGCGGGCGGAGCGGGCGGGGACGAAGGAGCCCATCTGGGCCATGAGCACAATGAGGGCCACCTGGCGCATGTAGGTGGACTTGCCCGCCATGTTGGGGCCGGTGATGATGGCCACCGTGTCGTCGCGGTTGTCCATGTGGGTGTCGTTGGGGACGAAAAGGGCGTGTTTGAGCATCTTCTCCACCACCGGGTGGCGGCCCTCGGTGATCTCGATGGCGTCGGAGAGATCCACCTCGGGGCGGCAGTAGCCCTGCTCGGCGGCCACGGCGGCGAAGGAGGAGAGCACATCCACCTGGGCCACGGCGGCGGCGGAGCGCTGAATCCGCCCCACCTGGGCGGCCGCCTGCTCCCGCAGGTCGCAGAACAGCTCAAACTCCAGGGCGGTGATGCGGTCCTGGGCGGAGAGGATCTCGTGCTCCAGCTCCTTGAGCTCCTGGGTGATGAACCGCTCGCAGTTGGTGAGGGTCTGCTTGCGGATGTAGGTGTCGGGCACCTGGTCGTAATAGGACTTGGACACCTCGATGTAGTAGCCGAAGACCTTGTTGTAGCCCACCTTCAGGCTCTTGATGCCGGTCTTCTCCTTCTCCCTGGCCTCGATGGAGGCCACCAGGCCCTTTCCGTTGGCCATAATGTCCCGCAGGCGGTCCACCTCCGGGTGGTAGCCCGCCCGGATGAAGCCGCCCTCCCGGACGGAGAAGGGGGGCTCGTCCACGATAGCCCGGCCGATGAGCTCCCGCAGCTCGGTGAGATCGTCCAGCTCCTCCCGCAGGGAGGCCAGCAGGGCGGAGGAGCAGCCGGCCAGCCGCTCCCGCAGGGCGGGCAGCCTGCCCAGGCCGTTTGCCAGGGCCACCAGATCCCGCCCGCCGGCGGTGCCGTAGACAATGCGGCCGATCAGCCGCTCCAGATCGGTGATCTCCCGCAGGGTGAGGGTCAGCTCCTCCCGGCCGATGGCGTCGCCCACCAGTTCCCCCACCGCCCCCAGGCGGCGGCCGATGGCCGCCGGGGAGAGCAGGGGCCGCTCCATCCACGCCCGGATCAGCCGGTGGCCCATGGCGGTGCGGGTCTTGTCCAGCACCCACAGCAGGCTCCCCTTCTTCTCCTTGGAGCGCAGCGTCTCGGTCAGCTCCAGGTTGCGCCGGGCGGTGAGATCCAGCTCCATGAACTGCCCGGTGGTGAAGTACGTCAGGGTGGAGAGGTGGGACAGGTCGGTCTTCTGGGTCTCATAGAGGTAGGACAGCAGGCCGCCCACCGCCTGGAGGGCGGCGTCGTCCCCGGCGGGCAGGGCGTCCAGGCCGGCGGAGAACTGCTTCTCCGCCGCCGTGCGGGCCGCGTCCAGCCGGAAGCGGGCCTCGCCCCCGTTCTCGCAGCGGCAGTCCAGGCGCTTGACCAGGAAGTCCACCAGGGCCCCGTCGCTGTACGCCCCGTCGGAGAGCATGGCCTCCCGAGGGGTGAAGCGGCCCAGCTCGTTATAGAGGTGCTCGTCCGCCTCCGGCCCGGTGAAGGAGGTGACGGAGCACTCGCCGGTGGAGATGTCGCAGAAGCACAGCCCCGTGCCCGCGCTGTCCCGGTACACGGCGCAGATGAAGTTGTTGCGCCCCTCCTCCAGCATGGAGGAGGTCATCACCGTGCCGGGGGTGATGATGCGGATGATGTCCCGGTCCACCAGCCCCTTGGCCAGGGCGGGGTCCTCCATCTGCTCGCAGATGGCCACCTTGTAGCCCTTGGCGATCAGCCGGGCGATGTAGGCGTCGGCGCTGTGGTAGGGCACGCCGCACATGGGGGTGCGCTGCGCCTCCGGCTTGCCCCGGTCCCGGCTGGTCAGGGTCAGCTCCAGCTCCTTGGATACCAGCTTGGCGTCCTCGTTGAACATCTCGTAAAAATCACCCAGCCGGAAAAACAAAATACAGTCCGGGTGCAGCTCCTTCATGCGCAGATATTGCTGCATCATGGGCGTGGTCTCTGGCGGCATAGCGTCTCTCCTGTTCTATCTCTCTGTGTAGTAGCAATCCAGCTCCCAGCGCAGGGGGTTGTTGTCAATATAGGTCCAGATGCGCAGAAAGTCGTTTTCCCTGCGGACAATATGGTCGTAGTAACCCCGCTGCCAAAGGCGGCCGGCCTCCAGTCCCCGCCCGGCGGCCAGATGGACGGACCGGGATTTCACGGTGCCTACAAGCCGCCCCAGTTCTGTGGCCGCCCGCGGCCCACTGTCTGTGGGGGCAACCCTTGCGTCCGCCTGCGTCCCGGCTC
>UMHR01009366.1_pt1 | contig 14058 bp, 9 predicted proteins | sample 1965581 | NCBI WGS metagenome assembly UMHR01 (sample SAMEA4836104, study PRJEB28245) | human gut metagenome | biome: gut microbiome; material: fecal sample | place: Denmark | collected 2008 | reverse complement strand
TTTATGGATTCAATAGCTCTTTTATTAGATAAAATTTTATATGAATATGAATGGGATGGAGTAAATGCAAAATATTTAGATACTGAATATCAATTTCATTTAGAATATTTTAAAGAGACCATAAAGAAAATGACAAATCATATAGATGGCTTTTTTAAATCAACTAAAGATGAATTATTAGAAATCTTTGAGCGCTTATGTCAAATGCCAAGATTTACACTTTCAATTATAAAAGAATTTGGAAGCTTTATTTTATTGAATAAAGAAGTTGCTGAAAGATTATTTAATCATTTTGAAAGATTAAATCCAGATCAGTTAGAAAATAATATTGTTATTTCATATCTCAAATCACTTTATCAAAATAATCATGAACAATATATCGATGCATGTGAAGATATTCTACGTTTTGTAATGAATGATGTGTTGACTTTTGCTAATCATGATTTACAAAAAGAAATAGGAAATAGAATTTTAGAAATAGAAGGATATGATTTACTTATCGATTTATTTTCAAAAGATTATAATACATTCTTATTTGTATGTTTTCCAATTTCAACATTTCCACCAGAATATAAAGAAATTATGCGTTTGGAATTAGAAAAAGCAATTCGTTTCTATGCAGCAAGGATGAATCATGATGAATATCGTCTTACTTCATTTGAACAGGTAGCTAATATTAATAGATTATTAATGGAAGAATATAAGGAGGAATATTCAAATGGTAAAGAATAATAAAACAGCAATTAAAGGATTATTAGTTTTAGGAGGTGTTTCTACTGCAGCAGCATCTGTTTACACATTATCCAAAAAATATGCAAAAAAATTATTATACAGACATCATAAACAAGAAGATAGACCAAGTATTTTAGAAACAAAATTCAATAGTCAAAATATTTATATAAAAAATGATCAAGAAATTCAATTAAGAGGAATTTTGATTCCTAAAGAAAACCCTCAAATGACAGTTTTAATTTCACATCCATTTGGTTTACAGGCAAAAGATATGCAATTATATGTTCCATATTTTGAAGACCATTTGCCAGAAGCACAAATCTTATTAATAGATGCTTGTGCACATGGACAAAGTGATGGTTATATTAGAGGATTTGGAATCAAGGATGTCAATGATTTAGTATGTTGGAATAAGTATCTATTAGAAACTTATGGGAAAGATCATAAAATATTAATGTATGGTAAAGAACAAGGAGCAAATACAATTTTAAATGCTTCAGGTAGACATGTTTTAAAAAATGTTGAAGCTATTATTTCAGATGGGGCTTATACGTCACCATATGATATTATTGGATATCGTTTAGAAGCAGATTATAAGATTTCAAAATATCCAGCAATTTCAATTATTGCACGTCATATAAAAAAAGCTGTGCATATTGATTTAAAAGAAAATACAACAAAATATGTTAGACACAATGATATACCTACATTGTATTTTCATGCAAAAGATGACGATTTTGTACCATTAAAGATGGTTTATCCGCTATATAATAAAAATAGAGGAGAAAAAGTATTGTTTGTCTTAAAAGATGAAAAATACTTATATGAACTTGTTGAAAACGATGACTTTAAACAAACATTAAGTCAGTTTATCAAAAAATATATGAAATAAGGAGAAAAAGAATGTATTTTAAAGAAACAAAAGGATTTCCTAAAGATTTTCTTTGGGGAAGTGCATCTGCTGCTTATCAAGTAGAAGGTGGCTGGGATGCAGATGGTAAAGGTGTTTCCAACTGGGACAAATTTGTAAGAATTCCAGGAAAGACTTTTAAAGCAACAACAGGTGATAAGGCCGTTGATCATTATCATCGTTACAAAGAAGATGTCAAGTTGATGGCAGAAATGGGATTGAAAACATATCGTTTTTCAATTGCTTGGACACGTATTTATCCAAATGGAAATGGTGAAGTCAATGAAAAAGGTTTAGAATTTTACGATAATCTTATCAATGAATTATTAAAATATGGAATTGAACCTATGGTTACAGTTTATCACTGGGATATGCCACAAGCTTTAGAAGACCAATATCATGGTTGGGAAAGCAGAAAAATTGTTGATGATTATGTAAATTATGCCACAACATTATTTAAAAGATATGGAGATCGTGTAAAATATTGGATTACAATGAATGAACAAAATATCTTTACAGGACATGGATGGTTAGAAGGAATGCATCCACCAGGAAAAGTAGATGATATGAAAACATTCTATCAAGTCAATCATCATGCCAATATTGCACATGCTAAAAGTGTTATAGCTTTAAAAGAACTTCATCCAGAAGCAAAAGTAGGGGCTTCATTTGCTTATAGTCCAAGTTATGCTTATGATCGTAAACCTGAAAATGCAATGGCTAAAGCGGACTATGATGATTTACAAAATTATTATTGGATGGATGCTTATGCTTATGGACGTTATCCACGTGCTGCTATTCAATATTTAAAATCATTAGGGTGTGCTCCTGTCTTCGAAGAAGGTGATGAAGCATTAATGAAAAAAGCAGCTTCACTTATTGATTTCATGGGTGTGAACTATTATCAAACATGTGTTGTTGAATATAATGATATTAATGGTGTTGGTAGTGATCATACAATGAATAACACTGGTAAAAAAGGTACCGCTAAAGTTCAAGGTGTACCGGGTCTTTATAAAAAACCACAAAATGAGTTTTTACCAACAACAGATTGGGATTGGACAATTGATCCAATGGGAATTAGAATGTGTTGTCGTGAAATTACTTCGCGTTATGATTTACCAATCGTTATTTCCGAAAATGGTTTAGGTGCATTTGATAAATTAGAAGATGGACAAATTCATGATCCATATCGTATTGATTATTTAAAACGTCATATCGAAGAACTTAAAAAAGCATGTGATGATGGTTGTCGTATTCTTGCTTATTGTACATGGTCTTATACTGATTTATTAAGCTGGCTAAACGGATATCAAAAACGTTATGGTTTTGTTTATATTGATCGTGAAGAAGATGAAAATTCAGGTACTTTAAATAGATACAAAAAAGATTCATATTATTGGTATAAAAAAGTAATTGAAACAAATGGAGAAGAATTATAGGAAACAATGTTTCCTATTTTCTTTAGGGGGTTAAGATGTATAACTTTGCAAGTGATTATTTAGAAGGAGCTCATCCACAAGTGATGGAAGCTTTAAATAAGACAAATTTTATTCAAACAGTAGGATATGGGGAAGATCAATATTGTCAAAAAGCTAAAGATAAAATAAAAGCAATATTAGAAAATGAAAATGTAGATATTCATTTTTTAGTAGGTGGTACACAGACAAATATGATTATGATTTCTTCAGCATTAAAAGATTATCAAGCTGTTATTGCTGTTGATAGTGGACATATCAATGTTCATGAAACAGGAGCTGTTGAATTTACCGGGCATAAGATTTTAACAAAGCCACATCAAGATGGAAAGATGATTCCAGAAATGATTGATGAAATCATGCGTGAACATCCTGATGAACATATGGTGCAACCTAAAATGGTATATATTTCACAAACAACAGAATATGGTACGTACTATACTTTAGAAGAATTAAAAGATATTTATGAATGCTGTCAAAAAAATAATTTATATTTATTTATAGATGGAGCAAGACTTGGAAGTGCACTTGTCTTGAAAGATGCACCAACTTTACAAGAGATGGCGCTTTATAGTGATGTTTTCTATATTGGTGGTACAAAAATGGGAGCCTTATTTGGTGAATGTTTAGTTATTATTAATGATGAATTAAAAACCGATTTTAGATATCATATTAAACAAAAAGGTGCCATGCTTGCTAAAGGAAGATTATTAGGAGTTCAATTTAATGCTTTATTTGAAAATGATTTATATCTAGAAATAGGAAAACATGAAAATGAATGTGCTGATATATTAAGAAAAGGATTCAAAGATAAAGGCTATAAGATGTATATTGAAAGTCCTTCTAATCAAATATTTCCAATCGTTGATCAACAAACGTTGGAAAAAATAAATAAAAACTATATAACAACGTATATGTTTAAAATAGATGACCAACATACATGTATACGTCTAGTTACATCATGGGCAACGTCCAAAGAAATATGTGAACAATTTATAGAAGAATTATAATTGATACATACTATTTTATTGTAAATAAATAGATAACGTAGTAGAATATGACTAGGATTTATTATCCTAAATTTCGAGAAATGGAGATAATAAAAATGAATAAAACTGAATTAGTAGAAGCTATTGCTTCAAGCACTGAATTAACAAAAACTGATGTAGATAAAGTAGTAACTGCTTTAGTTGAAGTTGTTACTGATGCTTTAGCTAAAGGAGATAAAGTTTCTTTAAAAGGTTTTGGTAATTTTGAAGTTCGTACTCGTAGTGAAAGAACAGGTAGAAACCCAAGAACTGGTGAAACAATGACAATTGCTGCAAGTAAAGCACCTGCATTTAAAGCAAGTTCTGCATTAAAAAAAGCTGTTAATAAATAATAATAGAAAACCGATGAGTTTGTTACTCATCGGTTTTTGTATTTTCAATTGTAATATTTAATTTATAATGATCTTTAATTTCTGGAATAGCCTGTAGATATGTGGTTAAGGTTTGTTCAGCTTTTGTTTTAGACTTTTCTAAAATACCATTAGAAATAGCTTCTTTTTCATTTTTTTTCTTTTCTTTAGTCGCAAAAGATTTATAATCGTTAATACTTATTTGATTGAAAATATTTGATGATTCATCATATACTTCAATAGAGTTTTCATCAATTCCATGACTTAAAATTTTTGCAGCAGGTAAAGTAATATTTAATTGCTCATTATCGATACTTATTTTAGCCTGTTTTAAATCAATCCCTGCTTTAATAGATCCATCATATGTAATAATAAAAGTTTTTTGTGTTAAAGGAATTTTCCAACCATTAAAAGATAATTTATTAGAAAATTTTCCTACCTTACTATAATCATATGAATAAAGTGCAAGCTCATTAATTTCAGTTAATTGATTTTTAATGGTTGTTGAAGTAATTTTATCATTGTTACTACCACTTGCATAATGAACACCTGCAAAAAAGATTGCAATAACTAAAACTATAATTGCTATAACACCACCAATAGCCTTTTTTGACTTTCCAAGAGTATCTAATATTTTCATGTCATCACCCACGAAGATTATATCATAATTTGTCGAAGTAAGATATTATAGGTATAAAAAAAGAATGATTTTAGAAATTATATCTAAAACCATTCTTTTTCTTATTTAACGATTTTACCGTAAACTTCTCTACCACAAGCTGCTGCATTACTTTCATCAGTATCAATATGCATAGCTGTTGCATATGAAGCGCTTACACGACAAACAACATCACCAAAGATCAAAGAACGTCCATCTGTATTAATTTCAACTTTAACGATTTCTTTATCTTTTACTCCAAATTTTTCAGCATCTTCAGGTGTTAAGTGAATATGTCTTTTTGCAGCAATCACGCCACAAGGAATTTCAACTTCTCCTGCAGGACCAACTAATTTACATCCAGCAGTTCCTTCGATATCTCCTGATTCTCTAATTAATGCTTGAACACCAATGCTTCTAGCGTCAGTTAAAGAAATTTCTACTTGAGTTTCTTTTCTTGTAGGTCCTAAAACAGACATATTTAATTCTCCTTTAGGTCCAATTACTTTTACTCTTTCAACACAAGCGAATTGACCAGGTTGAGATAAATCTTTTTTATTTGTTAATTGATGACCTTCACCAAATAAAGTTGCTAAATCTTTATCACTTAAGTGAATATGTCTAGCAGAAGTTTCGACAATAAACATATCTTCCATATTTTTCTCCTCTTTCCATATATTAATACTACATTTATTCTACTCTTTTTATCATTTAATGCCAATAAATTAAAAAAAAATAAAAAAAAATTTTCTCACTTTTGAAATAAATTTATTAATTTGCTAAAAAAAGATTATCAAATCATTGATAAAACATTAAAAAATGTATACAATATAACTATTTTTTAGGAAAATCATAAAAAAAGTACTAATCTTTACACATATTACTAAATGTGCTATTCTAACTGTACAAAAAAAGGAGGAACCTTTATGAACAAAGAAAATGTAGGTTTATATGATCAGTCATTTGAACATGATAACTGCGGAATAGGGGCCGTTGTTAATATCAAAGGATTAAAAACTTATAAAACAGTAGATGATGCTTTAAAAATCGTTGAACAATTAGAACATCGTGCTGGAAAGGATGCAGCAGGGGAAACTGGAGATGGTGTAGGAATATTAACACAAATACCAGATGAATATTTTCAAAAGATTATTAAAGATTTTACATTACCTCAAAAAGGACATTATGGAGTTGGAATGTTCTTTATGCCTCAAGATGAAAAAGTACGTTTACGTGTCAAAAAAATGTTTGAAACAGTTGTTAAAAAAGAAGGATTAGAATTTTTAGGTTGGCGTGCTGTACCAACTGTACCTAGTGTTTTAGGGAAAAAAGCATTAGATGCCATGCCATATATTGTCCAAGTATTTATTAAAAAACCTCATGGCGTAAATTGTGGTTTAGATTTTGATAGAAAATTATATCAAGTGAGAAGAATTTTTGAACAAAGTCAATTTGAAGATACTTATGTATGTTCACTTTCAAGTCGTACAATTGTTTATAAAGGAATGTTCTTAGTACAACAACTTCGATTATTCTTTAAAGATTTACAAGATAAAAGTTATAAAAGTGCCATTGCTTTAGTTCATTCACGTTTCTCAACAAATACAATGCCATCATGGAAAAGAGCCCATCCTAATAGATTTATTGTTCACAATGGTGAAATCAATACAATTAAAGGAAATGCGAATAACATGCTCTGTCGAGAAGAAAACATGCAAACAGATGTTGTGGATACTTCAAAAGTATATCCAGTTGTTGATGTCAATGGTTCCGATTCAGCTATGTTAGATAATACATTGGAATTTTTAGTAATGTCAGGTATGGAACTTCCAAGAGCTGTCATGATGTGTATTCCAGAACCTTATGAAAATGATAAAAGCATGTCACAAGCAAAAAAAGATTTCTATGAATATAATGCTACACTTATGGAACCTTGGGATGGACCAGCATCTATCTTATTTAGTGATGGAGACATCATGGGGGCTATCTTAGATAGAAATGGTTTAAGACCATCACGTTATTACATTACAAAAGATCATTATTTAGTATTATCTTCAGAAGTAGGATCATTAGATATTCCAGCTAAAGATATTATTTTAAAAGAAAGACTAAGACCTGGAAAAATGTTATTAGTTGATACTGTTAAAGGTGAACTTATTGAAGATGATGTTTTAAAGGAAACGTATGCAACAAAGCAACCTTATGGAGAATGGTTGGAAAGCAATTTAATTAATTTAAAAGATATGAGAATTCCTAGTATTAGAGTAGAAAGATACGAAGGAGAAGAATTAACTAAATTACAAAAAATTCATGGTTATAGTTATGAAGATACAAACTATATTAAAAATTTAGCTTTAACTGGTAATGAAAATATTGTAGCAATGGGAAATGATACACCAATTGCAGCTTTATCAACAAAACATCCACCATTATTTAATTACTTTAAACAATTGTTTGCACAAGTAACCAATCCACCAATCGATGCTATTCGTGAAGAAATCATTACTTCAACAAGTATTTGTATTGGTCGAGATGGAAATATGTTGGAAGATAAACCAGAAAACTGTCATTTATTAAAAATCAATCACCCTATTTTAAGTAATACAGATATTTTAAAAATCAAAAACTTGAAAAAAGAAGGCTTTAAAGTAGGTGAAGTTAATATTACATATATTAAAAATACTTCATTAGAAAAAGCAATTGATCGTGTTTTTGTAGAAGTAGATAAACGTTATCATGAAGGATGTAATATTGTTATTTTATCAGATAGGGCAGTAGATGATAACCATTTACCAATTCCTTCGTTATTAGCTGTTGGAGCTGTTAACTCTTATTTAGTAAGAACTAAAAAACGTAACAGTTTAGCTTTAATTCTTGAATCAGCTGAACCAAGAGAAGTACATCATTATGCGACATTGCTTGGATATGGTGTTTCAGCTATCAATGGTTATTTAGCACAAGATACAATCTTTGATTTAATTGATCAAGGTTTATTAGATAAAGATTATTATGCAGCCGTTGATGATTATAATAGTGGTATTTTACATGGTATTGTTAAAATTGCTTCTAAAATGGGAATTAGTACAATTCAATCTTATCGTGGATCGCAAAACTTTGAAGCAATCGGTTTATCAAGTGATTTAGTGAATAAATATTTTTCTAAAACAGTAAGTCGTATTGAAGGAAAAACAATTAAAGATATTGAAAAAGATGTCGAATATAGACATGATCAAGTATATGATCCACTTGGATTAGATGTAGACATCTCATTAAACAGTGCCGGCGATCATAAAGAAAGATCAGGAAAAGAAGAACATTTATATAATCCAGCAACGATTCATAAATTACAACAAGCAACACGTTTAGGTGATTATCAATTATTTAAAGAATATTCAAAAATGATTGATGAAGAAGGAGCACATTTAAACTTAAGAGGTTTAATGCAATTTAAAAAAACAAAATCAATTCCAATTGAAGAAGTTGAACCTGTGGAATCAATTGTTAGAAGATTTAAAACAGGTGCGATGTCTTATGGATCAATTTCAAAAGAAGCACATGAAACAATGGCGATTGCAATGAATAGATTACATGGTAAGTCAAACAGTGGTGAAGGTGGAGAAGATCCAGAAAGATTTGAAACACTTCCTAATGGTGATAGTAAATGTTCAGCTATTAAACAAGTTGCCTCAGGACGTTTTGGAGTAACAAGTGAATACTTATGTAGTGCCAATGAAATTCAAATTAAAATGGCACAAGGAGCAAAACCAGGAGAAGGTGGACACTTACCAGGTGGTAAAGTTTATCCATGGGTTGCCAAAACAAGACACTCTACACCAGGGGTTAGCTTAATTTCACCACCACCACATCATGATATTTATTCAATTGAAGACCTAGCACAATTGATTTATGACTTAAAGAATGCTAATAAAGAAGCACGTATTTCAGTTAAACTTGTATCAGAAGCTGGTGTTGGAACAGTTGCTGCCGGTGTTGCTAAAGCAGGTGCTGGTGTTATCCTTATTTCAGGATATGATGGAGGAACAGGGGCTGCTCCTAAAAACTCAGTTTATAATGCAGGTCTTCCATGGGAATTAGGTTTAGCAGAAGCTCATCAAACATTGATCATGAATGATTTAAGAAGCCGTGTTGTTATTGAAACAGATGGTAAACTCATGACAGGTAGAGATCTCGCCATTGCTACTTTACTTGGAGCAGAAGAATTTGGTTTTGCGACAGCACCACTTGTAACAATGGGATGCGTTATGATGAGAGTATGTAACTTAGATACATGTCCAGTAGGGGTTGCTACACAAAATCCTATTTTAAGAAAACGTTTTAAAGGTAAACCTGAATATGTTGAAAACTTTATGCGTTTCATTGCTCAAGAATTAAGAGAATATATGGCTCAGCTTGGATTCAAAACAGTTGATGAAATGGTTGGTCGTAGTGATTTATTAGAACCTAAGGATGATGTTAAAAATATTGATTTATCAAAAATCTTAAATAATCCATTTACATCTAGTAAACATAGTCGCCATGAAAAGAATAATGAGTATGATTTCAAATTAAATGAAGTCAAAGATACAACAGTTCTTTATAAACAATTTAAAGAAGCTTTAGATAAACATCAAGGTAAAGAAATTGATGTCCGTGTTACAAATATCGATCGTTCATTTGGAACACTCTTTGGATCAGAAATTACGAAGAAATATGGAACATCATTAGAAGAAGATACTTTCAAAGTTAACTGCTATGGAGCAGGTGGTCAATCATTTGGTGCTTTCATTCCTCAAGGTTTAACATTACATCTTTATGGAGATAGTAATGATTACTTTGGAAAAGGCTTATCAGGTGGTAAATTAATTGTGGTACCACCAAAAGATTCAACAATTAAACCAGAAGATAATATTATCATTGGTAACGTTGCTTTATATGGAGCAACATCTGGTGAAGTTTATATCAATGGAGTTGCTGGTGAAAGATTTGCCGTACGTAACTCAGGAGCACATGCTGTGGTTGAAGGTATTGGAGATCATGGTCTTGAATATATGACAGGTGGTATGGTTGTTGTTTTAGGAAAAACAGGGCGTAACTTTGCTGCTGGTATGTCTGGAGGTATTGCTTATGTCTATGATCCAGATAATACATTCTATGAACATGTCAATAAAGAACTCGTAGAATATAAAAATGTGAAATCACGTTATGATGAAGATCAATTAAAAGAAATGATTCAAAAACATTATCAATATACAAATTCAAATGTTGCGAAAAAGATTTTAGATGACTTTGGAAATGAAGTTGCACACTTCAAAAAAGTTGTTCCTCATGATTATAAACGTATGATGTCACTTATTAGTTCATTTGAACAACAAGGACTTACAAATGAACAAGCAAAAGTAGAAGCATTCAATGCTTTTAAGAAAGGAATGTAGATTATGGGAAAGCCAACAGGATTTTTAGAAATAGAAAGACAAGTATCAACAGAAGTTGAACCATTAAAACGTATTAAGAACTTTAATGAATTTCATAAACCATTATCTCGTGATGAACAATCATGCCAAGGAGCTCGCTGCATGGATTGTGGAGTTCCTTTCTGTCAAAATGGAAAAATGATTCAAGGAATGGTATCAGGTTGTCCACTAAACAACTTGATACCTGAATGGAATGATTTAATTTTCCATAAAAATTATAAAGCCGCTTTAAAAAGACTTTTAAAAACAAATAATTTTCCAGAATTCACATCAAGAGTATGTCCTGCTTTATGTGAAGCAGCATGTACTTGTGGATTAAATGGAAATCCCGTTACCGTAAGAGAAAATGAAAATGCAATTATTGAAACAGCTTATGCTTCCAATTGGATGCAACCCCATCCACCTAAACATCGTATTGATAAAAAAATAGCAATTATTGGGTCAGGTCCTTCAGGACTTGCAGCAGCCGATCAATTAAATAAAAGAGGTTATCAAGTAACAGTCTTTGAAAGAGAAGATCGTTTAGGAGGGCTATTAATGTATGGTATTCCTAACATGAAACTTGAAAAACATATTATTGATCGTCGTATTGAATTAATGGAAGAAGAAGGTGTTGTTTTTAAAACAAATGCCGGTATTGAAAATAAAAAACAAGTTCAACAATTATATAAAGAATTTGATCGTGTTATTCTTGCTTGTGGTAGTAAAAAAGCTAGAGATATTAAAGCACCAGGGAGAGATGCTAAAGGTATTTACTTTGCTGTTGATTATTTAACTGGAATTACTAAATCATTACTTAATAGTCAATTAGAAGATCAAACTTTTGTTGAAACAAAAGGTAAAAATGTACTTGTTATTGGTGGTGGAGATACTGGTAATGATTGTGTTGGTTCAGCTATTCGTTTAGGATGTAAAGCAGTTATTCAATTAGAAATGATGCCAGAACCACCTCATGAACGTTTGGATTCAAATCCATGGCCTGAATGGCCACGTGTGAAAAAGACAGATTATGGACAAAATGAATCTATTGCTGTCTTTGGACATGATCCTCGTCTTTATCAAACAACTGTTAAAGAGTTTATTAAAGATGATAAAGGAAATGTAAAACAAGTTGTTATTGTCTCACTTGAATCAAAACAAGTAGAAGGTCGCATGCAAATGGTTCCTGTTAAAGGAAGCGAAAAAACATTAGATGCAGATATTGTTTTAATTGCTGCAGGATTTGTAGGCTGCGAAGATTATGTTGCTAAAGCTTTTGATGTAAAACTTACACCAAGAGGAAATGTGGCAGATGAAAATTACCAAACAAATCAAAAACAATTGTATGTTGCTGGTGATATGCGTAGAGGTCAATCTTTAGTTGTTTGGGCAATTAGAGAAGGACGTGAAGTGGCACGTGCAGTTGATGAAGATTTAATGGGGTATTCTAATTTATAGGATATCAAAATATACTCACAATCATTGATAGAAAACCTTGGGATATTCTCGAGGGCTAAAAGTTAGAGAATATTCTCTGGCTTTTTTTGTAAATATTATTTACAATGATTACTTTTATAAGCTGATTTTTGTAAATGTTAGTTTAAATGATAAGAGAATATTTTATAGATTTATAACCTTATGGTATAATGATAAAAAAGAAGACGGAGGTAGTATATGGCTTTACAAAAAGACTTTTTATGGGGTGGAGCGTTAGCTGCTCACCAATTTGAAGGAGGAGTATTAAATACTTCTAAAGGATATTCTGTAGCGGATGTTATGACAGCAGGAGCACATGGAGTACCTAGAGAAATCACTGATGGTGTGGTAGAAGGTAAATATTATCCTAATCATGTAGGAATTGATTTTTATGGACATTATAAAGAAGATATCGCTATGTTTGCGGATATGGGATTTAAATGTTTTAGAACATCAATTGCATGGACAAGAATTTTCCCATTAGGGGATGAAGAAGAACCTAATGAAGAAGGATTACAATTCTATGATGATGTTTTTGATGAATTATTAAAATATGGTATTGAACCTGTTATTACATTATCACATTTTGAAATGCCTTATCATTTAGCTAAAGAATACGGTGGATTTATGAACCGTAAAACAATTGATTTCTTTGTTAAATTTGCAGAAGTATGTTTCAAAAGATATAAAAATAAAGTTAAATATTGGATGACTTTCAATGAAATTAATAACCAAATGAACTTTAAAAATGATATCTTTGGTTGGACAAACAGTGGAGCTCATTTTGGAAACTATGATAATCCAGAAGAAGCAATGTATATCTGTGGACATCATACATTAGTAGCTTCAGCTAAAGCTGTTAAAATTGGTAAAGAAATCAATCCTGATTTCAAAATTGGAAATATGATTGCAATGGTTCCAATTTATCCATTTAGTTGTCGTCCAGCTGATCAAGTATTAGCACAACAACAAATGCATGATCGTTTCTTTTTCTGCGATGTACAATGCCGTGGACATTATCCTGCTTATGCTTTAAAAATGTTTGAAAGAAAAGGATTCAATATTGATATCACTGAAGAAGATAAAAAAGCATTAGCTGAAGGTACTGTTGATTATATTGGATTTAGTTATTATATGACAAATGTTGTAGATTCAACAGTCACAAAAGATGTTTCAAAATCAACAGATGGTTCAAGTGAACATTCAGTTAAAAACCCATATATTAAAGAATCAGATTGGGGATGGGCTATTGATCCAGAAGGATTAAGATATGCATTAAATATGTTCTATGAAAGATATGAAAAACCATTATTTATTGTAGAAAATGGTTTTGGAGCAATTGATGTTAAAGAAGAAGATGGTTCATGCCATGATCCATATCGTATTGATTACTTAAGAGCTCATATCGAAGAAATGAAAAAAGCTGTTGAAGAAGATGGTGTTGATTTAATGGGATACACTCCTTGGGGATGTATTGACTGTGTTTCATTTACAACAGGTGAAATGAAAAAACGTTACGGATTTATCTATGTAGATAGAGATAATGAAGGTAATGGAACATTAGAAAGAAGAAAAAAAGATTCTTATGATTGGTATAAGAAAGTTATTGCTTCTAATGGTGAAGAATTATAATATAGAGGAACTTCCAAACGGGAGTTCTTTTTTACTAAAAGAAAATAAAAATATAATGTATTTACTAAAGAACAATCGAACTTATTTGATATAAAATTTTATAAAATAGCCCATTAGAATTTATTTTAGTAAAAAAATAGTTATAAATAATAAATAATAGATTGACTTTTACTAAAATTATGCGATAATACTCTAATGGAAGCGGTAACAACAAGAGAAAGGGAAAATTTTATGAAAAACAAAAAAATAAGTAAAGTTGTTTTATCAATATTGACATCAATGTCAATGCTTAGTTCGTATTCAGCAACAATCTTTGCTGAAAC
>UMHR01007058.1_pt1 | contig 14638 bp, 10 predicted proteins | sample 1965581 | NCBI WGS metagenome assembly UMHR01 (sample SAMEA4836104, study PRJEB28245) | human gut metagenome | biome: gut microbiome; material: fecal sample | place: Denmark | collected 2008 | reverse complement strand
AGGATCTCTGCCCGGTTTCTCCAGTTCTTTTACAATATCCTGAAGGGTGATCTCTCCGATTCCAAGCTCTTCTGCCAGCTTCTTTTCATTTCTGATTGTTTTAGAAAGCCCCCGAAGTCCTCCTCTGCGGATCTCTTCCGTTGAAAATCCCTGCTGTTTTAAAAGTTTTTCCGCCGCCTCATAAGACTCCGGGTGAACGCTTGTCGCATCCAGCGGATTTTTCCCATCTGTGATCTTGAGAAATCCGGCACACTGTTCGAATGCTTTCGGTCCAAGCTTTGCAACTTTTAGCAGTTCCTTTCTTGACTGGAATTTCCCATGTTCCTCTCTGTACGCCACAATGTTTTTTGCGATCGCACTGCTGATCCCGGAAATATAAGAGAGAAGCGGTGCCGATGCAGTATTTAAATCTACTCCTACCCGGTTGACACAGGATTCTACCACTCCAGAAAGCGCCTCGCTCAATTTCTTCTGGTTCATATCATGCTGATATTGTCCGACACCGATTGATTTTGGATCAATCTTCACAAGTTCTGCAAGCGGATCCTGCAGCCTTCTAGCGATGGATGCCGCACTTCTCTGTCCCACATCAAAATTCGGAAATTCCTCCGTCGCCAGCTTGCTTGCAGAATAGACAGAAGCGCCCGCCTCATTGACGATCACATACTGTACTTTCTCCGGGATCTCCTTTAACAGTTCAACAAGGATCATCTCCGATTCCCGCGATGCCGTACCATTTCCGACAGAGATCAGCGTAATATGGTACTTGCGGATCAGCTTCTTTAACGTATCCTTTGCCGCCTGGATCTTCTGTGGTGTCGTCGGGGCAGTCGGATAGATTACCGTCGTATCTAGTACCTTTCCAGTCTCATCTACAACAGCCAACTTACATCCGGTCCGAAATGCCGGATCCCATCCAAGCACAACCTGTCCAACGATCGGCGGCTGCATTAGAAGTTGTTCCAGATTTTTTCCAAATACTGTGATGGCACTATCCTCTGCCTTTTCTGTCAGGCTACTCCGGATCTCCCGCTCAATTGCCGGAGCAATCAGTCGTTTGTAGCTGTCTTCTGCCACTTCTTTTAAATATTCTGACGTATATGGATTTTCGGAAACAATGATTTTCTTCTCAAGATACCGCAGAATCTTCTCCTCCGGCGCTTCAATCTTCACGTTCAGAATCTTTTCCTTCTCTCCACGATTCAGTGCAAGGATCCGGTGTCCTGCCAGCCTGCTGACTGGTTCTTCAAAAGAATAGTACATTTCGTAGACAGACTGCACACTATCATCTTTTGCCGAAGAAATCATCTTTCCTTCTTTCACCGTAAGATTCCGAATAAAACTCCGGTAATCTGCCTCGTCAGAAACTGTCTCCGCAAGGATGTCTTTTGCACCTGCAATGGCCTCTTCCACTGTATGTACTTCTTTTTCTGCAGAAATATATTTTTGCGCCTCTTCTTCCAAAGGCTTTTGTATCTTTTGCAGCATCAGAAGTGTCGCCAGCGGTTCCAGTCCTTTCTCCTTTGCAATGGTCGCCCTTGTCCGCCTTTTTGGCCGATATGGTCGGTACAGATCTTCCACAGCAACAAGCGTCTGGGCATTTATAATCTGCACTCTCAGTTCTTCTGTCAATTTCCCCTGCTCCTCGATTGAAGCGAGTACCTGCTCCTTCTTCTCCTCAAGATTGCGTAAATATATCAGCCGCTCATGTAAACTTCTAAGCTGCTCATCATTCAGAGAGCCGGTTGCCTCTTTCCGGTACCGCGCAATAAACGGAATCGTATTTCCCTCATCGATCAGTCTGACTGCTGCCTCTACCTGCCATTTCTTTACTTCCAGCTCTTCTGTGAGTTTCTGAATCATATCCATACTGTTCTTTCCTCTCTGCTTTTTATACTGTTACGCTTTATTATAGCTTATTCCCGGTTCAAACGCAAAATCAAATTCCTATCAGAAAAGGAAAGGCTTTCCTCCTATGAAGACCCTGCCTTTCCTTTTTTGCTTGTTCTGTATTTCTTGTTGTAGCTTTCTTAGATCGTCCCCCAAATTTTTAACTGAAAATCCCCACACCGAGCAGTACGATCAGAAGAATAATGAGTATCGCAATGAAACGGTCCATAGATTTCAGTGAAATATTGATTTTGGAATAAAGTGTTTCTCTGCTTAAAAATCCGGTCTTCTTCTCTTCTTCCAGCTTTTCTTCCTGCATATTCTCCCCATCTTGTTCCGCTATTTCCTCTGTTTTGCTCTCTGTGATTTCCTTTTCTTCTATTTCCTCTTCTGCGCTTCTCATCTGTGCTTCGCTCATAGCCTGCCCCTTTCTAAAAAATTCCTCATGCAGATCACGAGATTTACATGAGGAATTGCTATTGTCCTGCTATCTTTTATTTCTTTGCAAGATACTTTCTTACGTCGATGGATACTGCAAGGATAATGATAATACCTTTGATGATATATTGCAAGTATGGGTTGATTCCAAGGAAGTTAAAGCTGTAGTTGATTACTTGAAGAAGAACTACACCAAGAACAACTCCCGGGATTGTACCAACACCACCGTTGAATGATACACCACCGATTACACAACCTGAAATCGCATCCAGGTCATAGTTTAAACCTGTACCTGTATTGACAGACTGGATACGTCCTGCCTCTAAGAAAGCTGCAAGTCCGTAGAGCACACCGGCTACAAGATACACACCCATAATGTTTTTTGTAATATTTACACCGGATACTGCGGCAGCTTCTTTATTTCCACCGATTGCAAACATATTTTTTCCAAGTGTTGTCTTATTCCAGATCACCCACATAACTGTTGCAGAAAGTGCAAAATAAATGATCAGGTATGGAAGTTCGAAGCTTCCGATCTTGAAAGATCCGTTGACAAAGTTCAAGAATTTTTCATTGAAAGAAGACAATGCCTGTGCTCCGCCTTCCTGGCTGTCAATATAAATACATGTTGCACCAAATGCGATTGTCTGTGTACCTAAGCTGACGATAAATGCATGCAAGTTTAATTTTGCAACACCAAATCCGTTGAGCGCACAGAACGCAACACCGATCAGAATACTTGCTGCCAGTGGTAAGATTAACGGAAGATCTTTTGTAATCTCCGGATACATTCTGGAAGCATATGTTGTTGCCTGTACAAGAGAAGCTGATACAGCAGCACAACATCCAAGGATACGTCCTGCAGAGAGGTCGGTTCCGGCAAGTACGATCATACCTGCAACACCGAGTGCAAGAATACCTCTTGTAGACGCCTGGGTTAAAATCTTAATAAAGTTTGACGGATGTAAAAATCCCGGTTCAATGATGATGACTACGATGATCATCAATCCTAAAATTATGTATAACGCATAGTTTAATAAAAATTCGTTGAGATTAAATTTTTTCTTTTCCACGTCGACACCCCCTGTGTTAAATGTATTTTGCAGCCAGTCGCATGATTTCTTCCTGCTCCTGTCCGTGATAATCCTTCTTCATATCTAAGATACCTGCCACACGACCATTGCTCATAACAAGGATACGGTCACAGATACCGATCAGCTCCGGCATTTCTGAAGAAACTACCATGACTCCTTTGCCTTTTGCGGCAAGATCATTGATCAGCTGATAAATCTCAAATTTTGCACCGACATCGATACCTCTTGTCGGTTCATCCAGAAGCAGCACTTCCGGCTCTGTCAGAAGCCAGCGTCCAATAATGACTTTCTGCTGATTTCCTCCTGAGAGAGATTTGATATGTGTCTTAGACGAAGGTGTCTTCACATGCATACTGTCAATCACCCATTTGGCATCTTTCTCCATCTTCTTTGTAGAGAGAAGACCACATTTCAGATAAGACTTCATGTTTGCAAGTACTGCATTAAACGTAATACTCTGAAGCGGAATGATACCAGTTGCACGCCGTTCTTCTGTCAGAAGTGCAAATCCATTTTTAATCGCCTGACGGGAATCCTTATTGTAGATTTCCTTTCCATGCAGTTCGATCTTTCCGCTTTCTCTGTGTGCAATTCCGAAAATCGTCTCGAGCAACTCTGTTCTTCTGGAACCTACAAGCCCTGCGACGCCAAGCACTTCTCCTTTTCTCAGTTCAAAAGAAGCATCCATACAGCTTGGCATATATTTTCCAGTCAGCCCTTCTACTTTCATCAACACTTCTCCCGGCTTATTAGTCTTCTCCGGGAAACGTTCCGTCAGATCTCGACCTACCATCAACTTGATGATTTCATCCATTGTGATATCTTTTGCAGACTTTGTTGCGATCCATTTTCCATCACGCATGATCGTAACGTCATCCGAAATCTCCAGAATCTCTTCCATCTTATGGGAAATATATACCATACCAACTCCACGATCGCGCAGACGGTTGATGATCCTAAATAAATGTCCAACTTCTTCCTTAGTCAGGGAAGATGTAGGCTCATCAAGTACAAGGATCTTGGCATCGTAAGATACTGCTTTCGCAATCTCTACCATCTGCCTCTGTGAGACAGACAACTCACCGATGATTGTTTTGGGATCTACATCAATATCAAGATCCTCAAAAATTTTCTTTGTCTCCTCGTAGCATTTCTTATCGTCAATAAAGCCGCCCTTTTTAATGAATCTTCCAAGCCACAGGTTCTCCATTACGCTGCGCCGCAATACCTGGTTCAGCTCCTGATGTACCATTGCCACCCCATTGTCAAGCGCTTGCTTCGGATTTGTAAAACGCACTGGTTTTCCATCAATTTTGATCTCCCCGGCATCCTCTACATAGACACCGAACAGACATTTCATTAATGTACTTTTTCCTGCTCCATTCTCTCCCATAAGAGCGTGGACGCTTCCTTTTTTCAGCATTAAATTTGCTTTATCGAGTGCTTTGACACCTGGGAACTGCTTTTCAATGTTCGTCATTTCCAGAATATATTCTGACATTTTTTCGCTCACCACTCTTCCTCATACTGCGAAGTGCGTTTGAAAATTGCGGAAAAGAACTTTCAAATACACTCCAGAGCATATCTCTTTCCTTTGATACACTCTATGAGAGGTGGTACAAGAATCATTGCCTCCTGCACCACCTCAGTTATTTGTTACATGTTACAAATGAATCTTAAAACTATTTTGTAATAGGTGCATATGGAATACGAACTGAGAATCCGTCTTCTGCCATTTCGTAATCTGTTCCTTCAATAAAGTCTTTACCCTGAGCTGCATTTGCACCGATTGCAACAAGTGCCTTACCCATTGCATCTCCATCCTGTTTTACAGTACCAGCCATTTTTCCTGATTTGATTGCTTCCATACCAGCTTCTGTTGCATCCACACCGAATACCGGAGCATCTGATTTTCCATTGATACCTGCGATTGCTCCAAGTGCCATGTCATCGTTGTTACAGAATACAGCTTCAATCTTATCTCCGTTTGCAGACATCTGAGCTTCCATCTGTGTCTGAGCCTGGTCTGTCATCCAGTTTGCAACAAGTGGTTCGATTCCCATATTGTCCATCACAAGTCCACGTTCCTCTGCCTGTTTTACAGCATATTCTGTACGTGCCTCAGCTTCTGGGTTACCTGGTTCTCCTTTGAATACGATATACTGAATTTTTCCATCTCCATTTTTGTCGATTGCTTCTTTATCTGCCTCATACATATCAGCAAGCATATCTCCCTGCATTACACCAGCTTCTGAAGCTGTTGTTCCAACGAAGATACCTTCACAAGATTCTACAACTTCTTTTGCAGGCTCTCTGTTAAAGAATACTGCCGGAATGTCTGCTGCTTTCGCCTTATCTGCAAGTCCCTGTGCAGAACCTGTATCAACTGCATTGATCAGAATGGCATCTACTCCTTTAGAAATCAGAACGTCTAACTGGTCATTCTGCTTTGACTGGTCTCCCTGTCCATCCTGCATATCCAGTTTAATCTCAACATCTGCTTCTTTTGCATATTTTTCGATTGCAGAACGTACTGTAGAAATGTATGTATCATCATATTTGTATACGAGAACACCTAATTTGATTGCGTCTCCGTCTTTCTTTGCATCTTTTCCACCTTCATCACTGCCTCCGCCGCAGCCTGCAAGTAATGAAAGTGACATTGCTGCACATAACATTCCACATACGATTTTCTTTTTCATAGTTTTTGTCCTCCTTTAAAAACACGACTCTTGTTCTTGATGACTATATTATAAGCAAAAAATTCATAGGATTCCATACAGATTTCTATGGTATTCTATGAATTTTCTTTGATTTTATCATCATTTTAAACATTTTATATAATTTTTATGCGACATATTTGTGCATATTTACACTCTCTATTCTCCCAATTCTGGACAGATCTTAATTTCCCATGGAATCCATACTTCCCGGTCATGTCCTTCCAAGATTCCCTTTGGCACCGTTCCTTCTTTTTTTAGCCCGCATACCATGCGTGCAATATATTCCGCATAAATGTCAGAGTCTGCCTTCACGGTTCCAAGCATCTTCCCGTCTCTGACTGCCATAAGCCCTTCCTCCGTGCCATCGATGCCTACCACACTGATATCTGTCCTGCCCTCCTGGCGAAGTGTCTCGATCGCGCCAAGTGCCATATCATCATTGTTACATAAAATCAGTTCCAGCTCCCCCTCTTCTTCCTTCAGCCACCGTCCAACGATTGCTGCCGCCTGCTCTTTCATCCAGTTTGCAACCCCTCCTGTGATCCTTTTTGCAGGAACTCCAGAAGATGTCATTGTCTTTACTGACCACTCGGAACGGATAATGGCATCCTGATGCCCGGTCTCCCCCTCTAAAACGGCATACCCTACAACCCCGTCTCCGTTCTTATCCAACACCGCAGGATCCTTTCGATATACTGATGCCACAAGCTCTCCCTGCAATCTCCCGGACTCCTGTGCATCTGATCCTACATAATAAATATGCTGCCCTTTTCTCAGATCATCTTGTACCGGCTGGCGGTTAAAGAAAATCAGAGGGATCTCTGATTCCTCCACACGATCGATCATCGTCGACACATTTGTCCGATCCACTGCATTGACACAGATGACATCATACGCAAGCGCTGTGAAATGTTCCACCTGCTCATTTTGTTCATTCTGATCATTTTCTGCGGATACAATCTTGCAATGAATCTTGATCCCCTGCTGCTTCTCGCATGCTTTCAACTGCCGCTCTATTTTTTTTGTCAACAAATTTACATAAGTATCATCACTTTGATAAATCGAGATCCCGACTTTGAGTGTGTCCTCTTCTTTCTGTTTTTCTTTTCTTCTTGAAATGCCCGCTGCTGCCACACAGATCACTGCCACTGCCAAAAGCCCCATCTGTGTTTTCCACTTTTTGTACTCTCTCATCACTTATCCCTGACCTTCCACTATGAAATTGGAAACAACAATGCCTCATATTCCTTGTCGTAGAGATTTTCCTGTCTTACAAGCACCTGCTCCATCTTTACTGTCCGCTGTCTCGTCCCATTCTGGATACTTTTCATCGCCGCCTCCACACTCAGATATCCTTTATCATATTCGTTGCAGATCACTGCCGCACACACTTTTCCTTCTTCAAGCAAAGTCAGCATCTTGTTCGAACAGCCAATTCCGTAAAGCCTGTCGGGAATTTTCTGTAAATTGACGATTTGCGAAAACGTGTATGGATCTGCTGCAACGACAACTTCTCCTTCGATCTCAAATCCTTGACGGTACTGTCTGCGGATCACAGTGCAGCCTCCGTCTTCCAATTCTTTTTCTAATATATCCAGACAATTTGCAGTCTCTTTTGCCGAGACATCTGATGCATAAAGAGCAACGCTTGCGTCTTTCTTTTCTTCCAGTACAGCTCTCGCCAGCTTTTTTGCTGACTTTTCACTGTCACAAATATAGGCTCCAAATTTTTTTTCCGAATGAAGCTCCTTTTCCAGCGTGATCACCGGAACCTGAAGCTTGCTCTGATCCAGAAATTTTTCCATCTGTACCTGGTCTGCCGGCACTGTGATCACCGCCTGCGCGCCATTTTCCACCACCTCTTCGATCGCAGCCTCCTGCTCTGCAGCATTTCCACTGAGATATGGTGCATCCACAACTAGATCTACATTCCACTTCTTCGCAGCCTTCTCCATACCCTTCCGGAGGGATTGAAAGCGGTCATCTGCACTTCCGTCAGTCACAAATGCGATGGTATACACTTCTTTTCGGTTCTCTTCCAACACAAAATCTGTGGATGCAATTAAAAATAGAAGGATAATTCCACAGAGCGCCGCGATAATTCCTATTTTTTCTGCTTTCTTCACAGCAATTCTCCCTCCTGCCCATACGCTATTTTAGGCTGCGTCAATGTAATACAAGTGCCTTCGTCCGGCTCCGACTCAATTTGGATTCCATATTCTTTTCCATATGCAAGCTGGATCCGCTCTCCGACATTTCGCATACCGATCCCCGACCCTTTCTTCGAAGAGACAACTTTCCCCGCGCGAATCTCTTCCAGACGCTCCGGCATAATTCCCGGACCATTATCCACAACTTGAAAAATCAACTTTTCTTCTTTCAAATATGCTTTGATAAAAACTTCTCCATCCCCATCTTGAAACTCCATTCCATAAGCAACTGCATTTTCTACAATCGGCTGCAGGATCAACTTCAGCGTAGATAGCTCAAGGACTTCCTCCTCCACCTCAAAATAATATTCAAACTTATTTTTATAACGCATCTTCTGAATCGTCAGGTAATTTTTTACATGTTCGATCTCATCTCGGACTGTAATGATCGTCTTCCCTTTGCTCAATCCAATTCGAAAAAAACGTGCAAGAGCCGTCAGTGCGCGTACTGCATCCTGTGGTTTCTCATTCTCGACCATCCACACGACAATATCCAGTGTGTTATAAAGAAAATGTGGATTGATCTGTGACTGAAGCGTATCCAGTTCGTTCTTTCTCTGAATCTCCTGCTCCCTCACAATATCTTCCATCAATTTCTTGATCCGCACTTTCATCTTGCGAATCGAACGTCCCAGATGACTGATTTCATATGCTCCGCGCTCCTCGATCGTTGTTTCCAGATCCCCCTCCGCAATCCGCTTCACAGCGCCTTCCAGATGCTCGATCGGGATTGTCACTTTCTTTGATATATAAGAGTTGATAATTGACAAGATTAACATAAAAGACATGACAAGCGCGATCAGGAAAATAATATTTTTCACTGTGGAAAGCTGTGCCGCCTTATCAGAAACCACCCCAACAATTTTCCATCCTGTATATCCGACAGACTTGATCGTCACCTTCCGATGCTGTCCCTCAAACACCTCATCATGAACCCCGTCTTTGTATGCAGATGCTTTCTCATGATTTTCCTGCTCAATCCCATCTAGGATCAACTGCTGCTGCGGATGATAAATTAAATTCCCCGCTCCGTCTACCAGATAAATATACCCTTCTTCCCCAAGGGAAATATTTTTGAAAATACTTTCCAGCTGTTCGTATTTCAGATCGATCAAAAGTACACCATCCTGCACCTCATAGGCATCAGGCACCTGCACCATCCTGCTCAACGTCAGTACATGTGCATAATTCCCCTTGCTGTTGACAAACAAATTCTGTACATGCGGCCTGGAAAAATGCTGATTTTCTGTCTGTGTCACTGCATTCTGAAACCACGCTTCCTTCGTCACATCTACCCCAGGCTTTAATTTTGCTGCCGGTGCGGAAACAAGTAAGTCCCCTTCTTTGGAAAACAGGGCAATGTTCTGGATAGACGACTTGTTCGTATCGTACAAAAGCGCAAAGCCCTCTCCCACCGGAACATTTTCCTCAGACTTCAAAACCGAAAAGTAAAGAGAATCTGAAATTCTCATAATATTCCGCAGTTCTGATGTCAACGTATTATTGACCTGTTCAATCAGCGCCCGATTCTGCTTTTCGACAATTCCCTGAAGCTGAAGCGAAAATCGGTTATAAAAAGAAGTCCCCATCAGCACCGCACCGAGAAGCGCTGTGAGTGTAAATGCCCCCCAGATCACATAGCGCAGGCTGACTTTTGAATAAAATGCGTTCCACTTCTGATAAAATTTTCTATTCATTATGATTTTCCTTTGTATTTGCTTGGTGATACACCAAATTTCTTTTTAAAGACATAACTGAAATAATTGGGCTCCGGATATCCGACTTTCGCAGCAATGATATACGTCTTGTCATCTGTATGATTCAACAATTCCACCGCTTTATTTAACCGTACATCCGTCAGATAGGCAACATAATTTTGTCCGGTTTCCTTCTTAAATACAGTAGAAAAATAAGATGGACTCAGATGCAGACTGCTGCACAACATCTCAACAGACAGTTCTGGATTGGCATAATTCTCCTGAATGTACTCTTTTGCCTCCTTAATGATATCAATCGTCATATTTTCTCTTCTCTGCACAAGCTGCGTATGGATCTCACAGCAAAGTTTCAGAAGAAACTGCTCTACTTCCTCTGTCGTCTTCATATGCAGCACCTGTTCATAGCAGTCTGTGCCATATCCAAAAATCCTCTGTTCTTCCAGTTCATTGCTCCATACAACCTGCAAAATACTATTCAATACACTGATGACATAGCTCTTACATTGCCTGGAATAAATCTTCCCATCTGCAATCCGGCCGATAATCTTCGTAAGTTCACACGCAATCTCCTCTTCCTGTTCAAATTTGACAGCATGGATCAGTGCATTTTTCTCCTGCTCCTCAAAAATCAGTGTCTCTGTCTTCTTTGGCTCCACATCTCGAATATAGATCACACTTCCCATATCCGGAACTGCCCGGTATCCACTTGCCTCTTTTGCTTCCATAAACGATTGCGGCACCTGTCTGATCCACTGTTTCCTGCTTCCGACTCCGATGGAAATCTGAAGCCCAAACACTTGTCTGCATACTTTTTGAATCTGGTCAAACACGCCGAGCAGTTCGTTAACCGTCTGCTCCTGCGAAAGCGCAATCACTACTCCAATCTCCTTCTCACAGATAAATCGTGCAAATGGGTACTTTTCTGTCAAATATTCATCGATTACTTTTTCCACTGACACCTGGTGCAATTCTTTTTCCTCTACCACTGCACCTCCCTCTACGGTTTCTTCCCGTTCAATACAAAACATCGCAACGATCCACCTATCAGAATCCCGAATCTCCGGAACATATTCCTCCAGCTTCTCATAGAACTCTTCCTTGACGATTTTTTCTTCCATCCAGTCATTTAAAAACTTTTCTTTTAAAATCGGAAAATTCTTCCGATAATTCTCTCTTAAAATCCGGATGTCTCTCTGCTGCTCAAGATACTTGTCTCTTTTCTCGCGGATCCGCTGAAGAATCTCCCCTAATTCCTCACTGTTTACCGGTTTTAAAATGTACTCTGTCACCCCACACTTCATCGCCTGCTTCGCATATTCAAAATCATTGTATCCAGAAAAGATGACAACCTCCTTCCCCGGATATTTTTCTTTCACTGTCTCTGCAAGCTGAAGTCCATCCATATATGGCATGTGAATATCCGTGATAATCACATCCGGATCAAGAATATGAATCTTCTCAAGTGCGTCTTCCCCATTCTCTGCATCTCCCACTACATGAAATCCCAGCGCTTCCCAATCCATCTTGCGGATAATGCTTGTGCGGACTTCTTCCTCATCATCTACCAGCATAATTTTATACGGCATATTTCCTCTCCTTCTGTCTGCCATTCACATTTTGCATAGGTTCTCTGCCTGGTGCGTTCAATGATTTTTTCCAGAAAAAAAAACAGACTGCATCTTTGACATGCAGCCTGCCTTCTATTTCTTATAATGTGTTCAGGAATCTTGCAAACGCTGTTCTTCCTTCCTCTGTACATTTGTAAACACCTGCATCTTCTAATACTTTTGTAAAGACAATTCCGACTTCTTCTTTTAAAATGTCCATTACATTCTCTTTTGTAATTGTATCATACTTCGGCAGGAATTTCTCTACCCATTTTGTATGTTTCTCGATCATTTCATTTTCAGAAATGTCCTTGCCCTCTACAATGTACTCTGCAAGTGTCTCCAGTTCTTGTTTCAATCTGGACGGCAATACTGCCAGTCCCATTACTTCGATCAATCCGATATTTTCTTTTTTAATATTATGATACTCGGCATGTGGATGATACAGCCCAAGCGGATGTTCCTCTGTAGTAATATTGTTGCGGAGCGTCAGATCCAGTTCATAGATCTCCCCGACCTTTCTTGCGATCGGTGTGATCGTATTATGTGGTTCTCCGTCTGTCTCTGCAAATACGAACGCTTCTTCGTCTGTATAGCCTCTCCATGCATTAAGGATATGTGTTCCCAGTTCGATCAGCCGCTTCTCATCCTTGCTTCTTAAACGGATCACTGACAGTGGCCATTTTACGATTCCACTCTCCACATCTTCAAAGCCTTTTACTTCAAAATGTTTTTCGATTGGAGCTTTCGCCATCGCAAATGTGTAATGTCCTCCCTGAAAATGATCGTGGCTTAAAATCGATCCTCCTACGATTGGAAGATCTGCATTGGATCCAAGGAAATAGTGTGGGAATAATTTTACGAAATCAAATAATTTCATAAATGTTTCCTTCTCGATCTTCATCGGTGTATGTTTTCCATTAAATACGATGCAGTGTTCGTTGTAGTATACGTATGGAGAATACTGGAATCCCCATGCACTGTCATTGACTGTGATCGGCATGATTCTATGATTTTCCCTCGCCGGATGATTGACTCTTCCTGCATATCCTTCATTTTCCACACAGAGCAGACATTTTGGATAACTGCTTGCTTTCGCATTTTTTGCCGCTGCGATCGCCTTTGGATCTTTCTCCGGTTTTGACAAGTTGATCGTAATATCAATCTCACCATATGGGCTGTCCACCGTCCATTTCCAGTCTTTCTTTACCCGGTAACGACGGATGTAATCGCTGTCCTGGCTCAGCTTATAGTAATAATCTGTGGCAGCTTCCGGAGATTCCTCATATTTCTTCCAGAAAGTCTCCTGCACCTGCGCCGGACGAGGCATCAGGCAATTCATCATCTTCGTATCGAACAGATCCCTATATACTACACTGTTCTCGATGATTCCACGACTGCACGCCTCATCCAACAGTTCCCCTAAGATCTCTTCTAACTCTTTTTCCCCGTTTACTTCTACTTCTTCATAGTCATCTTCATGAAATAATTCCAGCAGAAGATTTGTTGTGTAGATTCGCTCGCACTCCGGTGTCAATCCTGCATCGATCCCATACTGTACTAATCTTTTAATATTTTCTGATAACATATTTTCTCTCCTAAAACTCATCCTATTTCCTGTCCGCTTTTCAATCAGGCTTATCCATTCAGCACTCTTGCACCGTCTCCGATGTCTACTACATAAAATTCTGCCTCATGTCCGACTTTTGCAAGATACTGCTCTCCGATGTTTTTAATAAATCCATCTACTGCATCGTTTTTCACAATGCTGACCGTACATCCGCCGAATCCGCCTCCTGTAATACGAGATCCGATCACACCTTCTGTTTCCCATGCAAGATCCACGAGAATATCGATCTCTTTACAAGAAACTTCATAGTCATCTCTCAGTGATCTGTGTGACTCGTTCATCAGTTTTCCAAATTCTTCAATTCGATTTTCTTTCAGAGCTTCCACCGCACGGATCGTTCTCTGATTTTCATAAACAGCATGTCTTGCTCTCTTCTGTCTGATTTCGCTCTTGATTGCATCTTTATGCTTCTCAAATGCTTCCTCTGTCAAATCTCCCAATGTCTGCACAGCAACCACTTCCTGCAATTCCTTCAACGCCGTCTCGCACTCGTTTCTTCTGTCATTGTAAGCAGAATCTACAAGACTATGTTTTACTTTGCTGTTGATGATAACAATCTTCGCATCTTCCAGAACAACCGGTGCATATTCATACTGAAGTGTATTCGTATCAAGGAAAATCGCATTGTCCTTCTTTCCCATCGCACTCGCAAACTGATCCATGATTCCGCAATTGCATCCATTAAAATTATTCTCTGAAAACTGTCCGATCAGAGCAATATCTGTCATAGAGACATCAAATCCAAACATATCTTTTAAAATCACGCCCGTCAACACTTCTAAGGAAGCAGAAGAAGACAATCCGGAACCGTTTGGAATATTTCCATATAATAAAATATCCAGTCCGTTCGGCAATTTGTATCCTCTCTCCTCAAATGCCCACATCACTCCCTTTGGATAGTTCGTCCACTCTGCAGCTTTGTATGGTTTCAGATCCTCCAGAGATGATTCGATCACTCCAAGCCGTTCAAAATTTACTGAGTAAAACCGAAGCTTATTATCTTCTCTCTTCCTTGCAATCCCATATGTTCCAAGTGTCAGTGCACATGGAAACACGTGTCCCCCATTGTAATCTGTATGTTCTCCGATCAAATTCACGCGCCCAGGTGCAAAGTAAGTGCGGATATCTCCTTCCGCGCCAAAAAATTCCTGAAATTTCTCCACTAATTTTGCCGTCATTCTTCTTTTTCCTTTCTTTTATTTTAATATTCTTGTTTTAAAACACTTTCTTTGTTTATTATATCATAGATCGCAGGCGTGTCAAAGGATTTTTTGTTGCTCTTGTCTGTTTATTAACAATTTTGACTATCTTTTAACTTTTATTGCTTT
>UMHR01012412.1_pt1 | contig 17229 bp, 8 predicted proteins | sample 1965581 | NCBI WGS metagenome assembly UMHR01 (sample SAMEA4836104, study PRJEB28245) | human gut metagenome | biome: gut microbiome; material: fecal sample | place: Denmark | collected 2008 | reverse complement strand
AATGCTATAAAACATACGATCCAAATTTATCGGGCATTATTTTGCAAGTTTTTTTTCACGAGGGGGATCGCGTACATTAAATAATACGTGATGCTCTTTTTTAACTTACGAGTCACCGCGTGTACCGAAAACAGGGCTCTCACGAGTACTTTTACACGTATAAAAACGATAAACAGGGTCCTGGCGACGAGAGGAAATCACACGGGAAAAACGGCTTTCTGCTCATGGAATCACGAGAAAATCGCTCTGTACACGTGCTTTTGGGCCACGTAAATGTGAGTTTAGGCCGATTATATCGCCCCAAAGACTAAAAAAGGGCTAAGAGAACAGTATTACATAAACAACTGTCTATCTATACTTTAAGACATCAAGAAAATCTTCCAAAAAAATCACAGGGCGCATTAGGGCGCATCTTTACGTGTTCGCAAAAACATTTTACAAAAAAAATATATTACTCCATCTATATAATAAGTAAGACGCTAATTTTTTTATAATATAAAAGTTTTACAAACCTCGCAAAGATGCGCCCTTTGCGCCCTGAACCATCCCCTACCAACTTATCCGGGATACAAAAAAAGCCTATGGGACACGGCCGTAAAGTCATTGAGATAACACCTCTATCCCATTGACTTTACCACCGTTTCCCATTGAGATACTATCGCAAACCCAACACTTCAAGAAGGGATAATCATTCCCCAGATAGGCGTCTTGACCATGAACACGAATAGTTCGCTCGCAACTGAACTGAACCGCACCATCGTCCCGTTAATCGCTACCCGTCCCATGATAGGGACAAATCCGTTCTTCTCCTTGCTGCCGTTCACATAGATTTGACTTCTCCCAATATCCACAATTTGCCCCTACCTTCTTCATATTCAATTTTAATTGCGCCAATCTGGGCTTTTTATAAGGTTATTACGGAGATTTTCCGTAAATTTGTAGAAATAAGACAGCCAATAATATTTATAAAAATATGCGAGAAAAACTCTCCTATCCTGTTAGGATCATCATATTCTTACTATCCATTTTTCTCTGGAGCTTTCCGGCAGAAGGGCAGGATAGTGAAAGCTTAAAAAAGCAATTGGATCAAAAGCTAAACTCTTTCGCAAGGCAATATGTGTCTTCACGCACCATTAAGATTGACTCCATCCTCATCCAGAAGAAGAAAGTCACGCTTTTCACCAATGAAGCTTTGGAGGACATCCCTTTTCGGGAATATAACGTTTCTGAGCTTTACGCAAGTATAGCTCCCCTATTCCCCAATGCCTCCAAGATCGTCATCTTGACCCGAGGTACAGACATTGAGAGCCTGATTCCCGAATACGACAGAAAAGGACGTCCCAACAAAAAGAGGCTATACTCCATTAAAGAGAGCAAATACCCGCTAACCCGTAGCCTATCCAGCCCTCATGAGATAAAAAACGGATTACAAAACCGTCATATCGCCCTTTGGCAAAGCCATGGTTTATATTACGCCCAGACCGCCCATCGCTGGGAATGGCAACGGGCTCGCATGTTCGGCACCGTGGAGGACTTATTTACGCAGAGTTTTGTTCTTCCTTATCTGACCCCGATGCTTGAAAACGCAGGAGCGACTATTCTTATCCCCCGGGAAAGGGACACTCAAATACACGAAATCATTATCGACAATGATCGCTCTACTCCGGGATCCGAGTATAAGGAATTGGATGGAGAGAAAGCTTGGTCGGATGGGGAGAAAGCCGGATTTGGGCATATTCAAGCTACTTATACGAATGGGGAGAACCCTTTTACGCAAGGTACCTATCGGCAGACGGTCACACAGAGGAAAGGAAAAGAAAGTCTCATCGAGTGGATTCCCGAAATTCCGGAATCGGGGAATTACGCGGTCTATGCCTCCTATCAATCTTTTCCGAACAGCACAGAGCAGGCACTGTATACCATCCATCATGCCGGAGGGGAAACCACAATCGCCGTCAATCAAACAATGGGGGGTGGGACTTGGATCTATCTGGGAAACTTCAAATTCACGGCACATGAACAAGCCCATGAGAGAATCGTATTAACGAATCAAAGCAATAAATCGGGAAAGATTATCACGGCAGATGCGATCAAGATCGGTGGCGGCATGGGGAACATCGCACGTAGCCCGCTAGAAAGTCCCTATCCGATAGAAGCAGAGACAAGTGGGTATCCACGGTTTACCGAGGCGGCCCGATATTGGCTACAATGGGCGGGAATGCCAGATAGTATCTATTCGAAAAGCGCTTTCCACAATGATTATCAAGACGACATTTACGCACGTCCCCGATGGGTTAATTATTTAAAAGAACAAGCCCATATCCCTATCGACATGGCCTTCGCATTCCATTCCGACGCAGGAACCACCCCGGATGACTCAATTATAGGGACACTCGGCATCTATATGTCTAAAAGCAACGACGGAATCTACACCAACCGGAAAAGCCGGGAGATCGCCAGAGACCTAACCGACATGATCCAAACACAGATCCTGTCCGATGTCCGCAAGGTTTACAATCCTCAATGGAGCCGCCGTGGCATGTGGAATCAATCTTATATAGAGGCACGTATTCCCGATGTCCCAACGATGCTATTAGAATTACTATCCCATCAAAACTTCGCCGATATGCGTTACGGGTTAGACCCACGCTTCCGTTTCCTTATCTGTAGGGCGATCTATAAAGGGATGCTCCGTTATATCTGTTTCCAGAATAAACAGGAGCCTATCGTACAACCGCTCCCACCCGATCGTCTGTATACGGAGCTCGTAGAAACGAATAAAGTGAGAATCGGCTGGAAAGCCGTACAGGATACTCTTGAGGAGAGTGCCTCACCAACCGCCTATATCCTTTATAGTCGAAAAGACAGCGGTGGATTCGATAACGGGACGCTCGTAAAAGGAGAAGAAATCATTCTTCCAATTGAGGCGGGTATTATCCATAGTTATAAGGTAGCTGCCGTAAATAAGGGAGGCATCAGTTTCCCTTCCGAGATCGTAAGTGTTTACCGGTCTCCTAAAGGTGAAAAGGATAAGACGGTATTAATCGTCAATGGATTCGACAGGATCAGCGGTCCAGCCAGTTTCGAGAGTGCGGCGGATAGTTTAGCCGGCTTTCTTTATGCCGTCGACCGGGGAGTGCCTTATCTGAATGATATCGCATTTATCGGGGATCAATTCGAATTCCGCCGTACCGCCACATGGAACAGCAATGATAATAACGGGCATGGGGATAGTTACAACAATTACGCAGGCCAAGTCATAGCGGGCAATACCTTCGATTATCCTTTCATACATGGGCAGGCCATGGCCGAAACCGGTTATTCCTTTGTTTCATGTAGCCATAAATCTTTGGCCGAGGGAGTCGTAAAGCCGGATACGTATCCGATTATTGACTTGATTTTAGGAAAACAGCGCCAACCGGTTATCACTCCCGTTTTACAGGATACGCTTCGCAGCTACCTTGCCCAAGGCGGCAACTTGCTTGTAAGCGGGACGAATCTTTTCTCCGACAGCTGGGGCAACGCACAAGACCGTACGTTCGTCGAGGAGGTACTAAAAGGGAAGTTGGCTAGCCGTAATGCCAGCAAGGAGGGAATCGTAAACAGTTGCGCATCCCCTTACGGATATATAAACGGCAGATACACGTTCCGGACACGTCCGAACCCTATTTGCTACTCGATCGAGTCGGTAGACGGTGTACTTCCGGCGGATAAGCTCGCCCATACCATCTTGAGATATCCGGAGAACAATATCGGGGCGGGAATCGTTTATGAAGGGAAATATCGGACTTGTTTGCTCAGTTTCCCGTTTGAGGCGCTTCAAACACCGTCGGAACGAAATCGACTCATGGAGTCCATCTTACGCTTTTTCTCCATTCAACAACAAAATAAAATACAGTATATACAATGAAACGAATCAATTGCTTTATCCCTTATGGAAAAATAGAGGCTACACGACAAACGGTAGCGCAATTGGCCGAGTCGTCCTTAGTGAGTCAGATCTATCTAATCACGGACGATCCCCACGCCAAGGCTATTTATCCCTGCAACTTAATCCGCACGAAGAATATATGGAGCACGAAGACCCTCCGGGAAATAGCCGGCTATGCCAGTGCCCATTATACGTTAATTTATACGAAGACTGAAGAGCTTCAATTAGGCATGTATGCCCTAGAGCGTTTTGTCGCCATCGTCGACGATACGAGATCCGGTATGGTTTACTCCGATTATTACGAGCAGAAGGAGGGCAAACTCAACCCCCATCCGGTGATCGATTACCAGAAAGGAAGTCTTAGGGATGATTTCAATTTTGGCTCCCTCCTACTCTATCGTTCTTCCACGCTACAAAACGCCATAGCCTCCATGGATACGGAATATACATTCGCCGGACTCTACGACTTGCGCTTAAAAGTCTCCCAAAACGCTCCGCTGACGCATATCAACGAATATCTATATACAGAAGTAGAGAATGATTTACGGAAATCCGGAGAGAAGATGTTCGACTATGTAGATCCCAAGAACCGCTTTGTACAGATCGAGATGGAAGCCGCCTGTACAGATCACCTAAAGATGATAGGCGGCTACTTGCCCCCTCATTTCAAGCCAGTCCGTTTTGACGAGCAGACATTTCAAACGGAAGCCTCCGTTATTATCCCTGTACGTAACCGTGTACGGACGATCGAGGACGCTATCCGTTCCGTACTGCGACAAGAGGCGTCCTTCCCTTTCAACCTAATCATTATCGATAATCATTCCACGGATGGCACCTCCGAGCGAATCCAAGCGATCGCCGCCACGGACCCTCGTATTATCCATATCCAGCCGGAGCGTGACGACCTCGGCATCGGGGGTTGCTGGAATATAGGAATACACCATTCGGCTTGCGGCAAGTTCGCCATCCAATTGGATAGCGATGATGTATACAGTGACGAGCATACCCTGCGTAAGATCGTGGAAGCCTTCTACGAGCAGCGATGCGCCATGGTGGTCGGAACCTACCGAATGACCGATTTCGATATGCGAACCATCCCGCCCGGAATTATCGACCATAAAGAATGGACTCCCGAGAACGGCCGCAATAACGCCCTCCGCATCAACGGGCTTGGAGCGCCCCGAGCCTTTTATACACCCTTGCTACGGAAACTAAACCTCCCGAACACCAGTTACGGAGAAGATTACGCCCTCGGCCTACGTATCAGCCGTGAATACCCGATCGGGCGGATCTACGACGTCTTATACCTTTGCCGCCGTTGGGAAGATAACTCCGACGCCTCATTGGATGTCGTAAAAATGAACAACCATAATATATATAAGGATAAAATCAGGACTTGGGAACTCGAGGCCCGCTTAAACATGGAAAGACAATGAAACCAAACAACTGGGTCAGCTCATCGCAAGCGACCGAATTACTGTCCAAGCAACTCGTGACATGGCCATTGGCCGAGAAGAACTATAAGGCACTGGAGGCCGTGCAAGTAAAATCCTTCGATATGGAAGGGTTCTCGATACGTGCGCAATTCAATCCCGCCCGTATTGTTTCCACCGGGGCCAAGGTAGATGCCCGATCCCTAAAAGAACGCAAGTGCTTCCTATGCCCCGAGAATCTGCCGGTGGAACAGGAGCGACTGCCTTTCGGCTTTCGCCATCTGGTATTGTGCAACCCCTACCCGATCTTCCCACAGCATTTCACGATCCCTACCCGGAAACATTCTCCGCAACTGATATTGCCGCAATGGAATGACTTCTTGGAACTGACAAGGAGACTCGCTCCCTTCACCGTCTTCTACAATGGACCCCGTAGCGGAGCCTCGGCACCGGATCATGCCCACTTCCAAGCGGTGACACGGGGCATCATGCCGCTGGATGAAGAGGTAACCCAATTTATACGACAATCGTATGCGAGTGTATACGACAACCGTATATACCCACTCACCGGCAACCTCCGCCCCGGCCTCGTCATCCAAGCCGCCACCGAAGAAGCCGCCACCCGGCTCTTCAAAAAGATCTACGCCGCTTTACCGATACTTCCCGGTGAGCCCGAGCCGATGATGAATATCTTCGGCTCCTATTACGATAATAATTGGGTAATCACGGTAATCCCTCGTAAACGCCACCGCCCGTGGCAATACGAGGCTGAGGGGAACGACCATCTCCTGTCCAGCCCGGGAGCTGCCGATATCGGAGGTCTTTTCATCACCCCTTTAGAAAAGGATTTCAAAAAGATCAACCCGGAGCTTCTGCGAGATGTTTACCAACAAGTATGCCTCAGCGACCGGGACGTAGAGGAAATTTTCGTACATTTGTCATCTAATTAGTTTTCAATAGATATGAAACAATTCTTTAAAATGATGTTTGCCTCAACGCTAGGCGTTATGTTGGCAATGGGAATAATCCTGACGGTATTGATATCCATGACTATAGGATATATCGCCACCGTAGGTAGCACACCTGATTACACCCCCAAAAGCAATACGGTATTCAAGATCAAGCTAGACGGGACGCTAGCGGATAACCCGGCGGAGAATCCATTCTCCGCCTTGATGGGCGACAAGGAAAACATGCTGTCACTGAAGGACCTGCTCGAGACGATCCGGATAGCGAAACAGAATGACAAGATCGCGGGGATTTATATCGAATCGGGGCTTCTCTCCTCGGGTAGCGCTAGTTTGGAAGCAATCCGCCGATCGTTAATAGATTTCAAGGAAAGCGGCAAGTTCGTGGTAGCTTACGCCGATAATTTCACGCAAGGGAATTACTTCCTTTGTTCCGTAGCCGATAAGGTATTCTTGAATCCGCAAGGCATCCTTGAATTGACGGGACTCGCCTCGCAAACCCTATTCTACAAAGGACTGATGGATAAGGTAGGTATCGAGATGCAGATTTTTAAGGTAGGTACCTACAAAGGTGCCGTGGAGCCTTTTATACTGGATAAGCTGAGCGAGGCGAACCGGGAGCAAATCCAATCGTATATCTCCACCATCTGGGATAATATAGCCGAAGGCATCGCCGAATCACGCGGCATCAGCGTGAACGATATCAACCATTACGCCAATGAGGGGCTTTTCTTCGCGGACCCTGTGAAAACGGTAGAATGTGGCTTTATAGACGAATTAAAGTATAAGCCGGAGGTAGAAGCATACGTCAAAGAGCTAGCCGGACAAAATGGAGAGAAACTGAGATCGGCCAACTTAGCTCAAATGAAAACCCTCAAGGCCTCACCCACCAAAAACGCCCCGGAGATAGCCGTACTTTACGCCGAAGGCGAGATTAAGGCGCAAACACCCGGCAACTTTTACGATATCGAACAAAGTATCACGGAGAAAATGGCCGATGAGCTTATCAAGCTAAAAAACAATGATGACGTGAAAGCCGTGGTATTCCGTGTGAATTCCCCGGGAGGTAGCGCTTATATCTCCGAGCAGATATGGCGTCAAGTTGTCGAGTTGAAAAAGGTGAAACCTGTGGTCGTTTCCATGGGCAACGTAGCTGCCTCGGGAGGCTACTATATCTCATGCGCCGCTAATAAGATCATCGCCGAACCGAATACGTTGACCGGCTCCATCGGTATCTTCGGCATGTTCCCGAACGCCTCCGGATTATTCGGGAAACTAGCGTTGACCACGGACATCGTAAAGACGAACACGTTCTCGGACTTAGGAGACCTCTCCCGTCCCATGACCGAGAGTGAGAAAGCACTGATACAGGGATACGTGGAAAGAGGCTACCAAACGTTCCTTTCCCGCTGCGCCGAAGGTAGAGGTATGACTACCGAAGCGGTCAACGCTATCGGACAAGGACGGGTCTGGACGGGTGAGCAAGCGAAAGAAAGAGGTTTAGTCGATGAGCTGGGCGGTATTGAATTAGCTATAAGCACAGCGGCGGGGTTGGCTGATCTGGATCAGTATAGCGTAACTACCGTCAGCGGTTCCAAGAATTTCTTGGACGAGTTCTTGGAAAGCCAGCTCGGAGAGGTGAAACTCTCTATCATCAAAAATGTATTGGGCAATGAGTTCGAGTACTTCAAGACGTTGAATAATATCAAGACGAATTGCGGAATCCAAGCTCGTATGCCTTACGATATGAAACCGTTATAATAACTGGACCATGCTGACAGATCATACGATTAAGTTCAATAAACTCCTCACTCCATTCTCTTTCCTTTATGGAATCGGGGTGAGATTCAGGAATCAGCTGTTCGACTGGAAAATCCTTCGGACAGAGCGGTATGATCTGCCTATTATTTGCGTGGGGAACCTGACTGTCGGGGGGACCGGAAAAACCCCTCATACGGAATACATCATCCGTTTGATAAAAGACCGATACCGGGTAGCTGTACTCAGCCGTGGCTATAAACGGAAAACCTCCGGTTTCTTGTTGGCCGATCAGCGAAGTACCAGCAAGGATATCGGTGACGAGCCGTACCAAATGAAACGTAAGTTTCCGGATATTCTCGTTGCCGTAGACGCTGATCGCCGCAGGGGTATCCGCAATCTATTGGCTCTGCCAGAGAATAAGCGCCCGGAAGTGATCGTGCTGGACGATGCCTTTCAACATCGATACGTCGCCCCCACGCTGAACATCCTTTTAACCGATTGCCACCGTCTTTATACGCAAGATAAGCTCTTACCCGCAGGCCGTTTAAGGGAACCTATGGATGGCGCTCGACGTGCGGACGTGATCATTGTCACGAAATGTGAGTCATATATACAACCTATAGACTTCCGGATCATAGAGGAGGATATACATCTCTCAGCTTATCAAGAGCTCTATTTCAGCCGTATTCTTTACGGGGAGCTGGAACCCGTCTTTTCCGGTAAAGCCCCCAAACGCACATTAAAAGGGCTGGCCTCTACTACAGAGGTTTTATTGGTATCCGGTATCGCATCCCCGGCACCTCTCGAAAAAGAGATCCATAAATATACGGAGCATGTCACCTCATTGATCTTTCCGGATCATCACGCCTTCGATCGGCATGACATCCAGAAAATACAAACGGCCTTCAAGCGGTTGACTTCTACAAGTAAATTGATAATCATCACGGAGAAAGATGCCGCCCGACTCCGTGACCTTCCTTCGCTTCCCATGGAATGGTTTTCTCATTTATATTGTTTGCCTATTACGGTGGGTTTCTGTATGGATCGGGAAAAACAATTTCAAGAATTAATAGTTAAACATATTGATACAAGAATAAAGAATCATCCTATATTACGTTAACAATCTTATGAGCAATAGAACAGAAATATCGACTTTGGGAGAGTTCGGGTTAATCCGTCATCTCACCGATAAAATAGAACTTAAAAATCCGAGTACGTTGAAAGGTGTTGGTGACGACGCAGCCGTACTAGATTACACAGACAAGCAAGTATTGGTTACGACAGACCTTTTGCTGGAAGGTATTCATTTCGATTTGATGTATGTGCCGTTGAAACATCTCGGCTATAAATCCGCAGTCGTAAACTTCTCCGATATTTACGCCATGAACGGCCGCCCGAAACAGATTACGGTATCATTGGGTATTTCCAAACGTTTCTGTGTAGAAGATCTCGAAGAATTCTACGAGGGCATTAAACTCGCTTGTGATATCTATGACGTAGATCTCGTTGGTGGCGACACTTCCGCCTCACGCACAGGGTTAGCGATCAGCATCACTTGCCTAGGCGAGGGAGAAAAAGGCAAAGTTGTCTATCGAAACGGAGCCAAGGAGACCGATCTTATTTGCGTGTCCGGCGATTTAGGGGCCGCCTACATGGGTCTCCAATTACTGGAACGGGAGAAAAGCATATTTAATGGGGAGAAAGATTTCACGCCCGATTTCTCTGGTAAAGAATATTTGTTGGAACGCCAATTAAAACCGGAAGCCCGCAAAGACATTGTCGAAGTTCTTGATCAAGCTGGAATCGTTCCGACCTCCATGATGGATATCTCCGACGGCCTCTCTTCGGAGTTGCTTCATATATCTAAAGAAAGTAATGTAGGCTGCCGAGTTTACGAAGATCGTATTCCTATCGATTACCAAACCGCAGCCATGGCAGAGCAGTTTAACATGAATCTGATAACTGCGGCATTGAATGGAGGTGAGGATTATGAACTCTTATTCACTGTTCCTTTAGCAGATCATGATAAGGTGTCGGAAATGAAAGGTATTAAGGTGATCGGTCATATAACAAAGCCAGAGTTAGGCAATTATCTTGTCGGTCGTGACGGAGGTGAAGTCGAGCTTAAGGCGCAAGGTTGGAACTCACTAAACTAAAAAGAAATATCCGCTCTGAATTCACGAATGCAAAGCGGTCCGTCTCATTTTTATTGGGGGACGGACCGTTTTCCTATTATTTCACTTCAATGGATCCTAAATAATTATAGAAGAGTTCAAAATCACTTATCTTCAAGAAAGGTAAGTGATAAACATCCATCTTTATAATTTGAGCCTCTATAGCCATTTTCCCATACAAATCAGCCAAAGACATACTCTTTATATCACCGTTATGATAGACCTTATTCTTTTTCTCGGGAAGCTGTACCTTCTTATCCAAGAAACGGATATAAGTATAAGAGGTAGCCAGCGGCTTATTATAGGTAGGCACTTTTCCGACTTTCCTCATATCATAAAACCCTTTCGCACGAGCCGTCTCACAAGAGACATTCATAAACTCTGGTATATTCACAAATCGAAAGACACAATCATCCCATTTACAAAAGCCAATCTTAGCCAACGCATCCGGCTGGTCTGTCTTAATTTGTGGGCACCACAACCCTTTTAATGGAAAGATCTGCTTATCCATATCATATTGTAACATCTCCGACTGACTCTCAATACGAAACACCTTACTAAAATCAACGTCCCCTAACGCCTTTTCCAATTTAGCGGCATATTCTTTCTTAAGATCCGCCATAGTAAATGGATCCGCTTGATTTTTCTCTACCAGATTCTTGTCACAATGAGCCATATACCTTACTATCACATCGTCATCAACTGTCACATTATTTAATTTAAGCGCATAAACAAATAAGAGATCGGACGTTAAATCGACCACACCCTCAACTTCGCTTTTAAAATATTCCGAAACAATATTCCCTTGACTAAGCGCATCATTAATATTTATACAAAGACGCCGTCCATCCAGCTCTACCACGACAAGAGGATGCGTTTCTTCCTCAGAATAAACGCCCATACCCTCAAAGAGTTTCTTATCGTAATCTGGAATATCAACGATCACCGCCTCTTGACTAGCCAGATTCTCTTTCGGCATCGTAGAAATCTTCCCATCCTTTGTAAACGTCCTAACAAACAAATATCCGGAAACCTTAGGGACACCAAACATAATCTTATCCCCTTTTTTATACACTTTCCCATCACAGGCAGACACCGCATCACGAGTTCCTATCCCAGCAGCAGCAAATGCCAAACATACCCAACTTAAAACAATACTCCAAATTACTTTCTTCATATCTATAGCTTATTAATCATTCTCTACCCGCTTCCAAAAATAAGTAAAAATCCATATTTATCTACACGCTCCCCCTATTTACCCTGCTTATAGCAGCTAATTCCACCTCTACCCTCAAATATTTTCAAAAAATCCACCGCCACCTATTGCATATATCAAAAAAGTCCGTATCTTTGCACCCGTAATCGAAACAACGATATACAAAACGACATGATGGTGCCATAGCTCAGTTGGTAGAGCAAAGGACTGAAAATCCTTGTGTCCCCGGTTCGATTCCTGGTGGCACCACTTTAAGAGAAAACAAAACGATGTAAATCCCTGAATTTCAAAGAAGTTCAGGGATTTTTCTTTTCCAAGAATAGGCAAAATTAGTGGGACTAAAGCAAACTGTACGTCCTTATTCGGGGGACGGTTTTAGAAAGCCCCGAATGTTCCACTACTCAATAGTTACTTCATTCTTTTACAGCACGTTGCGCTATTTTACATAACAGAGTCCTCGGTTCGATTTCCTAACTTTGTATCATTAAAAATTGAGCAGTATGGAAAGAAAAAGATTCAGCGTTTTGTTCTTCATCAAGCGTAGCAAACTGTTAAAAAACGGGGAAGCTCCCGTGCGTGTACGCGTCACTTATGACCGTTTATATGTGGAACTTCAACTAAAACGAAGTGTAAAAGTCCCACTTTGGTCGCAGGACAAAGAGAAATCAATAGGCAAAGACCGCAATTCCGTAGAACTAAACCATTACATTGATGCCTTGCGTGTGAAATTCTATCAAATCTATCAAGATCTAGAACTGGAGGGAAAGATTATTTCTGCCCGTGCCATCGTAAACCGCTATCAGGGAAAGGACGAAACTTTCAAGACATTATATAATGTATTCAAGGAACATAACGACAACTGCCGGAAACTAATCGGAACGGATTATGCCGACATTACCGTAAGACGTTACGATAATTGTCTGAAATATCTCATGGAACTGGTAAAACGGGATTATAAGGTAGATGATATGCTGTTGCGTGAGGTGAACGGGGAACTTGTCCGCAAATTCGACCTGTACCTAAAGGCAGAAAAGCATTGTGCACAGAATACCGTTATCCGGTACATGAAATGCTTTAAGAAAGTGATAAACCTTGCCATTGCCAACGAGTGGCTGACGAAGAACCCGTTTGCCGGAATCAAGTTTCACGAGGTGGAGGTAAACAAGCAGTTCCTAAGCCAAGCCGAAATAAACCGGATATGGCAGAAAGAGTTCAAGATTGAACGGCTGGAACTGGTGCGGGATGTTTTCATCTTCTGCGTATATACCGGGCTGGCGTTCATAGACGTATATAATTTGCGCTCCGAACACATTTCAGAGGACAGCAACGGCAACCTGTGGATAGTGAAAGCCCGTGAAAAAACAAACAACCTTTGTAACATTCCGCTTTTGAGCATCCCCAAGCAGATACTTGACAAGTACAAGGATAACCCCTATTGCCTTGACAAAGGAACTTTGCTGCCCGTCCCTTGCAATCAGAAAATGAACAGCTACCTGAAAGAGATTGCCGACCTGTGCGGAATAAAGAAAAACCTCACCACGCACACCGCAAGACATAGCAGATTTTCTTTCTTGCTAAAATTCAAGCACTTGCAAAACATTTCAGCTTAATAGGTAACGATTTAGAAACCAGCGAAATTCTGTATTTCACCTCGTTTTGCAGTAATTCAAAAGAACGCTTTTCCTAAATGCAAAGGTAATATTATTTTTTGAATAATAAACCTTTGCAGATAGTCAAATTCAACAAAATCGGCTATGGTTGCCGAAATTTATATTTAAGTCCATACTCTTCAAGTTTGCCGTATAGAGTTGTTCTGCTTATTCCCAACAGTTCGGCGGCGGCACACCGATTGCCGTTTGTCTGTTTCAACGCACGCATTATCCGCTCCTTATCTTCCGCGTCATTGCGCAGTGCGAAGCTGACGGGTGAGGTCGGTTTCGTCACGGCAAGTTCCAGATGCTCTTTCGTGACAACACCTTCCTGAGCCTGCAACACGGCTCCCATGATTTTCTGCCGAAGTTCTCGCACGTTGCCCGGCCATGTGTGGGTCAGCAACGCTTTTCGGGCTTCGGAACTGAAACCGCCCACATTGCACTCCAGTTCCTTGTTGGCTACCTCACGGAAGAACTCCGCCAACGGCATGATGTCCTCCTGACAGTCACGCAAGGGAGGTACGGTTATTTCGAAATCACGCAAGCGATAGAGTAAATCCTGCCGGAAACGCTTTTCACTCACTGCCGCCTCCAGATCCTCGTTGGTGGCGGCGATGATGCGGACATTGAAACTTCTGTCCGATTTGTCACCGATGGGACGATACCGTCTTTCCTGTATGGCTCGGAGCAACATCTGCTGGGTTTCCAACGCAAGGTTGCCCACTTCATCTAAAAATAGCGTACCTCCTTCCGCCTCGTGGAAGTATCCTTTCTTGGTGCTATCCGCACCTGTAAACGCTCCTTTGACGTGTCCGAAGAAAGCCGAAGGCGCAAGTTCTCTGGAGAGTGAACCGCAGTCCACCGCCACGAATGGTTTGCCAGCCCGTTTGCTTTTTTCGTGCAGGTGGTGGGCGATATGTTCCTTGCCCGTGCCGTTCTCCCCGAATATCATCACGCTCATATCGGTAGTGGCTACCAGCTTTATCCTGTGCATGATTTTCTGAAAGGCGGAACCTTCACGGGCGAACACGGGTATTCGATTTAGTCCTGCCTGACGCTCCTTCTGTATGGTACGAATAAGTGGGACGAGTTTATCCTCTATCAATTTTTTAGGTATATAGTCTATCGAACCGAGTTTCATACTTTCAACGGCGGTATGCACTTCGGCGTAGTCAGTCATGATGATGAACGGTTGCATCTTACCTTCCTTGCGCATCCAGCGCAACAGTTCTATTCCGTCACCGTCCGGCAGACGCAGATCCGAAACGACTATATCATCATCTGCCGCTTGTTGCAGTTGTTTCTTCGCTGTTGACAGGTGGTAAGCCTTTACGGTATCGTATCCTTCCCGTGCCAGCATATTGCAGATATACTCGCAATACACGATGTTGTCTTCCACAACGATTATTCTTGTCTTATCCATTTTCGTATTTTCTCCTTTCTTCTTTTGCTTGTTGAACTATCTCCGCACCTCTATCAAGCACAGAATTAACCGCTTGCTGAATGGTGTTATCATCTGGCGTTACCCCATTGTGAAGCACTCTATAAAGCACCCTTAACGGTTGGTCGGCGCGAAGTATCTCCCACGAACTGCGCAGATGGTGTGTCAGGGCATCCAGTTTTTGCAGGTCTTTCTCTTTTGCTGCATCACGAACCGCCTGCATTTCTTTCTCGGTTTCCGTTATCAACTTTTCCAACATGATGGCTTCATTGCCGTAGGATAATAAAGCAGAAAAATCAATCTTTTCATTGGGAGTTGTTTTTATGGCGCATCTGTCAGAAACCTCCATCAGCTCCAATATGGAAAACGGCTTGAAAAGGCATCCGGCAAAGCCTCGCTCCAAAAGTTCCTCCGCATCGCAACTGCCCGAAGCGGTTGCCACGACCACTGGGATTGTCTGTGAGTTGCCCACGTTGGACGAACGGAGCAGTTCCAGCAGCTCGAAACCGTTTATACCGGGCATATTCAAGTCCGTCAGCAGCAGATTGTATGTCTTCCGGCGTACCGTTTCCATCAATTCGGCCGTATCGGTGCAGGTATCGCAATGTATTCCCTCCTGTGCATACATTTCTTTCAGCATCAGGAGCAATACTTCATCATTGTCGATGGCGATAACATTGAGGTTTCTGTCCTTTGAGTGGATATAAGTCTGTACCTCTTTTTCCGGCACTTCTTCGGCTTTCGACATAGGTATTTCCACCGTGAAACGGCTTCCTTTTCCTTTCTCACTTTCCAAATGGATTTTGCCGCTAAGCATCGTCACTATATTCTTCACAATGGCAAGCCCCAGCCCGAAACCATCCTTTGCAGCGGCGTTTGAAAGGCGTTCAAATGCATCAAATACTTGTTGGTGTTCCTCTTTGGTCATGCCCGTACCCGTATCCTCAACGACAAGGGTCAAAATTCCGTTATTGTAGTCTGTTGCAAGTGATACACCACCTTCCTCCGTGAATTTGATGGCGTTTGACAGTAGGTTGTTCCCGATTTGGATTATTCGCTCTTTGTCGGTCAATACAACCGCATCGTTTCCGTTCTTTACGGTCAAGGAAAGCCCCTTGTTCATGGCAATCGGCATGAACTCCGTTTTAAGGGTATGCGTGATTGCTGAAATGCGGCAGGGTAACAGTTTAGGCTGTTCCTTACCGTTGTCCAAACGGAAGAAGTCAAGCAGGGTGTTGAGCATATCCCGCATACGGTTTGAAGATTGCTGTATGCTTTGAAGAAAATGCACATTGTTACCCTTGCTGCACTCTTTCCTCAACAATTCGGTATAGCCTGTTATTGCAGTCAGCGGTGTACGCAGTTCGTGGGTGATCGTATGCACCGCCTTCTTTCTTGAAGCAATCAGAGCCTCGTTCCGTTGTACGGATTGTTCCAGTTGCCCTATCAAATCCGTTGTCTTGCGCTTGTATCGTTTGATGCTCTTTGCATCACGATGTATGATGATGTAGGAAATTACCAACAGCAGAAGAACAAATCCCATCAGACCGCCTACCTGCATAAATGACTTTTCACGCATAGCGATTATTTCGTCTTCCTGTCCTTGCAGGTCGGCTTGTACCTTATTTTCTATTTGACAGATTAGCCCCTTCAACTGCCTGTTAAGATCTGCATTGCGGGCTGCAAGACTGTCGGCTTGTTCCGACAATCGACGACTTTGCTCTTTTTGTTCGCTGACCATGCTTCTATTGGGTGAACGGAGCGTAGTCGTTGTTGTCGTTGGTTTCGTTTCCTCTTTTTTGCCGAAGATGCCCAAGAAACCTTTACGCTTGGGCTTCTTGGGCTGTTCCTGCACAATCTTCTGCACAATAACCGGTGATTGACTGGCAATCTTTTTGTTGATAGATTGTTGTTCATCCATTAACCTGACAATTTGGAACATCTGTCGTTCCTTATACTCCAAAAGACTGCGCACGCTGTCAACACGCTCAATTTTGTGAGTTACATTGAAACTGCATAATATACTGTCCAATGCAATACGTTGGGCATGGTAATTCGCCAAATCCATTTCATCCCAATCCAATACAGTTTCTCCTAATAAAGAGAACTCTATCAGCCGGATATGAATACGGTTTACCTCCTTCCTGAACTCATCTATCCGTTGATTGCCAACCTCCAATGCTTCCACTTCCTGCCATTCATTATGACAAGTAAATGCAATGCCCACTACTATTAGGATTATGAAAGTGTGGTTTAATGCTATTGCCTTACGTACAAATTCCATCTATTTTCTTACGAATTAAATTCTTCCTCCTCCCAGCGCATGATAAAGTTTGATTACACTTTGTATGCGTTCAAAACGAGTTTGTAGCTGTTGCACTTCCGCTTCGAGAAGAGACTGTTGGGCGGTCAATACTTCCAAATAGGTGGTATTGGAATGACGCATAAGCGATTCTGTCTTTCGCACAGCGTCGCATAATGTTTCAACCTGCCGGGCATTGATTTCAATTTGCGATTTTGTCGTCTGCCATGCGGTCAGAGCATCGTTCACTTCTTTTCCTGCGTTCAGCAAAGACTGTTGGAACAGTAACTTAGCTTCCTCTTGACGAGTTTTGGCTATCTTCAAGTTGGCGATGTTTGTGCCCCGGTTGAA
>UMHR01014290.1_pt1 | contig 26569 bp, 20 predicted proteins | sample 1965581 | NCBI WGS metagenome assembly UMHR01 (sample SAMEA4836104, study PRJEB28245) | human gut metagenome | biome: gut microbiome; material: fecal sample | place: Denmark | collected 2008 | reverse complement strand
AAAAGAGGCTGCACATAATCAGGAATTATGACACAGCCCCTTTATATTTGTAATGTCACTTTTTCAGTTCGAAGCCTAATCTGAGCCCGTCATACGAGTCCGTGATGCTGTTGATCGCGGATGCCGTGGAATTGACGCCCGATACCGCGCTTGTAACTGTTTTCAGCACGGACATCAGCTTGTCGGCCTTGAAGACGAGGCTCATGCTGTCACCGGTGACGGTCACGTATGCCATGGTCTTGATACCGAGTTTACTTTTCATCGTGACGGTCTTGGCGTCGCTGTCAAAGGTATAAGTTCCGCTGGAGGTCTTTCCCTTGACGGTGCAGGAATAGGAGCCGTCCTCGCCGAAAGTGTACTGACAACCGTCCATCCCCACCTTCTCATATACCGCCTGTATTTTTTCCTCCACATCCTTAGCGGCTACCTCCCCGCCGGCCTTCGCCAGCAGGTTGTCACTCTCGAACTGGCACTCCGGCCCCGCATACGTCCACGTTCCGATGATGGAGGACTCCGTGGTCGTCTTGTCGCCCACCACATTTTTCACCACACCGCTCAATACCGATTTCAAATCCTGCGCACCGGCATTCCCGGCCGCTACCGTCATGGTCAACGCCATGCACAAACATCTTAATGTAAAGTTCACGTTCATTTTCTTTTCAGTTTTAGTTTATATTATATTGACAATATACCTCGTAATTCTAGTCTCTTCCGTAAAACACGCGTCCCATCATTTCTCCCGGTCCAGCGTATGGAGACGCAGAAAGTCCAGAAACTGCTGCTTGTAGCTGTTGCCTATGGGAATCCTTTCCCCGCCGATGACTACGCGCATACGCTCGATCTCCTTCACCTTCTTTACGTTGACGATGTAGGAACGGTGCACCTGCATGAAGCAGGATGGGAGCTTCTCCTTTATCTGGCTCATCGAGGCAGTGGCAATGACCGGCTTCCTTCCCTCGACATATATTTGCACATAGTCCCTCATTCCCTGTATATACAGGATATCGGTAAAATGAATACTGACATATTTGTACCCGTCTTTGACCAGCAGATAGTCCTCGTCCGGTACAGCCAGCCGTACCGCCTGAAGGGTCCCGGTCTGTTTCAGTAGCCTTCCCGCCGCACGCTGGAAGTCGGCAAAGTCGAACGGTTTCAGCAGGTAGTCCACGGCGGGGATACGGTAGCTCTCCACCGCGTATTCCGCATAGGCGGTAGTGAAGACCACCATCGGTGGTTCCGGTAGGGAGAAGACGAGTTCCATGCCGTTCAGGTCGGGCATATTAATGTCCACGAACAGGGCATCCACCCGCTGCTCCATCACCACCTGCACTGCTTCTACGGGGTTTTCGCAGAGCGCCACAAGTTCGAGAAACGGTACCCTTCGGATATAGCCTTCCAGCTTCTCCAGCGCTATCGGCTCGTCATCAACGGCTATGCATCGTATCTGTATCATATTCACAAGGGATTCTTAGGTTTACATGATAGGACTTTCCATCCTTCTCCGTTATGTCCAGCCTGAAGGCATCTCCATAGAGCAGCTGCAACCGTTGCCTGAGATTGGTAAGCCCCATTCCCCCCCTCATGGCCTCTTCTTTCGGTGGGCGTCTGTGGATACTGTTCACGCAGTCGAGATGGAGTGTCTCTTTTTCTATATACAGCCGTATCTCCACAAAGGAGGGGTTCTGGTAACTTATGCCGTGCTTGAAGGCATTCTCGATGATGCTGATGAACAGCAGGGGCGGCAGGATCACTCGCTCCCGATTACCCTCCGGTAGTTCGAGGCTGATACGTACCTTCCGGCTGGAATAACGTTTCCGCATCAGTTCCACATAACAGGAGATGAAGTCCATCTCTTTGTATAGGGATGTACGTTGTCTTGCCCCTTCGTAAAGCACGTAACGCATGAGTTTCGACAGTTCCATGATCATCACCTGCGCCTTGGCGGGGTCCATCTCCACCATCCCGTGTATATTATTGAGCATGTTCATGAAAAAATGTGGGTTGACCTGCGCCTTGAGGTGTTCCAGCTCGTGCCGCAGGTGTGCGGCTTCCAGCCTGCGTGCCTTCTCCTGTTCCTCCTGGTAACGGGAAAAGAGGGCGATGGCAAGGTCGAAACCCAGCATCAGGGTGGCAATCACAAGGTCCAGCAACATGGGATTGAGCATCCCCCCGGGGACAGGCCCGTGCCCGGCAGGACGGAGAGGGCGTGAGGCGGAGAAACCTGGACCACCGTCAGCCTTATCCCCCTTGCGCCCCGTACCGTCCCTGTCCGGAACGGGTTTCCCATCGTGGGGAGGTCTGTGGGGCGGCAAGCGGTGCTCCGGTACGGATGGTGCATGAGGCATCCTCACGTCCGAGTAGTAACGGTAAAGGCCGAAAAGACAGAGTATTCCAACAACAGAGAGGACATAGACATATACCCGGTGGCGCATGAACAGGTAACGTACCGGCAGACGGTGCAACAGGAAGAGCAGGAAAAAAGGGAGTATGCCCGCCCAGGCGTGCAGTACACCGTCCCACGAGAACTCAACCCCCGTCCTTACTGCCGCTATCAAGGCTGTAAGGGCGGGATATGTCCATACCATTCCCCATAGGATGACATAGACGAGCCACGCATATGAACGGGAATTGAAAATCTTCATCTTGCTTCTGCCTGCTGGTTGTCCGTTATTACATTTTTACACAGACGAGGTCTCATTTTCCGGCCCTCCTGTCTTTCGGAATCGCCGGATGCCTCTTTTCCATCCAGAGGGCGTACTGCCCGTCGGTAAGGATCTTCTTCAGTTTCTTCTCACGTTTCTTACGCCGCTTTTCCATCTTCAAGCGCTGTTTTTCCATTTCCTCCCTGTCACCTGACGGTGGAAAATCACGGGGTGGACGACGGTCTGCCATACCGGAAGGCGGACGGTTTCCACGTGGTCCTTGCCCGAAGTCACCGGCCGCCCCGAAATCCGGCGCCCCTTCCGATCTGCCGCCCATACGGGGCGAGGGTGTCCTGTTTTCCATGTCCTCACGCGCCCATTTCAAGTTCAATTTGTAAAGTTTATCATACTGCTTCTCCGTGAGGTTGAGTAGCGAATCCATGCGGTCGGTAGTGTACCGTGCCGATTTCTCGGGTGAGACAGGTATGGGCTTGAAACCCCTTTCCTGCGGACCGGGAATATCCCCACCTGCCTCTTGTGCCGTGGCCACACCACCAAAGAAAATACAGGCGGCACATGCGGCAACCCAAAATTGTCTTCTGATATCCATATGTATATAATTTAAAATTTTCAGAAACAAAGGTAGAATGGAACTCCAAAAGCCCCAAAACAAATCTACCAAACGTCCGTTTCTCTCTGCCAAACGGTGCGGGCCGAAACAGGCCAGTATCCGTCCCAGTGGCGTTTTGTCGATGGTAAAGTCCCGTTGGCAGAAAATATTTTCTTGCTTGGTCCGGACAGTTTACCTTTGTATCCATCAGATAAATCAGTGTAAAGATATGAACAGGATAGGGAGTATATTACAGGGGTTCGCCCCCATCTCGCTTGAGGAGATGGGGCGGGTACGCCTGATGAACCGTACCGACACGAAATACGTCACGACTGTGCCGCGGCTCGTCAGGCTGCTGGAGATGGCGGTGGGGGAATACCGCGTGCAGGAGATCGGCGGGCTGCGTGACATGCCCTATTATACCTGCTATTTCGACACTCCCGACCGTGACATGTTCATCCAGCACGAGAGGGGGCGCAAGGCACGCCAGAAGATACGCCTGCGCGTGTACGAGAGTTCCGGCACGGCATTCCTTGAAATCAAGGACAAGGACAACCGGGGACGCACGGACAAGAAACGTGTCCCGGCCTCCGGTGCCGGTGAGGACATCGTGCCGTATTCGGACTTTATCCGCGCCCATTCGCGTTACCTGCCGGACTCCCTTGTCCCGCAGGTCCGGAACCGTTTCTACCGTATCACGCTGGTCAACAGGCTTCTGATCGAGCGTCTGACCATCGACACGGGGCTGCGCTTCCACAACGTGCCCACCGGTACCGGGTGCTCGCTGGAGGGGCTTGTCATCATAGAGCTGAAGCGCGACGGGAATACCCGCTCGCCCGCCGGGGAGATGCTGCGCGGGCTGCACATCCCCTCGGCGGGGTTCAGCAAATATTGCATGGGCATGGCGCTCACCGACCGGCAGGCGAGACAGAACCGTCTGAAACCCCGGCTGCGGATGCTGGGACGCCTGCTGTGCCCGGAACAGCCGTACGGGCTGTCTTTCACCACGGTATACAACAATAAATAAAAGATAAAGATTATGGACGATTTGGAATTTCTGGATGTGCCTCTGGTTGACATGGCGGACACGTGGCAGCTTCTGCTTCGCTTCGCGTTCAACACCCTTGTCACGTGGTGCATCATTCATTTTCTGTATTATCCCAAAAGCCGGCGCAGGGACTATTACTTCACGTTCACGCTCATCAGCGCGAGCGTCTTCTTCCTGATATTTCTGCTGGGAGGCGTCAAGCTCAAGATCGGGTTCGCCCTGGGACTTTTCGCCATCTTCGGCATCATACGCTACCGCACCGAGTCGATGCCCGTGCGTGAGATGACTTACCTGTTCGTGCTCATCGCGCTCTCGGTCATCAACGCGCTGGCCGTGACGCTCAGCTACGCCGAGCTGCTGGTCACCAGCATGGTCTTTTTCGTGCTCATACACGTGTGCGAGAACAACCGGCGGCTCAGCCACGTCTCCTGCAAGCTGGTGCTCTATGACCGCGTAGACCTCGTGCTGCCGGAGCGCAGGGCCGAACTGGTACAGGACCTGCAACGGCGTACCGGCCTCACGGTTGTCAGGATCGAGGTCGGGGCGATGGATTTCTTGCACGACACGGCCATGCTGAAGGTTTATTACGACGCCGGCGGCGGGGAAGCCAATACAGTGGACCAGTTGATGAGATTACCTAAAACGACGGAACAATGAGAAAGGGAAGGATTATATTGTTGCTGGCGGCCTTGTGCATGGCCGCGCCGCTCCTGCGGGCCCAGGGCCTGTGGACGTCGGCGGAAATGAAGTTCAGGATGACAAAGGGACTGTCGGGGTACGTCGAGGGTGAGTACCGTACAGCAGACGGGCTGGACGGGACGGAACGCTGGGCAGCCTCGGCAGGTCTGGACTACAAGCTGTCGCGCTGGCTGAAGATGACGGCGGGATATACGTACATCCACCGGCATGTCGAGAGCCGCGTGACAAAGAAAGGGAACATCGTTTCCGACTATTGGCAGCCGCGCCACCGCGCCTCGTTCGCCCTGACGGGCAGCTACTCGTGGAACCGCTTCACCTTCTCCCTGCGCGAACGCTACCAGTACACCTACCGCACGGAACAGACCGCAGCCAAATGGGACGGCGACGACGGCTCGGCGAAGGCGGACGAGTTGATCGAAGCCTCGCACAAGCACGTGCTGCGCTCGCGCCTGAAGGCGGAGTACGACATCCGCAAGAGCGGTTTCACGCCCTTCGCCTCCTGCGAGCTGTACAACTCCCTGTCCGGTTTCACACACGAGAAGACGCGCTGGACGGTGGGTACGGACTACAGGTTCAACAAGCGCCATTCGGTAAGCGTGTTCTACCGCTACATAGACCGGAGTGATGACGATGACACGGGCGGGCACGTCATAGGTGTCGGCTATTCGTTCAAACTATAATGTAAATTGTAATAAAGAAAGGTATGACAGTAATGAGGCATCTTAAGAAAAGAATGGCGTTGCTCGTGATGGCGGCACTCCCGCTTACTACCGCGATGGTGGGATTGTCGTGCTGTACCACGGACAACGGCTTCGAGCAATGGGAAATGCCCGGGGATTTGCCGGGCGGCGGCAGTGGCAGTGACGACGGCGACACGCCGGATTTCGACCCCACCATAACCGGCTGGGACGGGCAAAAAGCCGACGACGCGGCGTTGGATGTTGTGGGTACCAACGAGGACATCTACTGGGAGGCGAACACCTTCGGCAGCAACGGGGGCGTGACCGTGACGGTCGCCTACTCGGGAAGCTCGGCAAGCGTGAACACCTCCGACAATTCCGTGATATGCTACACGGACGGGGCGTATGTCACCATCGACATGCTGACCAATTCGGTAAAGAACGTGGAAATCGTGGTTTCGGGAAAGAGCGATGACGGGCAGTTGAAAATATACGGCGAGAAGAAGTTCAAGCTCACGCTCTCGGGCGTGGAGCTGACTTCAAGTAAAGGTCCCGCCATCAATGACCAGTGCAAGAAACGCGCTTTCGTGCATCTGGCGGAAGGGACGACCAACCGCCTGACCGACGCGGCCTCTTATTCGGAGGAACCCCGCTATCTCAACGGGGGAAGTTCGGCGAGCGAGGACCGCAGGGGGTGTTTCTTCAGCGAGGGCAACCTGATTTTCAGCGGTACTGGCGTGCTGGTGGTGGAAGGCAACTACAAGCACGGCATCGTCACCGACGGCTATTTCTACATGCGTCCGGGCGTCACGTTGGCCGTGACGGGAGCGGCGAAGAACGCCATCCATGTCAAGGGGGACGAGGATGACGGCATCGGCGTGTACATGGCGGGAGGTCTGGTCTATGCCAACGTGTCGTCCACGGCGGGCAAGGGTATCAAGACCGATCTCGATGCCGAAATCGCGGGCGGAAAACTGTTATTGAATACATCCGGCAACGCCACATACGACAGCGACGAGAAGGACACCTCCTCGTCCGCCGGTATCAAGACGGATGGCAGCGTCATCATCTCCGGGGGTACGCACACCCTGAAAAGCACCGGTACGGGCGGCAAGGGCATCAATGCCGACAAGGAGGTCCGCGTCTCGGGCAGCGAGACCACCGTGACGACCACGGGCGGTAAGTTTTACTACTCGCAGAGCCTGACCTCTTCACCCAAGGGCGTGAAGGCCGACGGCGACATCACTATAAGTGGCGGCAAGCTGAACATCTCCGTGACGGGGGTAAGCGACGGTTCCGAAGGGTTGGAGAGCAAGGCGACCCTTGCTGTCACTGGCGGTGAGGTTTACGTGTATGCCTATGACGACGCCATCAATGCCGCCTCGGCCATCAACATCAGCGGCGGGAAGGTCTATGCCTACGCGAGCAACAACGACGGGATCGACTCCAACGGTTCGCTGGTCATCTCCGGGGGGCTGGTCATCGGCGTGGGAACATCCGCGCCGGAGGGCGGCATAGACTGCGACAACAGCAACAGTTTCCGTATCGACGGCGGCACGGTAATCGGCATGGGCGGGACCTTGCAGTCCAGCCCTTCCTCCAGCAAACAGCGTTCGGTGGTTTATAACGGTGTGTCGGCCACCAAAAACGCGAATATTTGCGTGCTGGACAGTGAGGGGACACCCGTCCTGACATTCGCGTTCCCCCGCACGATGAACGGGGCGAGCTTCTTCTTCAGCACGCCCGACATCGCTTCGGGTGCTTCCTATACCGTTTCCTCGGGTGGAACGCTCAGTAACTATACGGACTCGTGGAACGGATGGTACGGGGGCGGAACATGGTCGGGTGGTTCACAGGTGGGAACCTTCACTTCCAGTAGCGTCGTGACTACCGTCGGCAGCAGCGGTTCCGTCGGCGGTATGCCGGGTGGCGGCGGTCCGGGTGGAAGACCCTGGGGCTGGTAGGACCGTACGATATGATAACGGGTGGCAAAAAGTTTCTCCCGTCACGCTCCGGTGTGGCGGGAGAAACTGTATAAGGATGGATTGGGAAAGTAAAAACGGGAATGTCAAACAGCACGGGTACATGCCTGAATCCCTTAATCCCGCACCTTGAACAGGGATTTCAAACAGCCTTGCCCGCTCTCGAACAGGAAATGCCCGTTGGCCAGCCAGCACTCGTGGACGATGTCGTCATCGGGGTCGGACGCCAACATGGCTTGGGCACGTTCTTCATCGATTACCTGCATCGCGATACCTTGAACGGTTGCCGAGGTGGCATCCGCGGGAATCTTTTGCAGTTCTTCCAGTAGTGACTCTTTCATTGCGTGGATACTTGCCTAAAGCCCCATTAAGTACATTGAGGACCAAAAAAGGAAATGATGTCCGGACAAGACCTTTTTAGGGAAAACTTTCATACCATACATGAAGAAATGGGCTTTCAGTTCACAATTAGCGTAAACAACTAATACCATTCAAATGTTATTTTGCATAATGAAAACAGTGGGATAAATACGTTGGTTTTACAGGATCCGAGGACGGAGTACATTTTCTGTTTGTGACAGGACTGGGCATTTGATCTGTTTTCGTATCTTTGTAGCGTAATGCTTTTACGTTATGAGGAAAACATACTTGATCACTCTTTTGCTTTGTTGCTTTAGTGCCTTGCTGAATGGGGCTGTTTCACCTTTTTCTTTTTCTTCTTTAAAAATGGAAGAAGGTTTGTCGCAGCTTTCCGTCTTGAAAATACATCAGGATAAGAGCGGTTTCATGTGGTTTGCCACGCGTAACGGCTTGAATCGTTATGACGGTAATTCTTTTGTCGTGTATAAACATAGTAATGGCGACTCATTAAGCTTGTCCAGTAATCATGTGACAGCATTGGCTGAAGATGACCGTGGAAACTTGTGGGTAGGCACGATGAACGGTCTGAACCGGATGGATTTGAGGGTGGATCGTGTATATTCTCTCAACGATATGGCTGCTTATAAGCAGTCTCCCCTTTATCATACATGGATTTCAAGCTTGTATGTGGATAGACAAAAGCGTTTTTGGGTTGGAACAAATAAAGGTCTATACTTGTATGATTATGAGAATGATTCGTTTATCTTGAACGACTTGGAGGGAGAACTGCCACGTGACCAGATTATGGTTATCAACGAAGACCATGATGGCAATCTGTTAGTCGGAACTTTACAAAACGGACTTTATATCTGTGACAGCAAGTTGAATCTCTTGTCTCATTATTCTAAAAATACGACTCCCTTTTCATTAACGGATAATAATATATCCGCTATCCATGAAGACAGCGAAGAACGTCTGTGGGTGGGAACCCGTTCGGGTGGATTGAACCGGATCGACACGAAGACAAATGCTGTTACGCATTATACTGCTTGGAACGGCAGACTGGGAAACAATTCGGTTCGTACAATCAATACTTATAATGGTCAACTGGTGGTCGGAACTTTTAACGGATTAAGTCTTTTGAACTTGGTGGACGGTTCATGTACGACCTATACGAATTTTGACGAACAAAAAGGAGGGCTTAGTCATTTTTCCGTCTTTTCTGCTTTCGTAGATAATGCGAATACGTTATGGGTCGGCACATATGCCGGAGGTGTCAGTTACAGTAATCCTTTGAACAGCCGTTTTACTTTTTACGATTTGCAGGGTGGTTCAGACAAGCTGTTTGGAATCTTTGCCACGATGGCCTATCAGCCGGACCATACTTTGTGGATTGCTTCGGAAGGGCGAGGCCTATTTTCACTGGATTTGAATACAGATATGTTTGAACGTTTCCTGCTGGATGCTCGGCCGAATGCTCTGAATGATCGGAATATTATCAAATCTCTGTTTGTGGAGGGCGATTTCGTTTGGTGCGGAACGCAGAAAGGCACTTTATACCGATTCGATACCCGGACAAAGAAATTCTCTCTTTTTTATACTTTTCATAAGGAGGTTAGTATTTATACGATCACGCGTTGCAGTGATGGTGCATTGTGGTTGGGAACGACAGACAACACAGGAATTGTCCGTGTGTTTCCGGACGGCAGGATCGCTCCGTCGGATTCTGTTTTCGCCTTGTTGCCAAGCGTACGCAGTTTCCTGGAGATACGGGACGGTGTTTATTTGGTGGGTATGCATACCGGCGGACTGGCGCTCTACGATTCCCATACGTATAAGTTGATAAAATATAATACTCGTGAGGAAGGTTCCCGGAAGTTATACAACGACCAGGTAAGTAATATCGTAAAGGATAGGGAGGAGCGTATCTGGATCGGTACTTTCGGTGGAGGTTTTTGTTGCTTTGACGAAGAAAAAGGCATTATGGAGTGGTTGACGGCCGTCGAGGGGTTGAGCGACGATAATATCAATTCGATAATTCCCGGAGACGACGGGAAACTTTGGATCAGTACCGGTAACGGTATTTCTGCCTACGATCCTGAATCGCGCCAGTTTACCAATTATATGGGTAGAAGCGAGATCCCAGTTAATGAATTCAGCATGAAAGGCGGCATCAAATTGCCCGGTGACCGAATCTATTTCAGCGGAAGCAACGGCCTTGTCTCCTTTTACCCTGAACGGTTGATAGAAAACCGTTTTATACCTCCGGTCGTACTGACCTCTTTTACGGTTAACAATAAACCGGTTGTTCCCGGCGACCCTTCGGGGTTGCTCGATAAAGTTCTTGATTATACGCAGGCGATAGATCTTGATTATAATCAGAATAACTTCTCTGTTGGGTATGCCGCTTTAAACTATCTTTATCCGAATCAGAATAAGTATGCTTATATGCTAGAAGGGTATGATACGGACTGGAATGATGCTGGTTCTCGAAAGGAGGCTTTCTATACAAACTTGAAACCGGGAGATTATGTTTTTCGTGTTCGCGCCTCCAATAACGACGGTCTTTGGAACGATGAAGGGCGGTCGTTGTCGATTCATATTCGGACTCCATTCTGGCGGACCTGGTATGCCTATATGTTGTATCTGTTGATTATAGGTGGCATCTTTTATGTGGTCTGGTATTATCTGCATATGAAGCGTAAACTGGAACAGGATCTGGTCGAAAAGCAGAAGGAGCAGCAGCGGCAGGAGGAGTTCCATCAGTCCAAAATACGCATGTTTACCAATTTTTCGCACGAATTGCGTACACCGTTGATGTTGATCCTGTCTCCTTTGGATGAGGTGTTGCAACGGGTAGATATGAACCCGAACCTGAAAGGTACGTTGCGTCTGGTCTATGGAAATGCCCAACGTCTTTTGTTGCTGGTGAACCAGTTAATGGATCTGAGGAAGAACCAGAGTGGTAACCTGCAACTACGTGTTTCGCATAATGATCTGTATTTGTTTACGCAGGAGATATACATTGCCTTTAATCAGATTGCGGTCAAGGAACGGATTATCTTCCGTTTGGAATCCGATGAGTCGGGAATAGATGCGTGGTTCGACCGTGTTTTACTGGAGAAGGTATTTTTCAATCTTTTGTCGAACGCTTTCAAACATACGGCTCCGGATGAGTCGATAACCATTCGTTTGCAATCGTTCTCAGTTGCCGGATTGCAGGAGCAATTTCCCGGCAGGATAAGTGGGGAAGTTCGGGGGACTTCTCGATATGTATGTCTGTCTGTAGAAGACACAGGGAAAGGGATAGACGATTCCGACAAGTTTCATATATTTTCCCCTTTTTACCAGGGAACGGATGAAAGTGAGTCGAATACGGCTGGAACCGGTATAGGGTTAAGTCTGGTACTCTCTATCGTGAAATTGCATAAAGGGGTTGTATGGGTAGAAGGCAACAAACCAAAAGGGGCTGTATTCCGTGTCTTGATTCCGGTAAACCGCGAAGCATATGCTCATGAGCAATTTGCAGAAGATGACTCTTCTGCGAGGAATCCCTACGGAGGAATTGAAGTAGCTGAGGATGAATCCAAAGTCCCTGACAATATGCAGGAACGGCTGCCTGTTTCCGGTCAGCGTTATACCTTGTTATTAGCCGAAGATAATCCGGATGTCCGTCGGTACATCTGCAAACATCTCGAACCTTATTTCGATGTGCTTGAAGCGGAGAACGGGGTAGATGCTTTCGATAAGATTGCAGAAACCTTGCCGGATCTGGTGGTAAGCGACATTATGATGCCGAAAAAAGACGGCTTGCAACTTTGTTCGGAAATCAAGCAGGATTTGCGGACCGGACATATCCCGGTTATCATCATTACGGCGAAATCGATGGTGATGCATATCAAAGAGGGATTCCAGTGCGGTGCGGACGATTATATCGTGAAGCCTTTCAATATGGAGGTCCTGCTGTGTCGTATTCGGAATATCTTGGCTTCTCGTGAACGGTTGAAGGAATTGTATGGGAAAAAATCTTCGTTGGAGTCATTGGGTATCAAGACGACATCGGCGGACGATACATTTATGCAAAAATTGTTCGGGGTGATTGAGCAGAATCTTTCCAATCCGGGGTTGAATGTGGAGATTCTATGTAAAGGAGTCGGTATGGGACGTGCCAACTTCTATAGGAAGCTGAAAGCGATAACCGACCTTTCGCCGGTGGATTTGATCCGTGACAAACGTCTTGAGATTGCTGCAAGGATGCTGCTGGAAACGGATATGAACATATCTGAAGTTTCTGCCAATATCGGTTTCAATTCCCATGCTTATTTTGCTACTTGTTTCAAAGCGATGTACGGCATGTCGCCGACCGAATATGTGCAACAAAATAAAAAAAAACTATATCATGTATAAATTATTACTTTATGTTATTCTTTTGTTATTTTGCCAATGCAAGAGAGATCATTCTTTAAAGGAAGAAGTGACGGATTTACTCCGAACTGAAATTGTTATTCGTGGAGATAAGGCCTTGGCAGAAGAACCTGTGACCATTACTGCATATAGAGCGGAAAGGAGTGCCGGAGGAATTCATGATTTCTACTCCGAAGGCGATTATTGGTGGCCCAATCCGATAAATCCGGATAGTGCCTATATACGTCGGGATGGGCAGACAAATCCCGATAACTTTGTTGCTCACCGTCATGCCATGATCCGCTTCAGTTCGCTGGTCGGCGACTTGACCTCCGCCTGGCTGGTGACGAAAGACGAGAAATATATTCGGCAAGCGGTTAAGCATATCCGCGCCTGGTTCATCGCCCCCGAAACCCGGATGAATCCAAACCTGCAATACGCGCAGGCGATCAAGGGGATCGTGACAGGACGGGGGATCGGTATCATCGATACGATCCATCTTTTGGAGGTCGTGCAATCCCTTATCAGGATGGAGGAGGCTGGTGTTCTTTCTGTCGAGGATGTGGCTGGTAGCCGTGCTTGGTTTTCCGATTATCTGAAATGGTTGACAACGCATCCTTACGGGGTAGACGAGATGAATGCTAAAAACAATCATGGAACTTGTTGGGTAATGCAGGTAGCCCAGTTTGCTAAATATACCGGCGATAAGGAGATTCTCGACTTTTGCCGGAACCGTTACAGGTCTGTTCTGCTTCCTTCACAGATGGCGGAGAACGGCAGTTTTCCGCTTGAACTGAAACGGACGAAACCGTACGGCTATTCCTTGTTCAATCTGGATGCCATGGCTACGATCTGCCATATTCTTTCGGACGGGAAAGATGATTTGTGGCAGTACTCGATGGACGACGGTCGCAATATGCAAAAGGCGGTTGCTTGGCTGTTCCCGTATATAGCAGATAAATCGAGCTGGCCTTTTGCCGAAGATGTCATGTTTTGGGATGAATGGCCGGTTGCCCAGCCTGCCCTTTTATTCAGTATTTGTAACACATCTAATAGGACTTATCTGGAAATTTGGAAAAGTTTGGAACATTTTCCGACAAACGATGAGGTAATCCGTAACTTGCCGATCCGACATCCGTTATTGTGGCTATGAAAACAGTTAAAAAAATGGATCTATTTCCTTTCAATATTGTATCTATTTTCTGAAACCCGCTTTGAATGCGGGTTTTTAATTTTTTGCCAGAGCTGAATTTTAAAGTAAAAGAGATAAATTTTAAATAGTTCGAAACCGTCATCTCATACATTTGCAACTAAAGAAAAACACAAAAAGTTTCAATCTTAATAACAATATTATGAATTACACGTACATGAAAGGTTGTGCTCTGTGCATGACATTGTGCCTGACTTCAGCTGCTCTGCCTGGCAAGGCGAATGCAGAAAGTTCGGCTATCGTGAATGAAGTCTTGCAGTCATCTGTTGTGAAAGGGGTGGTAAAAGACTCGAATGGTGAACCTCTATTAGGGGTTAATGTCCTTGTAAAAGGTACGACAATCGGTGCCGTCACCGATATAGACGGAAACTTTTCTTTTGAAGCTCCTGCAGGTTGTACATTGGTTATCTCTTACATTGGATTTGAATCGCAGGAAGTAAAAGTAAAAGGCAATGCTTTTCTGAACATTATTCTGAAAGAGGATTCCGAAGCATTAGACGAAGTGGTAGTGGTCGGTTATGGCGTACAAAAGAAAAGTGACGTGACTGGAGCTCTTTCTTCTGTGAAAGGCGATGATCTGACAAAATTGTCCATATCACGTACCGATCAGGCTTTGCAAGGACAGATGGCCGGTGTGATGGTACAGAATAGTGTGGCTGCACCAGGGGAATCACCTAACATTATTATTCGTGGCGGTAACTCCTTGAAAGGCGAAAATGCTCCGTTGGTTGTGATTGACGGTGTTCTCGGTGGCGATCTTTCTTTGATAGACCCGAATGACATTACTTCTATCGAAGTATTGAAAGATGCTTCTTCTACCTCTATTTACGGTTCCCGCGGAGCGAATGGTGTCATCATGGTGACAACCAAACGTGGGCAGACAGGTAAACCGACCGTTTCTTACAGTGGTTATGTTTCGCTTTCGCAGGTATCAAAGACAATGGATATGCTGAATGGTCAGGAACTATATGGCTTATTGAAAGAAGCACAGGAGAAATATCCTACGACAGCATTGAAAATACCGGAGTGGATAGATCCTAATAACTTGAATAATACCGACTGGCAGGATGAAGTGTTCCGTACGGCCCCTATCACGGGCCATTCGTTGTCTGTAAGCGGTGGAACAGAAACTACACGCTATAGTTTGTCCGGTAACTATTTGATGCATCAGGGTATTGTGAAGAACTCTGATTTCAATCGTGCCGGCATACGTGCCAATATCGAACAGAAACTGGGAAAGAAGGTGACGGTCGGAGCTCTTATCAATGCTTCCCGTTCGTCGTCTTCCAACGCCAGTGTCAATCAGATGAACGGTTCTGATGGTGGTGGTATCACGTTCTCTGCTTTAGGTTTTGGGCCATTGGTCCCTGTCTACAAGGAAGACGGCAGCCTTAGCGGTCCGCTAAAGGATGGAGCACAGATGAATAATCCGGTAGCTCTGATTAATGATCAGGTTGTGGATAAATTCCGTAATTATTTTCAGGGTACTGCTTTCCTGGAATGGGAAATCTTGAGCGGCTTGAAATTTAAGACAGCTTGGACTTACACATATAGCGACCGTAAACAACGCCAGTTTACTTCCGGAGATAATCTTCTTTCTTATAAAGGGCAGGGATATGCTTACATGAACGATCAGGAAACCACAAACTGGCTTGGTGAAAACACGTTGACTTATTCCAAGACATTCAATAAAGATCACTCTTTGAATGTTGTTGCCGGTTTTACAGCTGAGGCTTCCGATTATTTCAACAATAACAGCAGTGGTAAAGGGTTCGACATCGAATCGCTTGGTTATTGGAATATGGGACTTGCCAATAGCAGTCTGTTGTCTGTCGCTTCCGGTGGAAACCATTCTGCCATTGCTTCCTGGTTGGGCCGTGTGAACTATGCTTATAAAGGTAAATATTTGGCATCTGTCAGTTTCCGTGCTGACGGTTCTTCCAAGTTTGCGAAGAATAATAAATGGGGATATTTCCCTTCTGCTGCTTTGGGATGGCGTATCAGTGAGGAAGATTTCATGAAAGACATTTCTTGGATACAGAACCTGAAACTGCGCGTCAGCTATGGTGAAACAGGTAGCCAGGCGATTACAGCCTATCAGTCGTTGGCTAGTTTCAGTACGACCAGTTATGTCCTGAACGGAAGTTCTGCGGTGGCTCTTGTTCCAGGTCGTGTACCGAATCCCGACTTGAAATGGGAAACAACTAAACAGACGGATATAGGCATTGATTTGAGCGTATTGGGCGGACGTATATCTTTGGTTGCGGATTATTATTATAAAAAGACAGTCGATCTGCATTATGACAAGATCCTTCCGTACTATACAGGTTATTCTTCACAGACACAGAATATCGGTAGTAAATCCAATAAAGGTTGGGAATTCTCTCTGAATACACAGAACTTAGTGGGTGACTTCAAGTGGTCTACTTCTTTGAATATCGCTTTGAATCGGGAAAAAGTGCTTGACCTTGGCGATGATGAATACTTTTATACAAATGGTTCCGGAGGTGCTTTGGGAGCTGGTTTCAATGAAACTGGTATTGTGAAGGTCGGTGAGCCGTTGGGGAACTTCTACGGATATGTCTTTGATGGTATCTATCAGAATGAGGCAGAAGCCAAGGCTTTGGGGCTGACAAAAGATGATGTCGGTAGTGTGAAGTTCAAGGATTTGAATGGTGATAACAAGATTACGACTGAAGACCGTACGATCATCGGTAATGCTAACCCGGACTTTATCTTTGGTATTGGTAATGACTTTTCGTATAAGAATTTTGATCTGAGCTTTATGTTTCAGGGAACCTATGGCAATGATGTCTATAATTTGTTGAAAGTGACTTTCAGCGAATTACCGAGCAACTCAAACAATACCGGAAATGCTTTTGCGTTTGTAAAGGATTCCTGGAGAGGTGAAGGAACTTCGAATACGCAACAGGCATTTAACAAGGGTGTGGGTCCGTCTTCATCTCGCTTTGTGGAAGATGGATCTTATATTCGCTTGAAAAATTTGACGTTCGGTTATACTCTTCCTAAATCAGTTACATCCAAATGGGGCATTTCTAACTTACGTTTCTATCTGAGCGGACAGAACCTATTTACAATTACCGGCTATTCCGGTTATGACCCTGAAGTCAGTTCCCGTACAGGTAACTATAACTTAGGTTTTGACGGTGGTAGTTATCCGGCAACCCGCTCTTATACCTTCGGATTGAATCTTACATTATAATTGAACCATTAATATAAAGACGAAAATGAAAACATATATATATAAAGCAGTTGCAGGGGTGTGCTCCCTGATGCTATTGATGAGTAGTTGCGAGTCTTTCTTGTCGGAAGAGCCGAAAGATTTCCTCTCGCCTGAAAACTTACCGAACACGGAGGCTGAATGCAATATGCTGCTGATGGGATCGCTGTCTTATTGGCGTAGCAACAACTTCGAACGTCATATTAACTTTATAGCCGAAGCAACGACTGATGCTGTTGTCAGTGCTACAGCCAATAATGTGGCCCGCGATGAAATGAACTCTTTGACTTGGCAAAGCGATAACGAGAGCCTTTATAAGCCTTGGCAGCAATTTTATGCTTGTATCAATGCTTCTAATATCATGATCGAGAAAGTTCCGAATGCTTCGAAAGTTTCGGATGAGGTCAAAACACGTTATGTTGCAGCCGCTCGTTATATGCGTGCGATGTCCTATTTCTATCTGGTGCGTATCTTTAATGATGTTATTTATCTGGACACGCCGGTGAATGACTTTACCAGTGCGAATAACATGACAAAGACACCGGCTAAAGAAATATATAATAAGATTGTTGAAGATTTGGAATATGCGGAAGCCAATCTTCCCGTAAAATGGGATTCTGGAACGGAACGTCCGACTGTCGCTGCCGCCAAGTCTTTGCTTTCATGGGTTTATATCACGATGGCCGGTGAACAGGTTAAAGACAATACCATGTGGGCGAAAGCGGCTTCCAAAGCGAAGGAAGTCATTGATAATGCCGCTACTTACGGTATTAAGCTGGAAGAAAATTATGCCGATCTTTGGCTGGTCAACAATCGGTATAACAAAGAATCGATCTTTGCCCTGAATTTTGCAGATGGGTTAGGAGATAACCAGTGCGGAGCCGAGTGGCGTCCAACCAGTATCGGGTCCGAATCAGGATGGGGATTCTTTTATATTAAACAATCCTATATCGATAAATTTGATGATAAGGATAAACGGAAAGCCGCTACCTTCTTGACCGAAATTGTCAGTACAGTTGATAATAAAACCTATACGACTGAGAATTTCGGTAGTCCGTATCCACATGGAAAGAAATGGTGTGATGGAGGTCGTGAAAATTTCTCACAGCGTAACAAGCGTACGGATATGTACATTCCTATCATCCGTTATGCCGATGTCTTGCTGATCTTTGCCGAAGCGGAAAACGAAGCCAATGGTCCGACGGCTGCAGCTTATGATGCCGTGAATCAACTACGTGTACGTGCTGGTTTGGATAACTTGTCCGGTTTGTCTAAAGAGACTTTCCGTCAGGCAATCCAAAAAGAATGGACGCTAGAGACGACACACGAACGGATCTATCGTTTCAATTTGGTTCGCTGGGGCACTTATCTGACGGTAATGAAGGAATATTTCCAGAAAAATTTTCCTGAAAAGATGAAGAATGTAACGGAAGAGCGGTTGTATTTCCCTTGTCCGGAACATGATTCATTGATCAATCCGAATTTGTAAGAAAATTTTTGAATAGGTTTAAATAGTCTTGGGGTATGGAATGACTGATGATTTCATACCCCTTCTTATAACACAAAATGGACAAAATGAAACTGAAAATTCTTTTTTTTGTTTTTCTGCTTGTCTGTAGTTCCTGTGCCTTGGACAAGAGGGATATTATCAATTCGAATTTTGATTTTGCCGATATACAGTTAAAACATGCATTCGTGGAAATGGATTCGGTTTATAAAAGTACGGACAAGCTGCTTGCCAATCCTCGCAATATCGATCCGAACGGTTTCCTGCGCATGATGGCATCCCATGATTGGACAAGCGGTTTTTTCCCAGGCGAACTTTGGTATATGTATGAATATACTAAAGAGGATTTTTGGAAGGAGAAGGCCAGAAAACAGACTGAACTGCTTGAACAGGAGAAATGGAATGGGGGTACCCACGATATGGGCTTTAAAATGTATTGTAGCTATGGTAACGGTTATCGGTTGACTCAGGATTCTGGCTATAAGGATATTCTGTTGCAGTCTGCCTACACCCTGATCAGACGTTATAATCCAAAAGTGGGTTGTATCCGTTCCTGGGATCATAACAGGGATAAATGGCAGTATCCCGTAATCATCGATAATATGATGAATCTGGAACTACTTTTCTGGGCTTTCCGTACGAATGGCGACTCCACTTTCTACCAGATTGCAGTCGACCACGCCCGTACTACGATGAAGAATCATTTTCGTAAGGACTACAGTTCCTATCATGTTATCGACTATGATACGTTGACCGGCGCAGTCTTGCATAAAAACACCCACCAGGGGTATTCCGATGCTTCGGCTTGGTCGCGTGGACAAGCATGGGGATTGTACGGCTATACGATGTGCTATCGAGAAACCGGATTGCCTGAATTTCTGGAACGTGCCAAACAAATTGCCTCTTATATTTTCTCCAATCCTACATTGCCGGACGATTTGATACCTTATTGGGATTACAATGCTCCAGGAATACCGGACGAGCCACGTGATGTATCGGCGGCCACCGTTACGGCTTCTGCTCTTTACGAGTTGAGTATGTATGATGAAACGAATAGAACCGGATATGTGGATAGGGCTGATAGGATATTGGAAAACCTGACGAACCGTTATCGGGCAAGTGTAGGGAAAGACTGTGGTTTCCTGCTTTTGCATAGTACCGGTTCCAAGACTCACGGTTCGGAAGTGGATGTGCCGATCGTATATGCGGATTATTACTATCTGGAAGCCTTGTTGCGAAAAGCCAAATTGGAAAAAGAAGGAACTGCTCTCTTGTAAAAACGATTGAATTTTAAATTGAATATTTGAATATGAAGTACTTGTTTGTTGCATGCTTATTGTATTTGTCCGTTCTGTCGGCTGTGGCGAAAGTGCCTGCTATGAATAAGATTCGGCTGACGAACAATTGGGAATATCTGAAAGGTGATTTGGGGGGAATCTGGGAGGCTGTACGTCCTGCCGCACCCGGCAGTTCGGAGGCGGTTCCCATCTGGCAGCCTGTTACGTTGCCTCATTGTTTTAATGCCGAAGATGCCGTTGATCCGGACGTGAATTATTATGAAGGTCCGGGATGGTATAAAACTTTGCTGGCGATAGACAATCCCTATCGGAACGGGCGGATCGTACTCGATTTCGACGGGGCGGGACAGAAGACGGATGTCTATGTCTATACGACTCATGTCGGTAGCCATGTCGGCGGTTATGACAGTTGGAATGTCGATATTACGAATGCGGTAAAAGCATTTCTCGGCAGTAAAGATGCGGAACGTTTCAAAGGGAAAGTACCTTTGTCGATCCGTTGCGATAATTCACGTGATCTGGAAATGATACCATCCGATCTGGCTGATTTCAATATCTATGGTGGTCTGTACCGGTATTTGAACTTGGTATACCTGCCTGAAGTTTCTTTTGAACAGATTCGTTTGGAATCTTTCCTCTCTTCTAACTTGAAAGAGGGTACATTGAAGGTGAAAACTTCGTTTTATAATCCGGAAGATATAAGGAAGGCGGATGTGACCGTTTCCGTTTACGATGTGGACCGTAAACCAGTCTTCTCGAAAACACTGGAAGGAATACTTCCTTTGGGTGACCAGCTTTTAGCAGAGATGAAGATCAAGAATCCGGTATTGTGGGACGTGGATGTGCCACAACTCTATACTTGCGAGTTGACTGTAAAGACACCGGATCAAACTTTCACGACGAAAGAACGCTTCGGTTTCCGCCATACGGAGTTTAAGGACAAAGGTCCATTCTTCCTGAACGGCAAACGTTTGCTGTTGCGAGGTACGCATCGCCATGAGGATCACGCTGGTGTGGCACAAGCCATGACGGAAGATATGATGCGTCGTGAAATGCGGATGATGAAAGATATGGGTGTGAACTTTATCCGTTTAGGGCATTACCAACAATCTGAAATCATTCTGGACCTTTGCGACGAATTGGGCATTCTGGTATGGGAAGAAATTCCTTGGTGTCGGGGCGGTCTTGGAGGCGATGTCTACAAAAAGCAAGCCCGTCGGATGCTTGCTAATATGATCGTCCAGCATCATAATCATCCGGCTGTCATCATCTGGGGGTTGGGTAATGAGAATGACTGGCCTAACGATTTCAACACGTTCGACAAGAGTGCGATCCGTGCTTTCATGAAAGAGTTGCACGACATGGCGCACCGTTTAGACGACACACGTATGACGGCGATCCGCCGGTGTGAATTTTGTAATGATATTGTTGATGTCTATTCTCCTTCTATCTGGGCTGGTTGGTATCGGGGGGTCTTTACCGATTATAAATCGATCTCTGAACAGGAGATGCAGAAGGTAAAACACTTCCTGCATGTAGAGTGGGGAGGTGACAGCCATGCCCGTCGTCATTCGGAAGATGCTTTTTATAATCTGAAGAACATCGAGGCTGGAAAGGGCGGTGATGAACGTGCCGGCGATGCTTCCTTGTATGGTGGCATTCCACGTGCTTCGCGCGATGGCGATTGGTCGGAAAGTTATGTGGTCCGTCTGATCGACTGGCATCTGAAAGAGCAGGAGACGATGCCGTGGCTGACCGGTACGGCCTACTGGCCTTTTAAGGATTTTTCGACTCCGGTCCGTCCTGACAATCCTGTCCCTTATGTCAATCAGAAGGGGGTGGTTGAACGCGATTTTACTCCGAAGGAAAGCTACTATGTGTTCCAGTCTTACTGGACGGAGAAGCCGATGATCCATATCTACGGTCATACCTGGTCGGTTCGCTGGGGTGAAAAAGATGACCGCAAGGAAATCTTGGTATATTCCAACTGCGACGAAGTGGAGCTTTTTGTCAATGGTGTGAGCCAGGGTGTGAAACGGCGTAATAGTCAGGATTATCCGGCTGCTGGGTTGCGCTGGAATTGTGTTTATCGGGAAGGCATGAACGAAATACGGGCTGTCGGTGTAAAGAAAAAGGAGAAGAAGGAGGTTTCTGATGTCATTCGTCAGGAATACCAGACTGCTAAATGGGATAAAGAAGCCGTCTGCCAAGTGAGCTTGCTTTCCGAAGAGGGAGATACGGCTTTGGTACAGGTACAACTGATCGATAAAAACGGCATCCGTTGTCTCAGCTCCAAAAAGCAGATTACGTTTGAGATTGCCGGAAATGGCAGCCTGATCTGCAATTTAGGAACTTCGACCGGTAGTCGTAAAGTACAGGCGTATAATGGTCGTGCCCTGATCCGTGTCAAACGGAACGGGGGCAATAGCCTGGTTGCTGTTAAATCGGAAGGCCTGCCGACTGCATTCCTAGAATTGAAGAGTCCCAAGTAGGGGGAGATCGTTTTTTAATTGTAAACTGGAAAAAACGTAGAGACGTCCCGTCGTGTTTTAATTTACGGCGGGACTTTTTATCCGGGTTGCACTAAGTTAAAAGTAAGGGGTGGATTATGAACAGTTGCTTATTATAAAAATAGGTGAGTGAATTAAATTGCTGGATGTATGGATTATATTTTTTTGCAAAAAGAATGGATAATATGAAACCCCTGAACCCCATTCAGAAAACGGTTGTTGGCGTTCAGTTCCTTTTTGTGGCGTTTGGTGCGACTGTTCTCGTTCCTCTGCTGGTTGGCTTTGATCCTTCTACCGCTCTTTTTACTGCTGGTATCGGCACGTTGACCTTTCATTTGGTGACGAAAGGGAAAGTTACTATTTTGGGGAGAAGCAGTTTTGCTTTTGTGGCACCTATCATAAAGGCGACGGAATTGTATGGATTGCCCGGTACGATGTCCGGCCTGGTGGCTGTGGGGACCGTCTATGGGTTGACGATCTTGTTGGTCCGGTAGAGAGGAATCGGTTTTATCAAGCGGCTTTTTCCGCCGGTGGTGATCGAGTCGGTTATTATTCTGATCGGCCTCTCGCTGGCCGGCTCAGAAACGAAACATTTTTTTTCTACTGAAACAGAGGGATATAGTCCTATCACAAGACAATGCTTTAACTACCGCACGTTATAAGTTCGACCTAATTGAGAAACGTGCCTTATACTCCATTATCCGGAATATCCGTTCTCAATATATCGAGAATGAGAACGGCAGACGAGATTTATTCGATGATCTGATAATCACCATATACGAGGAAGAATTAAAAAAAATGCGGTGATAATACCAAGATGCAGAACATTTATGATGCGCTAAAACGGCTTAGAAATCGCGATATAGAGATTAACAATGAAAAGATGTGGCTAAGTCAATTACGTTAAGCACATCAAAAATAAATCGTATTTTGAGGTGCAGGTTTCCAAAGAGGTACTACCTTATTATGTGGAACTCGCCCAAAATTCACGAGTTACTCCATGACGGTAGCAATAGCACTCAAAAGCACCTTTTCGCAAAGGTTCTATGAATTATGCTGCCAATACAGAAATGCCGGTTTCTTCTTCTATACGGTTGAGAAGCTCCGGGAAATGTTCATGTTAGAGAACAAATATAAACGAGGGTGCGACTTCAAAAGACGTGTTTTAGATGATCCTCAAAAGGAACTCCGGGAATTGTACAATACAGGGCTATGCGATCTGTATTTTGAATTTGAACCTAAAACTTACAAAAGTAAGGAAGCGCAAAACAGGCTACTATCTATATATCGACCACCATTTCAAGGTTTTCAAAAATGATAAAGGCTATGTGAAGCGTGTAGTGAACGCTATACAACTACACCTGGAGATAGCCGTACAGGTAGCACAAAAGATACAAAAGAAATTTGAGCAATACATCGACAAACCAGCAAAACAAATAGGTGCGATTATCCGGGTGTGTCTAATGGAAGATTTTGGAATTGAATAAATATATAGGCGTATGAAAACAGGTGATAAAGTGATTGTGCCGGGCGAGATAAGCGGTTACGGTAGAGATTTATAGGCAATGGTTACAGAGATAGAAAAGTTTGCCGGGGCAATATTCGTGACGGTAATATTCACCAAGCCATGTCCGGAAGCCTGCGGAAGAAATGGGGGTGTTTTCCACGATTTCCAGCTCGATTTACTCTCGGAGTAACAGCATATTCCCGGGAATATTCTGTATATTTGGAGCATATTTCAAGAAATAAAAGCATATTATCGAAATATTTAGAATATTATAAGCATATCTCAATCAACGAATTACGATATAATAATGAAAGAAGATATTCAACCCAAAAAGAAACCGGAAAAGACCACTATTTCGATAAGTGGTGAAACCTCCGAACGGCAGGAACTATATTGCAAGGCTAACGGAATACAGCGGAAAGACTTCGTTTCCCTTGCGCTGGAGTATTTCGAGCGTACCGGGTTTGACCTGCAAAGTAACGCTCTCGATTACTCCCCAAGAAGATCATCGGAGAACTGAAAGAGATAAAAACAACCATGCAGACCAGCAACGAGGGAACGGAAGCGGTGCGCCAGCTTCTCCAAGCCGTCCGGGAACAGACCGCCAAACAACTTCCGGCGCCGGAATTGATTGCCAAAGCCGGAGAAGAAAAGGCAAAAGCCGAACTAAGGGCAGAGGAACAGGAAAAGGAAATTGCCCGGCTACGCTCCGAGAACTCTGCTTTGCTGGAGTACAAAGAAAAGGCATACCGGGAACTGTGCCGGGTACGTGACGAGCAAAAGACTATAGGAAAAATAAAAGTGAATACCGACTTATAAAGTCATTGCAATATTTTAAACTTTAAACGTTTTTATTTTTCATTTCAATATGAAATTCTAAATACTTCTCAAGGTAGTCTTTTATCATATGACATGTCTCAATACATTTTCTCTCTTTTTTATTTAAAATCCTCGCCAGAGGACATCCTCCACTACAAATTGGCATAAAAAAACAATCTCGACATTTAGGGTCAAATACATAATCAGCCAAACAAGTATACTTTGACATTTTTATTAAATCAAATTGCATTGGATTAGCAATATTCCCTATAACACATTTCGGATTACCTATTTCTAGCCAGCATTTATATACTTCTCCTTCTGGTCCAATCACTAGCCCAGTCAAGCTATTCGCAATACACGTAGAAATATGTTTTCTAGGCATATAATTATCTATATCTACATTATTCTCATGATTACGAATATAAAAATTAGCTTTATCAATATTGGTATTTAACGAATATTCGTCAGATATACATCCTGAGTTCATTATATCTGATGCAAAACCAGCATACGGCCTTACATTTTCAGCACCAAATACTGTTTTAAGATATTTATAAAATGCTATATATTCATGTTCTATACGTTTATCTATATTAGTCCTTATATCAATTTGTATTTCAGGATAGATTTTATGCAGGTATTTTAAATTTTCAACAATCCGATCATAAGTTCCTGTGCCATTTTTTAAAAATCTTCTTGTGTCATGTATCGATTTCGGACCATCTAAAGTCACTTGAACTTTATTGATATTCAATTCTTTAAATTTATTACATATATTTTCTGTTAAAAGAAAACCATTTGTAACAATCATTGCAGAAAAATGCACACCTAATTTTTTTATCTTAGATGTTAAACGCTGAATACACCTAAAATTTAGCAAAGGTTCACCTCCATACCATGTAACAAGTACACTCCTAAGCTGTTTATTTTTAGATAAAAATGCAACAATTTCATCTTCTTCCTTTTCTCTCATATATATAGCAGGACGTTCTGTTTCATAACAATATACACAAGAAAAATTACAATCTCTTGTAACAGCAATTGTAAGATTAATATCATTTGGATTATATCGATTCCTTAATATCGTATCAATATGATACGATAATAGCATATCATCATCTTCTACAAGAATTTTATAATTTAAAAGAACTTGATAACCTTCAAAATCTTTATAATTATCAGGATTATTTTCCAAATATCTAAATGTCTCAATGTCTTCTTCAGCAATCTGAAGAAGACATTGAGACATCGAATTAAATAAAATATAACCTCCAGATAAAGAGTGGAATATTTTATTATACCTAGACCATTTCATACTTTAAATTCTTGTTTGATTAATGGATTGATTTGAAAGACAAACGCTTATAGAAGTTTTAAAAAGTTTCGGGTAACGATTTGGAGATTGTGCTAATTTCAGTATTTTACAGCCTCATACTCATGGAAACAACTTTTCTTAGAACAAAGGTAAGAATATTTTTTTGATTAAAGAAAAATCCCGAAGGGAAAAATAAAATATAAGGATATGAATATTTTTTGATGAGCAATAATTTCATAGAGAAAAAGTGGAAATAATTATTATGGTTGGAATACGAGGAAATGAAATATAAACCATAGTCATAACATCAGCTTCTGAAAAATGTTTGTTCGTATTCAAAAAATGAATGCGTGACATATTTGGTGGGAAAAGATACCTCGAAAATCCCAATAGTTTTAAAAAGATCATAAAAATCAAACTATTCTATGAAAATTGGAATAAATATCAATATAATCTCCATGAAAAGAATACACAAATACTGCTGGCTAGCCTTTATACCAACAGGTATCGTATGTTTTTGATTGTTCCGTTGGTCGGCTCTAATGCTATGTAACAAGTTTGTTCCGTAAGCCAAGCCAACTCTTTATGCTGTCCATCTTCTGTGATTGTTTGTGCATGGGCAGCAAATATTGCACAAAGTCCTAATAAAATCCTTAATATTTTTCGTTTTCATGATTCAAATATTTAAAAGGGTAGAGTCAACAAGCAAGTGCAATTATAGTCATAAAAATGAA
>UMHR01011623.1_pt1 | contig 26742 bp, 26 predicted proteins | sample 1965581 | NCBI WGS metagenome assembly UMHR01 (sample SAMEA4836104, study PRJEB28245) | human gut metagenome | biome: gut microbiome; material: fecal sample | place: Denmark | collected 2008 | reverse complement strand
AATTTCTCATTTTGGCTTGTACTATTTATATTCTAGCACCACGAAGCTCCCTTTTCAAGATAATAAAGTCCCATTCTACCATTCTTGAAAAGGATCTTGCTCGTATCAACACCGAAATATCTCAGAGCATTCAATGATGCTCGCCCGACATCATTCTCCGGAACAACTGTCAAAAACTCAGACTGTATGCCAAAGTTGGCCAATGATACCGCAACATTTGCTTCTCCACCACAAAAAGTAGCATCAAAACTGTCTTTTTGAAATAATTTTGTATATGCAGGCGAAGCTAATCTTAAAAGAATCTCGCCAAAAGAAAGCACTTTCATCATGCATTGCCTCCTTAAATCTTCACATAATGTGGTTTTGTCAAAAAGTTCAATTCTACAAGTTCACTATACTTTTTCAGCATTTCTGTCATTCCGCGGTTCATTGCATCAAGAACGGCCGTTTTCGTAACGAACGCCATTGTCGATTCTCCATAGTTTTCTTTTTCATCATGAGAATATCCATCAAAACCTGCCAGATAAATTTTCTTTACACCCATCTGTGTAAAGAATTTAATTGCCATCAGACCAGCATTATCTTTCACTGCCTCAATGTCACACAGAAGATCTCTATATTTTGTCTGAAAATAAACATTGTCAGCCGGAATATTCGATGTAACAATGCATTTTCCTCTGTTCGATGCATCTAGTTCTCTAAAGCGTCTCAAATTACTCAGGAAAATATAGTCTATATTCACAAGAGGATAGTTATAATTAACACTTACCATCACAACATCTTCATTCATGAAAGATGCAATCCTATCCTTTTCCTCTATCGAACTTTTTCCTGGAGCAATTAACAATACTGTTTTCCCATTCAAATTCTCAATTAATTCGGTCTTATGTTCTTCCTGTGACTTTCCCGTTGCCATATATCTTAGATAAAGTTCTTCAATATAGTCCTTATCATAGGATACTTTTTTATCCTCATCCATCATCTCAAAAATTTCATTCATATTTTCGACAGTCAAAGTCTTTTTGTCATCTAGGTATCCTGCATAATTTGGATGTGCGTTATGTACTGCAGACAAATAATTCGGCAATGAATAGCCCCAATAGTTACGCTGATAAAATTCATTCAAGATTTCATCGATAATAGACAGCAACGGTTTGATATCATACTTACCGTCTGCATTATCATTCAGGTACTGTACAAACAGCTCTGTATTCAGATTTCCAGCACCACGCCCCATTCCATAGACAGAAGCATCAATAATCAGCTCTCTATCCGAATGCAAATCGACCAGACTCTGAGCATTCGAATAAGCCAACTGCATATTGTTGTGCGAATGGAAACCGATTTTAATATTCTCGTTCAGATTATGTTCAACCAAATAGAAGAGCCTGGTCAAATCCTTACGCTTCATCATACCAAAACTGTCCACGATATAAAACGCATAAGGCTCTAATTCATTCACACAACAAATCAAATCAAGGAATTCTTCATCCGTATAGCTCAGCGAAACCATTGCCTGAACAAAGACCTTATAGCCTTTGCTTTTGATAGTTTTACATTCTTCTAATGCAGCTGCACGATCTTTTTTATGAAAAGCCACACGCAAACCATCTACAGAAGTTCCATCGTACTCTGGCAAATCTTCAGGACGATACTTACCATAGTCAGTAAGCATTACAAAGATTTTACCCTCTTTATTTTTTGGAATAATTTTTGCAACCTCTTCGAGAGAAGTAAACTTTGTGACATCTTTATCATATTCCATAGTATTCATGAGGAAGCCACATTCAATAATATTGATGTTGGCTTCTACAAGTCCGTGAACAATCTTTTTCTCATTATCAAAGCCAAATCTAAAATTATTGCAATAACCACCATCTCTAAGTGTGCAGTCCAGTACCTGTATTTTACTCATCATACTTTCTCCATAAAATTGATTTTACTTTTGCTGAAGCGATAGTTATAGATTGCATCAGCAATCATAAAATCCTCTGCCTCATCGATATCAACACTTTCAATTTCGCCTACCTCAACGATAAACGGTTTATCGCCAATTCGACGATTAAGATCTGTCATAACATGGTTTCTATAAATATAGAAACCACTGGTTTCTTCATAAAGTGCCGGCAAGTCCTGTGTACGCGGAATATTATTCAGCTCATAGTTAAACGGCTTTCCATCTTTCCACAGAAAATCTTGCAATTTCTTAGCTGCGAACGAGGAATCATATTCTCCACTCTTAACTGCTTTTAAGCCCTTTTCGATGGACTCTTTCTTAATGAACGGAGCTGTCGTATGTGTCATCACATAAATATCTGCCGGTACTTCATTTGCAAAACAATGTAAAACCTCATTCATTTTTGTAGTATCCTGATCCAAACTGGTTGAACGCTGAAGATACTTTACTCTTTCCGGAATAAATTCCTGAATATCTGGATTACTGCAGTAAACGTAAACCTCATCTACACTCTCAACTGTCAAAAGAGTAGACAAGATATAATGGCAAAGCGGCTTGCCGTTGGTAAAGCTCTTAGTATTTTTCTGCGGCAAACGACGATTATTAAGTTTCATAGGAACAATTGCTACTGTTTTCATTTTAATTTCTCTCCTTTAAAATATCTTCCAATTTCATTCTTTTAAATGTTTCTAACATACCACCACGGGTACAGTTTACGATTTTGATTCCATGTGCATCTGCATATTCTTTTGCAGCCTGATATCCAACACGCATTCTGATTGGATTAGATGCAGCGTTTTTATCAACAAATCCGCTCTCTACAAAGTGATTTTTCTCTCCCTTTGGATAATTACAGTCTGCACCCAAAAGGTAGATTTCTTTAAATCCCATATAGATAGCAATTTCAATCAACGAATATGTAATAGAATATCCGTCATACACTACTTCGTATGCGTTTGGACTAAAATCAACGGAATAATCTTCATATGTGCCTCTATAAATGTGATAGTTGCCGTTGTAAGGAAACTGTATGAAATTTGCTGGCAGATGAAAGTATCTTCCAAGCTGATCTGCAACAAAGATATTATCGGCAGTCCGATAATACTCTAAGATTGATTTTTCCATTTTTTCATAGACCTGCCTATCTTGTATACCGTAATACGTAGGTCTCCAATCTGTTTTATCAAATATTTTGGTAATTGAATTCATGCCAAATGTGATTTCATCTTTTATTAGTTCCAGATCTGACATCGTCAAGCTTGGACCAGTAGCAACAATAAAACAGCGATCACCTTTATGAATATTTTCCATTTTTCTTATTGCTGCAAACTTTTTATCGTCAAATCCATTCTTTCTTCTTCTTATCATTTTTTCAACATTATGTTGATCAGGATAATTCTTACACCGCCAATAATACAATTTTATTTTCTTAAACAAAGAATTTGTATCTGACAAATAAACAAGTTTTTCTTTAATATTCACTTCAAGTCTACCTCCGCAACCAATAAATATCTACACTGAATTTATTATACAAAATCTTTTAAAATGACCTTATATTTAGTTTCCCACGTCAAATATTTGTTCACATATTTATAACCGTTTAATCCCATCTGTTTTGCCAGCTCTTTGTCACGTCCCAGTGTTACAATTGCTTTGCAATAGTCTTCCTTAATACCATCGAGTGTCTGTTCCGTATTTACAAATACACCGCACTCAACTTTATTTAGCTTCTTACAAAAACTCGTGTCAAATGCAACAATCGGCACTGCATATGCCATTGCCTCAAGTAGCACATTCCCACTTGTTTCTCTCAAACTCGGCAAAGCAAAAATATCTGCCTGCTGATATGCTTCAGCAATTTGATTCAATGGACGATTACCCATTAGCTTTACATTTTTTCCAATTCCACTGTCTGCTATTTGCTTTTCGATTAATGCACGATCATCGCCATCACCAAAAATCAACAGTTCCCAATCCATATCATCAGGCATAAGAGAGAGTGCATCAACAAGAAAAGCTATTCCTTTTTTACCAATCAGTCTACCCACAAAAACTATTTTAAGAATATCATTGTTTTTTTCCAGAATAGGAAGATTTCTATATTCATCTCTTAGTGCTAACTCCGGCATCAATGGTACTTGTTTCCCTACAATATCAGATACTTGTTTTTGAGTTTCATTGTTTATACAATATATTTTATAATACGAACGCAGTGCTTTTTTATAAAAAGGATTCCATGAACAACTTTTATTTACAAATTCTCTAAACATCGCCGCAAATTGATTCTTTTCATAGACCTTCAAGGACTTAGGCGTTACCTGTGCCCCCCCATTGGTCCCCAAATCACCTTTGCGCCTTTTGCCTTGTATAACTCACTTGGGATTCTGTAATCATTCATAGTGACATGATGAATTACATCAAAATGAATTCCTGAATGTTTAACCCAAATCCATGCCCAATGCTGCCATAAAATATAATACATATGATGAAAAACTGAATACTTTTCTCTAAACCAGTTAAGCACATTAGGAACATCTACAATAACTAACTCAACATGTTGTATATTAAATTCTCTGAAACCTTTTCTCGTATCATTCTCATTGAATTTTTTTGTAAGAAGAATTATTTTGTCGCCTTCTTTATAGTTTTTCTCATACTGCAAAACCCAGTTCCACCCAATACTATCCTCTGATCCTTTATAAGGGTTCACACTGTATGCAGAAATAAGATAATTCATCATTTCACCTCCCAAGAATCAGTATCGAAAGCATTTTACTTTTTCTAACAATGTATTTCGACAATAGTATTGGTGCTATCAATCCCAAAATCAGCATTAACCAAGCATATATTAAATAGTCAAGTCCTAGAATTTTTCCACATACAACAAAAATTGCTTGCTGCACGTAATATCCAATCATATATATATCCATTCCATAGTCACCTAACAGCATCCACAACTTTTCTCCGTAATGGTAATGCTCTATTTGCATAGCAATGATAAAGAGCCAAAATACACCAATAATAGTTACTGCAGTTGTTAATATCAACGATTGAACACTGTAGATTCTAACAAACGCAAGTACCATATATCCTGCTGAGGCAACTACCGTTATTGCTGTTCCTTTTGCTGACATCACCAGTTGCAATTTTTTCAAGTTAGCATAAAAATATCTTCTGGCAACACCTCCCATAAAATAAATCCATGCATAACTGAAGAAAAATCCTATAATATATCCTGACTGTTTGAAAACAGCAGCATTTAATACATATAGCACAAGCATAACCCCAGTTAAAATTGCACGATTTACAGTATCAAATAAAATTCCAAAAATAGAAATAATGAACAACGCATATAAAAACCAAAGTCCACCATTCGGATTATTTCTTCCGATTAAAACATCTACCACAAGGGTAGAATATTGAAGAGGATTCCTTGCAAACGCACCAAATAATATCTTAAGTACTGCAGTGACTACTGTTAAAAAGAAATATGGTACCATCAGCCGCTTAACTTTTTTTACAATCGCTTGTTTCTTTTCGCTAAAGCTACGTCTTTTCTCTCCTTCAAGAAATCCACTAATAAAGAAAAAGGCTGGCATATGAAAACAATAAACAAAACTTTTTACAAAGCCCAAAATAGTAGGCGTTTCCGTCGGATTAAAAGAATGTCCAATAACGACACAAAGCACGGCCATACCACGCATTATATTTATTTCATTAAAATATTGTTTTTTACCTTTTCCCATCGTCAATTCTTTCTCTCTCTTTCTATCTCTAAAAATTGTTCTACTTTTTGTTTTGTGGAAAGTTTGTATCTGTACTTCATGCAATTCTTAATATACATTTTGCTATTTGAAACCACATCTTTTAAATCCAATTCATCCCACTTTTTCTTTGCGATTCCTAGCTGATATTCTTTGATGTAAGTAGAATTTAGTGGAACATCTGTTGTCACAATAGGTGTTCCAACTGCAATCGCTTCTATAATGGAAATCATATTATTGTCTTTTACCGTATTCACGAGCAACGCCTTTGATTTGGATAGAATCGGAAGTAACTCATCATGCGTCATCTTTCCAGTAAAGATAACATGTGAAGCAATCCCTAGTGTCTGTGCTATTGTCTGAAGTTTTTCTTTGAGTTCACCCTCGCCTATAATGTATAGACGATAAGTCAAATCATACTGATTCAAGTATTTCGCAAACTTTTCAAGTATCCCATCAATTTTCTTTCGCTCGATTAGCTGCGAACAAACCACAAAGCTATTCTCTTTCTCCACAGAAACCTTAAACTTATCAAGGTTCACACCATGATCAATCACATTTGAATCCGTGTTCGGGCAGTATTTTTTCACAAAATCTCTTGCTTCAACCGAACGTGCAACAACTTTTGCATTTCGCATAAAAAGCCTTGCTATAATCCCATACCACACTTTTGATGGAATTTTCTTCATAATGGCATTATGCTTCGCAAGCTCATGCCAGATAACCGTCTTGTCTGGCACTGCTCGATATGCCATCAACGAATTCAATGAAAACACTTCACTCGTAATGACAAGATCATATTCGGGATGATGTTTCTTTACATACCGATATGTTTCCGACATAAACGGCAAGCAGTGCGGCATACAGATTTTTTGGCACTTACATTCCCACCACAATACCTGAAACGGATAGGTTTCATCTTCTGTTGGTTTAAATGGCTCGCCTCCGACAAGTGTTACAGAATGCCCCATTTCATGGAACGCCAAGCAAAAATCATACATCATTGTGTCTTTTATCGATGCTGCCCTTTTTATACTTTTTGTTTCCGATGTGTACATAATCGGATTAATAACAAGTACTTTCATCAAATATCTCCTATCACTTACTGACGAAAGATATTCAAGTACTTAATCAATTTAATTTACTGTGCTTTACCCCATCTTGAATATAAGAATAATCCCCCAGGTATGCATGCTGTTACAAGAACTTTATATTTTGATTTATGTATTAAATCAATAACATGAAAACCAGCAAATTTTCCGTACACAATATACTGTAAGCCACCCTTGATCCGATATTTGATTTTCAAGTCTGGCTCCATGAATTCCTCTGCTCGATGCATACATCCAACTGGCGAAGCGATATTATGCTTGCGTCGATTATTGGTTAATCCATCTTCAAGATAATTTCCAACATAAATAGCTTTATTAGTATGTACCATCTCATATTTTCTTGCCATTCTAACCCAAATCAAATCTTCTCCCAAAAACTTTTCATTCAGGTATTCAGGAAAAGGAAATTCCTTCAAACAGCATGTCTTAAACACCTCCGCCTTATCTGCACCTGTATCATCACCGTTCACACGCACAGCAATATAGGAACCTATTTTCTCATTTGTATCAAACTTCTTACCATTAATTTTACCATCAGGGAACGTTCTGAGAAATGCATATCTACAAATATTATTTTGTGACCTGTATTTCTTGTGAATCTTCAGCATCGACTCAACTGCATCAACTGTCGCAAAATCATCTGAATCAACTATAAAAGTAAGTTTGCTGCAAATGGTTTGTTTTCCTACATTTAAAGCAGTGTGTTTTCCGCCATTGCTCTTATAGATATATCGTATTGGAAAATAACTTTTTTCTTGTAACTGAGTAATTAGATTTTTCGTACCATCAGTACTTCCGTCATCAACTACAAACCACTCAAACTCTTTTTACAGTTTGCTTTTTCAGCGAATCCCATAGGCTTCGCAATACCTCCCCCCGATTAAAAGTAGGGGTTAAAACTGTTATCATCATATCTATTGTCTTCCTTATTTCTTTTCCATCTGCTGTGCAATGTCAGCATCTACGATTTCTTCTCCAGTCCTATGCTTCAACTGCTCTTTGCTTGCTTCGCTCAGGCCATTATTGATCACGCAGTTCATATCGCAGGTGCTGCACTTGTCCAGTTCTTCCTTAGTGACTTTGCCATCTCGATAATCACGGCAGATTTTCAGTTCATACATACTGTATGGATGTTTGCTGAACAGTGCTTTAAATTTATGTACCAGAACCCAAGTTGCCGGTTTCCAAATATATTTATGCATTGCCGGTGAAACCGATCCAATCATCCAACAATCACGGTCACAGCAGCGAACTTTTTTACGAACTTTCTCTGCCTGCGGACTGTTCCAAAGTTCTTTCCAGCTTTGTTTGTTCAGATTTCCCATTACTTCTTTATCTTTTGTTCCGTTACACGGCATAACATCTCCATATGGATCAATAAAGAAGGTATCAAAACTCATATCACATGGAAGCAGTCGTTTCTGTCCATAAATATAATTGATTAAGCCATGATTGAAATATGCACGGAACCACTTTTTTGGACTGTTACTGCGAAGCAGTTCATTGACCAGTTTTTCAAAGTTTTTTGCAACCATCGGGCGATCATGGATAATATTTTTTGCTTCTACAAAATAAAAGCTGTTATGTAAAGATGCAGTAGCAAATTCCATGCCCATTTTGTCACTGATCTTGTAAAGTGGTACAAGGTCTTTTGCATTTTTATCCTGAACAGTCATGCCAAATCCAACGTCTTTCATCCCCATCTTACGCAATTTTTTCAGAGTAGTGTATCCTCGCTGATAGCCATTCTGTAAACCTCTGATTTCGTTATTTGTCTTCTCCAGACCTTCAATTGAAATACGGATACCAATCTGTGGGAATTCTTTGCAAAGATCAACAATACGATCTGTAAAAAATCCATTTGTTGAAATTACGATACGATCAGATTTTTTATATAATTCACGTACAATGTCTTTTAAATCGGTACGAATAAAAGGCTCGCCGCCGGTGATATTTGTGAAATACATTTTCGGCAATTTTTTAATTGTCTCAATACTGATTTCTTCTTCCGGTTTTGAAGGTGCCTTATAGCGATTGCACATCGAACATCTTGCATTACAACGGTAAGTAACAATAACCGTTCCATTTAATTTCTTTTCATTATTCTTAGCCATCTTAATCCCCTGCCTGTTTTTCTATCTGTAAATCTTCAGTAACTTCTCACAATACTCATCTATGGTATCAAAACTGATATTTTCACAATTTTTGCTATATTGTTCTGTCAGTTCTTTTTGATTCCACAACTTCTGAATCTTTTTCTTCAAATCCTCTGCACTGCCGCTTTTGAAGAGTTCTCCTGTCTTGCCGACCTGGATCAGTTCCGGAATACCGCCGATTTTTGCTCCAAGCACCGGTGTGCCGTACATCTGGGATTCCATCACGGAAAACGGACAGTTTTCATACCATTCGGATGGATAAATAGAAAATCTTGCTTCACGGATCAACTCTTCCAGAGCTTCTCCTTTCTGAAATCCCACATTTTGGATATTATCTATTCCTTTGATACTTGCTTCCAGCGGTCCGGTTCCTGCAAAGACAAATGGAATATCCGGAAGTTCTTTGCATACCTTAATTAATGTTGCTATACCTTTCTCTTCTGAAAAGCGTCCAAAATACAGTACATAGTCCTTTTTCGGTGTTTCTTTCCATTCTACTTTATCTATAAAATTGTGCATAGCTACTGTTTTCTTTGCAAACAAAGGATTCGTATCTAACTTTGTTTTCATAAATTTTGAACAGCAGATCATGGTATCGATATATTTGTATGCTCCGTTCAATTTCCAAAATTCTGCTTCCAGTGTTCCTATAAAACTTTTTGCTGTTGAACCATGAATACATTTTCCTTTTGTACAATTCAGGAAATGTCCGCCCAGACATTTTTTACAATTTTTATGTGTGTTTGGATTATTGAGCATATGATTTGGACAGACTAACTGATAGTCATGTGCAGTAAACACAATTTTACATTTATGTCTGCTTTCTTTTCTCCATTTGACAATTTCCAGAACCATAGACGGTGTAAGCTGATAGTTGAAATTGTTCAAATGACAGACATCTGGTTTGAAATCATCCAGCACTTTGCGAATCTGTACTCTTGCTTCTTTACTGTAAATTGTTTTCAATGGATAAGTCAGTTTTGCCAGTTTGGAACCGCCATGGAAATCCATATCGCTTGTATAAGCATTCACTCGATTGCCTACACAGCGCCCTTCATGCTCCATACCAAAATACTGAACTTCGTGTCCGTGTTTCTGCAAATATTCACCTATTTTAAAAATATATGTTTCGCTTCCGCCATTTGGATAGAGAAACTTATTGATCATCAGTACTTTCATACTTTATCTCCTGTACAACTTCAACGTTCTTCTGACTACGTCATCCCAGTTATATTTTTCACAGATAAAATCTGCTGCCTCTTCCTTCCTCTTTTGGACAACATCCTCTTTTTCACATACCGTCTGTAATTTTTCTCTCAGGTCATTTACATCTGCCTTTTTAAATACCAGTGCTTTATCTTCCACCACCGATGCACATTCTTCGATATCGGATACCAGACAGCAGTTGCCGTAGCTCATCGCCTCCAGCAGGCTGAGCGGCATGCCTTCGAGGTCACTTGGAAGGGTATAGACATACGCATTGCTGTAAAGCTCGTCCAGTTCCTGCCCCTGCACAAATCCGGTAAAGAGGATCCGGTCATCACCTTTTGCCATCTCCTGCAGTTCTGCTGCAAATGCATCAGTATCGGAGCTGCCTCCGGCGATCACCAGCTTTTTATCTGTCTTGACTTCTTTGAATGCCTGGATCAGATAGCGAAGTCCTTTTTCCGGGACAAGTCTGCCAAGGAAAAGAATATAACTATCTTTTTCCAGTCCAAATTTTTCTTTTATCATCTTTGCTTCCCGGATAACAGGGCGGTTGACACCATTTGGAATAAATACGGTTTTTCTTCTATAGGTATCCAGGAAATACTGCTGAACACCTTTGCTCAGCACGATGATCTCATCTGCAAAACGGGCGGCACATTTCTCTCCGAGCATGATATACGTGCTGGCGAATCTGCCCCATTTAGCTCTCTGATGATCCAGCCCGTGTATGGTTGCAATACAACGTTTGCCGAATAATTTAGGAAGCCACAGCATTGCACAGGGTCCTTCTGCATGAAAATGCACAACATCGTATTTTCCAAATGCAGCCGCCGCTGCGGCAAAAAAGGAGGAAGTCATCGCTGCCAGCCCTTTTGCATCTATGGTCGGCACGTATTTCAGACGAACGCCTTTGTATTCTTTTAATTTTTTACTGTCAAACTCTTTGCCGCTGACGTGATGCCCGCTGCGATTGTAGACTGTAATTTTATGTCCGAGTTTTGCCATGCGGACAGTCAGTTCTTCAACTACAATCTCAATATCACCCTGGCGGCTTGGAATCGTCTTATGACCAAGAACTGCAATTTTCAGCAGTTTTGCTTTTCTTTTCTGTTCTTTACCCATGTATCTTTCCTTTTCTATGTATCTGCTGCTTAACAGCCAGTCACTTACATCGACCCATCTCTTTTAAACACTACCAGCACCGTCTTCAGCAGGATCTTGATATCCAGCCCGATATTCCAGTTGCTGATGTATTCTTTATCCAGCCGTACTACTTCTTCGAAATCTGTGATATCACTGCGACCGCTCACCTGCCACATGCCGGTGATGCCCGGTTTGATTGCCAGTCGGACTCTGTGGTGCAACTCATAGAGATTGGTTTCGGAAATCAGCGGCGGCCTTGTGCCGACGATCGACATGTCGCCCTTTAACACGTTAAAGAACTGTGGGAATTCATCCAGGCTTGTCCGGCGGATGAAATCTCCGATTCCTGTTTTGTGTGTGCCATCCGGAAGAACTCTGTTTCCGATCACACGCGGATCGAAATCCATCTTGAACATTTTGCCGTCACCAAGTTTGTTTTCGTCCATTAATTCTGCTTTTCGCTCTTCTGCATCCATGTACATACTGCGGAATTTATAAATTTTAAACTTTCTGCCATTCTTGCCGACACGTTCCTGTGAAAAGAAGATCGGTCCCGGCGATGCGATATAGATCATTGGACCCACGACCAGGAAGATCAGTCCAGTAAGGATACATCCGACCAGTCCTCCTGCAATATCCATCATTCTTTTAAGTGCCAGCTGAAATGCAGATGCGTAGTTGATGCTTGTCGTAAGAACGGTATACACGCCAACTTTCTCCACGAACTGCTTCTTTCCCGGAATATTGGTGACTTTCGTAAGGTTCAGATGGATCGTTACTCCGGTTTCGCTCAGTTTTCTGATCAGTTCAGTCGGATATGGGATATCGTCTGAAATCACGATCAGGACTTCATCGATCCATTCTTTGCAGACATACTTCGGAGTGGTCTCTTCGTTTGCAACAACCGGAATATCTTCGACCTTTCTTCCGATCCAGTCTTCATCGATCACAGATACGCCTGCAATCCGAAAGCGTGCATAATTGTTTTCTTTCATATTATCAACGACTCGTCTTGCCACTTCTCCTGATGTTATGATCAGTAAAGACCTCTCTCCTCCGTTCTGCATCTGTTTTTTCAGAGATTTCTTCCTGAGTTCTCGCACAAGATAAGTGATCCCTGTATACAATAAAATAGTAAGGAATAATGCCAGTCTCGAATAATCTCCACCCTGCTGAAGCAGAAACAGATATAAAATTGCCAGTCCTCCAACCATGATGGAATGTTTAAGTGTCACCACAAAATCCCGATAGTAGCCTTTTTTCAGTACGCCTTTCATTGTGTCATAACAGAAAATCACCAGTAAATCTGCCAGTTCAAGAAATATAGACATATTTCGGTATAGCATAATATGATATGGATTCCAGCCATATCCGCTCAGGACATATGCCAGAATAAATGAGATTTGCAGGCACAGAAGATCCAATACAATAAAATCTGCATGTTTCAACCAGCCTTCTGAATCTTTTCTATACATAAAACTGCTCTCTTTCTCATCTTTTATTTATCCCCATGCACCCTTTATTTTCAAATGTGCATCCCGTTTTTGCAAATTGCCCCCGTGCCACATCGTTTTTTTTCACAACTGTAAAGCAAAAGCACTATACTTATAATGTATTGCTTAACAAGCATAGTGCCTTTCCTTCGCAGCTGTTGCAGCTGCCCATCCAGAACTATCCTCTGGTGATCTTACCCTTAAATCCAATCTTTCTTAATCTCTTCTGCATTTTTGCATAAGTTTTCTTAGACATTTTTTTGCTGAACTTAACGGTCATTTTCTTTGTGTTGCTTCCTTTGAACGTATCCTGTGAGAACCAGATGTTCTTTGTATTTTTCACAACGATTGTTTTCAGAGACTTACAGTTCTTGAAAGACTGATTGTGAACCGTCTTGATATTCTTGGAAAGTGTAATCTTTTTTACAGATTTCCAGTTTTTCAGAGACTTTGCACCAATACTGGTAACTCTGTACTTCACGCCGTTTACTTTAACGTAGTTCGGAACAGTCACATTTTTCTTGATTGTCGCAGCTCCGATAATACGTGCTCTTCCTGTATCATAGGTCTTTACCGTATAAACAGGGCTCTTAGTGTTATTACCTTTACTGTCTGTGTCTGCAATCTGGTTGACTGGCTTCTTACCGGTTGTCGGGCTCGGTGCTGCTGCGGTAGATGTAACAGCTGTACCGATCGTCAATACTGCTGCCAGAGTCAATGCCATAACTTTCTTCAGTACTTTTTTCACGTTGTTTTCCCTCCTTTCTCCTTTTATAAAAAATATATTGCATGGTAAGAAAGATGCCATGCAGTAAATCAGCAAGCCCTGATAGCCGCTGAAATACCCGGATTTATTTTTTCTTTCCTTTTTCACTTGCATAGTAACCATATTTCTGGTAATAATTTTTCTTTCGCTGATCTTCCACACGGTTCAGCACAATACCGAGCAGCGGACATCCGGCTCTCTCCAGCTGATGGATAGAATTCTGAACCATGCCACGTGACACCTTGCCGCTTGCGACAACAAGAATCGCCCCATCACACAGAGAACCGATCTTTTCTCCGTCGGATACCAGATCAAGAGGTGGTGCATCAATGAAAATATAGCGATATTCTTCGGACGCCTCATTCAGAAGACGGTGGAATGTCTCGCTCTCTAAGAGCATTGCCGGGTTTACCAGGTTTTCTACGTTTGGTAAAATATCCCCCTGCGGCATAATCGTGTGCCATACAGCATCTTTTAACGGCATATCTTTGGAAAGCACATGGGATGTACCAATGAGCTTTTTGCCGTTTTCTGCCTCCATCTGATATTTTTCTGCCATAACAGACTTTCTCAGATCCGTATCCAGAAGCAATGTGTGGACACCGGATTCTGCCATTTGTTTCCAGGTATGAAATGCCACAAAGCTTTTGCCTTCATTCTCGGTACTGCTGATCACCATGATCTTCTTCACATCTTTTGCCTGAAAGTTTAAGTTTACTCTCAATCGGTTGATCGCTTCTTCTGTAGAATAGGTAAGCGTCGGCATATTATTGATCTGTACTTTATTCATAACCTACTTCCTCCGATGTCTTCCCTGTTTTTTCTTGTCCTTATCCTGATATTCCAGGATAACAGTAAGCGGCATAACTCCGATAATCTTTTCTACATCTTCTGCTGTCTTGACGGTATCATCCATCATGAAACGTACGGTATAGATCCCAACGATCAGTGCCAGTGCCAGAATGCCTCCAAGAGCTACGTTTTTCTTTGTGCTCGGGGAAGTCGGTACTGTCGGGGTGATCGCTTCTTCTGCAATATTCGGGGCTGAGATACCCATCAGCTTCGGAAGATATGTAACTGCCTTGTCTGCCAGAGTATTGGCAATGTTTTTTGCTTCTTCCGGATCTGCACTTACCACGCTGACTGTCAGCAGTCTGGTATCTTCGATCGGAACGATCGAAATCATGCTTTTCAGCTGGCCGACCGTATAATCCAGTCCCAGGTCACTGATGATCTCGTTGCAGATCGGTCTGGTCTTCAAAAGCTCTGTATAGTCCGATGATAAGGTTGTACCAAGTCTTAAATCATCCAGATTGACAATGTTCTTCCCTGAAGCAGACACAACATAAAGTTTGGATACTGCTGTGTACTTAGGTGTGATCAGACACTTTGTCCCAACGCCGGCTCCAATCACGCCGATCAAAAACACTGCCACAATCACAATCCATTTCGTTTTCAGATAACGAAGCAGTTCGCCAATATCAATTTCGTCCTGAGAATCTTCGATTATATTCTCCCTGCTCTGATCCATAAGTAGTTCCTCTCTTTTGTTTTTTCTACATTTTTCTTACATATTATACAAATCTTTCAAAATTTTGACAATAGCCATTTTATCCAAATAAAATTCCGTATGCTCCAATCCATCGTCAAGATGCTGACCGAGTTTTGTCGTACCTTCCAGTTCAAAGGTTCCCCTGTTTGTTGCCTGCTGCATATCCGTCAGAATGTCTGTCAGAACTCCTCCGCTCATATCGGTGACTGCCACTTCTGACATCTGTTCATAAATTTCTGCCCCAATGGATGGATCATCGTGCATTTTTTTCTTTAATTTCGCCATAAATGCCTGCATATACTGTCTGTGACGTTTCATACGTGAAGTATTTTCGCTGTCATCGATTCCCTGACGATATCTCAGAAAATTATATGCCTGTTCATCACTCAGCGTAACGGTCTCGCCTTTTTTCAGTGTCGGATCTACATCACCAAAATCACTGTCGATGGTTACGGTAACTCCTCCGATTGCATGGTTCAGTTTTCCGATATCTTCCATATTGATCGCATAGTAGCCATTAATTTTGACTCCTCCAAGCATCCTGGAGACTGCTTTTACTGTATTTTCGCAGCTTTCTTCCGGTGTGCCTCCGTACCAGTGTGCCGTACAGAGCTGCATATCGGCGGTGGCCATCCCTTTTCCATTGCGTCCGATCAGATTGATCTCTGTCATCGTATCTCTGTTCAGCTGCAGGAATGCATACGTCTGTTCTTTTCGATTTACGATCACAAGCATCAGAAAATCTGCCATATTTCCGATATACTCATCACGGTCTGCATCTTCCTTACCACTGCCATCCGTCCCCATAAACAGATACGTCTCATAGTCTGTGGAATATTTATACTTTTTCCCGTTTAATTTTATTTTGTTCCATAAAAGCCGCTCCAGCTCATCCGTTGTTTCACTTTGCTGCGTCTCGGTCTGCCCTTCTGTCGCTGAAACCTTTTCTGACCGCTGTTTTCTAAAATACCACGTTCCCACAGCAAGTACACACACAAGTACTGCCAGCAGCACTATGATCCCTGTTGTTTTCTGTCTTTTCATATGTTTAATACCTGCTCTCCCAATCGATCGATCTCTTCTGATTTTCCTGCCCCTGCCAGCTTCTCCACTGCTTTTTTTCCTTTTAGCATGTTCGGTGCTCTTCTTCCTGTATTATGGCAGTCGCTCCCAAGAAGCACCGGAATCCCGCTGTTCAGCAGCTCTCTGCAGAGTTTTTTCTTTCCAAACTGAAGGATCTCTCCTGCATTTAACTGGATTGTCAGCGGAAGATCCAGGATTTCTTCCCAGATATCTTTATTTTTCTGATACGAACTGTAACGTTCCACGTGAGCCAGTATCACTTTAATCCTGCGGTTTTCAATGATTTTCCGCACTTCCCTATAGACTTCTTTGTCCCACTGAGAAAAAGGCATCTCCAGAAGCAGTGTATCTGTCCCTTCAATACAAAGACTTGGAAGCATCGGGGAATCTGCCATTCCATTGTAATAGAGTACTTCTGCTCCTCCGAAGATCTGCATTTCCTGTCCCCATTCTTCCTCATGCAGTGTTTCTCTTACACGTGCCAGCCGTCTTTCCCGCCGATCCAGAAAAACCTCCGGGAATTCATGCTGGGCATAGAAGTGAGAACTCGCCACAACCTGCCGGACTCCCTGATCGTACTCCATCTTCAGCATTTTCTGCGTTTCTGCCATACGGTGGCTTCCATCATCCATACGCGGCAAGATATGTGCGTGAAAATCAATCATAGTGTTCTCCCTTCATTCGCATTATTTTAACCCACTCTTATTCCGGTATAACATCTGTTATTCTTTCTTCCCCATCTTTCTCCAGAATCCGACTTCCTTTCGGATGCGGTCCATCTTTGTTACAGGTGCACAGATCAGACGCACGATCCACATGACAGGCATCAGTATCGGTATCTTATACAGGAATGGATATATGTTGCACATATAAGAATACTCCGGAAATGTCCTTGTCAGGAAATACATGGCTTTTGCCACTTTTTTATTCTTATATTTTTTCTGAATCTTTTCCTGTCGGTTTGTGTATTTCTGATTATCTGTACCGAATGCTCCTGAAACCAGAATCAGTTTCTCCATTCTCGTATCACCCACATGATATTCTTTTCCAAACCAGGAAAGTGCTGTCTTTTCCAGCTGTTCAAAAAAGTTTTCTTCTCCTCTGATCCGGAATTCTTTTTCCAGGACATCTCTGTGCAGTTCCTTCCCTTTTTTTTCCATAAAAATAAAAAGATCCAGTAAGAAACGAACTCCACAACCGGAAGAATAAAAATGTTTTTCCAGATGATCCAGCATGAACATATAGTAATCATCCCAGTTCATGGCATACAGACCGTCTTTTTTTTTACATCGTTCCCATATTTTTTCGTATTTGGTTTTATTCTTATAAGGGATCATGTGATTATGTATCTCAACATACATCCACGGTTCTTTCTTATAGACATCCACGGTATCATCACATTCATTTTTTACAAACCTGTAACCCATACCACACATGATATCTCTAGCTTTTTTTCGGTTTTCACGGTCGATCAGAAAATCCAGATCTCCCATCTGACGGTATTCCGGTCTGGGATAGAATCCCTTCATGATCCAGCCTTTCATGGGAAGTATGCGTATTTCTCCCTGTTCTGTGAAGGCTCTGAAAATTTTGTTTCCTTCACTTCTCTGTACCGCATCCATCACGGTACAGGACTGACTGGTTTTCTGCCATTTTTTCATGATATCTGCATCTTCCGGCTCTGCGATCTGCCTGAGTGCATCGTATGCCATGCAGATAAGATTGTTATTTTTTGCCGTCAGGAACAGCTGTTTCATCGAAACTTTTTCCGGCTTTGGCTGTGGTTTCCGCTCTTCCAGGACAGAGCGGATCAACTCGATGAGATATTTGGCTGCAAGAATTTTTTCCTGTTCCTGCTGCTCTTTCTTTTCTTTTGCTTCTATGTCTGAAGTATTGGATTTTACGTTGGTCTTTCTGCTGTTCTTCATCGTATCTTTTTCATTCACCGATTCTGTTCTTCTTTCTTGTCACTCATCATTTTCCATGCCATTTTGGCAGCCTCATGTGAAATATTGCACTGCATCCGGTACAGCGGCACACGTTCTGCCGTCTGCTTGAGCAGAGTGATCGTCCGGATCAGTTTTGTCTGATCTGCCGGCCGGTAGACCTGGCGAAATAAATACGGAAACGCATCTGCCGGTGAAATCATCTCGATATGGTTCTTTTCTCCGCGTTCCAGCAGACAGATCCCTTTGACCGGTACTTTCTGGTTGCTGTCCAGGTTATGTTTGCCATTCCACGGTGTGCCGCAGACATAGATGGCATCCTCTCGCACCTGAATCAGTGGCTTGTCGTCATTTACCATCACCGCACGTTCACCAAAAACTTCACGCCACAGCCGTGTGTGGGTTGATTTTCCGGTGCCACTCGGAGCTGTAAACAGATACGCCTGACCGTCTAGTGCAACTGCGGAACAGTGAAACAAAAACGTATCGTGTTCAACCATAATTTCCGAAATCTTACGGTACACCGCCAGACTCTCCAGCATTCCATTCGAACTGCTGACGCCAGACTGATCCTCTCTTTCGATCTCCTCATCACTGGCTGCGATCAGTATCCCCGGCTCTTCCACTTCATAACTTCTGCACTGCTTCTCCAGATATGGATACTGCATCTGTAATGTAAAAGCAATATCTGCAAACCGGTAGTTCTTCGTTACCATTTTCTACTCCTCCAACAATCCCTTTGTGCGAAGTTTTTCCAGAAACTTCTTCACATCGGCTGTCGCTTTCTCTTCTTTCACATCGTATTCCGATGTCAGTGCTTTTACAAGATCTGCCTCTGTTGTTCCGCCCTGAAGTTTCTCCCACAGAAACGCTCCCACTTCATTCAGCCTGATCAGCCCTGCCAGTCCTCCGTCATTTACTGTGATCGGCACAGCCATCTTCTCGCCGCCGATCGTATCTAAAAGATAATCTCCTTTGATTTTCATATCAATTTTCTCCTTATTATCACTCTGAATATGGAAACATTCTTTACATTGCTCCTATCGAATCGAAATATTAAGCCGCAAAACCATTCTCTGCTCCATAATTATAGCGATATTTATCCTCCTGGTCAACATGGCTTATTTCTCATTTTTATTCAACATGACTTATTTTTACTGTTTTTTCTTTCTGCACTTCAGGCAAAAACGTTTCACCCTTCTGAAAAAGACAGTATTTACCCAAAATCCTGCCCACATCCTATGCTTTATATCATTCACCGGGATCACCTCATCTCCACGGATGATTTCTGTCACCCTTCCGATCATCTGTTCTCTTTTTATGCCATATTCATCCGAGAACTGATTATCCCCACGGAATATATAAGCATTTTCTTTTTTCCCTGTTACCCGGTGCAGCACAAATGTACCGTTTTCCCGCTTATACAGTATGATATCATACTTTTTTATCCTGTCCGGAAGTGCTGCAAGTGTGACTTTGTCCCGCCCCTGGACGATAAACGGCTGCATACTCGTTCCTCTTGGATAAAATGAAAAACTACCACCTGCTGTCAGAACTTTTCGAATCGTCGATTCCATTTGTTCTAATTTTATTTCCTGCTTTTTCATATCTGTTATCATCTTCCCTGACAAAGCAGACATCTGCTTCTGTCCACCACACTGTTTCCTCTTTTATTACAACTATCAAAGTCTTGAAAAAAGCCTCTGCTTTTCACACACGAAAAGGCAGAGGCTTTCTGCTCATAGTTTGTTAAAATATATCTTTATCAGACAATACATTGCAACTGCTTAATCCCAGCCGTCTGCACTGTCCTCCCAGGAATCTTCGCCAGCTGTCTCAAATTGCTCTGTTTCTGTTTCGTTTTGTGTCTCCATTACTGTTTCTTCCGTTTTTGTTTCCTGCTTTAAAGTTTCCGTTTGCTGTGTCTGATCTTTTTTCTTGCACCCAACGCACATACATATCATAGCTACTACAAGCAATGTATACATCATTTTTCTTTTCATTTTATCACCTTTTTTCTTCTAAAACTAAATTTTAAAGAGGAGGATACTTTACAGCATCCCCCTCCAGCAATTCACACCTTTTTAATCCCACTCATCTGGAAAATCTTTTCCACCTTCAATCACTTCATCGCCTGAAACTTTCATAATATCTTCCGTCAGGATTGCTAATACTTCTAATTCTGGCTCTTCATAACATTTTTTCATTATCATACACCTCTTTCGTTCAACTATTCAAAATCGTTACTATCATGTGGATAGCGTTCAACATCTGAATACAGCGTATACGTTGTAGTTCCATCCGTATAAGTCACATAGTATCTTCCATACCATTCTTCGTCTCTACCACATTTCAGTTTCGCTTCAAATGTACCATAGTTCGACTTACCAGATGCTATAGATTTTTTCGTTCTTGATGCACCCTTTACAAATGCTGTCTTATTATTTTCATATTTTGCCCAACCGGTTGCATCTGTAATTACGATTCCATGTTCAACTACTTTATATCTGCTCGGAACAGCACGTTTTCCAATAAACGAAAGCTTTCCGAGAGTCGTGCTATATTCTGAACTGCAGAAAAGGTTTACTTCTTCCTTTGGCTTCTCTCCTGTTTCATAATGTAACTGCATCTCTCCTACAACATAGAATTTATAACTTGTACTCGTGCAGACAGTTTTGCTGTTATAAATCCATCCTGCAAATTTCTCATTATTAAGATCAATACCCGTTACATTTAAGGAGACTTTTGCATAAAGAGGTGTATAAATCCACTTAGAATCGTTATCATTTCCTCTATTTTCTGCTTTGTCTGAAGTAAGTTCAATTTTATTATCGTTTGGAACGGACACTTTATAGATAGCCACCAGATTTTCCATATCAGTACGAAGCTTTTCTTCTGCCTGCTGGATTTCTTCTGTTGTCATAGTTCCAATTTTCGACATAATTGTATCGCACAAGTCTTCCAGTGTTTTTCTTGAATTTGCAGAATATTTTGTATCACTATTATATTTTGTTTCTGCTTCCTTTACAAGAGCTAACAAACCATCTTTTGAAGGTTTCTCATTAACAACAACCGTACAAGTTGCACTCTTTTCATCATTCCCAACAGAAGTTGTAGCTGTAATGGTAGTTTCACCTGCTTTTTTTGCTGTTACAATACCATTTTCTACCGTTACAACATCAGAATCTGTTGCAGTCCATGTAACAACACTAGTATCTGTTGCATTTTTTACTGTAGCTTCTAATTCCTGAGTATCGTCAACATACATTGTCAGATACGTATGATCAAGGCTTATATTTACTTCTGCATCTTTTGCAAAAAGTGCCTGATAAGAAATACCACTCATACTATTCATTGTTACTGTTTCTGTAGCATTATTCAGCTCAGAAACCTTATTTCCAGAATTATCATTCACAATCCATTTCACGAAATGATATCCGGCATTTGGTGTTGCTGTCAATGTAACTTCTGTATCAAGACCTTCCACATATTTATTTTTAGAAAGTGATACTGTGCCCATTGTGTTGTCATTAACTTCCGGAACTGGTATTGCAACTACTTTCGCTCCTTCACTCGTATCAGCTGTATTTTCATACAAGCTAATGTTTGCAATAGCCATATAATTATTATTATGATTATATCTGGAATAGATAGCAATACGTATATGACTAGGCTGAACCGCTACCGGTAAGTCTATTGTCTTCACATCTGTATTATCTGCAAAGGTACCACTGGCAACCTCAACAAAATCGTCAAAATTTTCATTCGAAGGTGTTGTGTTTGTATTTGCAACCCAGATCTTATAATCTTTCGGACGTGCTACATTGTTATTTTCACTTCTTGGTGTAACGGTTATTCTCTTAATTTTCTCAGCATTTGAAAAACTTACCTCAACCCAGATACTCTTATTTCCTGCTGTATCACCAAGATTTCCTTCGATGTTCATATTATCGCCACTGTTAACATAGTTTCCACCATATTTTCCATGCCAGAGCGTTGTTGTGTTAGGAGAATCACCGTTTTTATCAAATGCATACCAAGCTGGTCCGTCATTGCCAGTACCATTATTGTTCGGCGGCAACATCTGTGAATTTGCTCTGATATTGCTTGGATTACTTTGTTTATTATTCCAGTTATCTGGCAACACTTTGATTTCCGAATAATTGCTCTCGCTAAACACCGGTTCATAATTAGTAACTTCTGTATCTTTAATCAAATAAGTTGACTCGCGAGATACTATTTTATTCTTTTTACTATTCTTCCATCCAGCAAACTGATATCCTTCCTTCGGAACAGCAATCAATTTAACGTAAAGACCAGAAGATACTTCTTTTCCTATTATAGATGCCGATTCTCCAGATGCTGCCGTTTCATTTGCATCATTCGTTGTTTCATATCCAGAAGGTACGATTGTCACACTTCCATTTTCTACACCTTGTATTGTAATATCTTTCAGTTCTGACACTTCTGCTGAAGTATCCTTCACTTTGTACAGGTTAATCTCACCGGCACAAACAAAATTATCATTTCCATATGTTGACAGGCACACCAGTCGGATATGTGTTGCATTGACCGGTGTAAATTCCAGCTCTGACACAGCATTTCCAACTGAAATATCACTTGGCATAGTTCCTGCCTTCACAACAGCCCAGTCACCTGGTGTTGGAGAACCACTTGCTACGTTTGCTGCCAGAATAACATAATCTGAAATACGTGTAGACCAAAGTCCATTTCCACTATTGTACTCATCAGGTCTTCCACGATATGTCAAACACCCTACTGTCTCTACTTTATTTTCACCATTCTCTTTTGTTCCAAAACTTGTCTGAACCCAGATTGGATTAGAGGCAGACGGTCTTGTCTGACTTCCGGCTCCGGTATTATCGTAATTTTCATGCCACAATGTATTCACATTACCATCAAAAGCATTGGCTGCCGCTCCATCGTTATATGTGCCATCAGCCTGGCGAGAACCCTGTGCATGTGAATTATCCTTTGCATTTGCTTTTAAGACAGACTGATCTATCTTTTCATAATAATTTTCAAATACTGCTGTTAACGTAATATCATCAGAGACAGTCGTTGTATATGTTGTATCATAGCTTAAAATATCTCCCGATGCATTACGCCATCCCAGGAACCTTCCGCCTTCTGCCGCTTTTGCCTGATATTTTACAGTAACGCCTTTCGATACCGACATGGTTGTGCCACTTACTGTAGAGTCCGGAATACTTACCGTTGCTGTGCCACTGTTTTCATCTGAAGTCAATGCAGTTGCCGTCGCTGCTGAATCATCTTCTATTGTCAGGATACGCATTGCGTCAGCCTTCACAGTATCTCTATTGCCTTCGCCGTTGTAATGTGTTGCTACAGCATAGAATTTCACATCGGTAACGTCTGAAACCGTGTTAAATAACGCTTCATGAACCGCACCGCCATTTGGATTCGTCCATGCTGAAGCAGTTTCCGTCTGATATACAGTTATATAGTCATTGCTGCCCTTCTTTTTCACATCCACTCTTGCGATCTTCACAGGACCGTTTGTCTGAAATCTGTTTTTATATAAAAGGCCTGAAACTTTTTTAGCTTCTGAAAAATGAAAATTAATCCATTTATCTCCGCTATTGTCGAATTGTAACGGTGAAGCTCCATTATTTGCTCCATTAGCTGCCAATACATTTCCAGAGCTTTCTGTAATTTCCGTGTTTGCTGAAGTCGTGATTTCCACATCTGTCTTTACTGTCAGCTGCAGATTTTTATATCCATATGGTGCCGGAAGTACATCTGCCGTCGCATCAACAGTGCTTGCATCGTCACTGGCATATGCTGCAGTATCTTCTGCTGCAAGTGCTGTAAAATTAGCAACTGGAACACTTGACAATACCATAGCCACAGCTAATGACTGTGCTAAAATTTTTTTCAATTTCATATTCTTTCTCCTTTTCTTAATTGTACTTTCCAAAACATATTGCAATTTTTTTATAACCACTCTCCTTTTCATTGCATACGTCTTTTTAACAAAACTTTATACAATATCATTTTTATTCTTAAAAATCAATACGATTCTTTTCATTTTATAAATTTTTAGTAACAGTTCAGCCTTTCGGTCGAACATGCCAGAGACATTCTATTTTTTACTGTTCCAAACTCATATCTTCCGGCAACTCCGTAAGTCTCCTGGCTTCTTTCTCATCAAAACCTTCCCGGCATAAATTCCTGTATACCAGTATTTTGCCTTCGATCTTGCCTTCGATCTTGCCTTCGATTTTGCCTTCAATTTTTCCCTCTGTTCTTCCTTCACTCCTGCCAATCTCGATTCCTTTGGCAATGCCCATTTGTTCTAACCTTTCTGCCACATCACACATACTGTGCACTCCTTCCTTCTTTTTTCTGAAAATTTCCTCATAACGCCTATCTCCCGTCATGACCTGCAAAAGCTTCAACACTTCATCCACATGCCTGATCTCTGTTGGATCATCCGGTATATAATCTTTGTTTTTTCTTTTCTGTACAAAAAATTTGCCACCACTTTGAAGTCACTGCGGAAGTGACTGATCTGCTCCTCTGTCAGCCATGCAACCCGGGAGTTTGACAGCTATCTAAATGTAAAAGTACTTTAAAGTCTTTTGTCAGGCTTATTTTTTTGTCAACTTTCAACTTTTATATTGCCGTTACTTATAGATACTGTATAATAGTTTCATAATATTATGCGAAAGGAAATATATCCTATGGATTACGAACAGTATACTAAAACATGTCAAACTATTCAGAAAACAAACAATCGTCTGTTGCAGCTTTTTGAAGAAGATCTCGTCAAATCAGGATTAAAAGAAAAAACCATCAATCGTCATCTTTCAAATGTTGATTTTTTCCTTAACGAATTTTTAATTCGTGCAGGTGCTCTGCCTATGGAAGAAGGGATTTCTATGCTGGATGAATATCTCGGAAATTTCTTTATTCGGAAATGCATGTGGTCTACACCTACCAATATAAAGACAAATGCTGCCAGTATTAAGAAATTTTATAAGTGTATGTTAGAGCATGGAAAAATAGAAAAAGAAGATTACGAAATTTTATCTTCCTGTATTAAGGATTCCATGGAATCCTGGCAGTGTGATTGTGCTATATACAATGACCCCGACAACTCGAACCCTTTTTTTCCATTTTAATTTAAACGGAGTATTATAAAACATATGGCGTAACCGATGCCAAAGCCTGGGCAAAAGAACAGGTTAGACTCTTCTGGAAATTCAAATGAGCAGAATACCATGACCTCATTGGTAGTGTAAAATAGTTTGTGTTTCTGGTAAAAAATGGCTCCTTTTTGGTAAGAATTTAGATATGACAATTCTTATCGAAAAGGAGTATTTTTATGGCAGTTGCAAAGGAACAAATTCGACAGATTATCTCAGAAAACAACATTAGTAGCGTTGCAGATGTATACACGCTTCTGAAAGACAGTTTCAAAGATATCCTGCAGGAGCTGATGGAGGCAGAGTTGGATGCAACTCTCGGTTATGAAAAAAATCATAAGGGAGATCTGCAGACAGACAACAAAAGAAATGGTCATTCCACAAAGAACTTAAAAAGCCAGTACGGTGAATTCCAAATTGATGTACCAAGAGACCGCAATGGGGAGTTTGAACCGAAGCTGATTCCTAAATATCAGAGGGATATTTCTGGAATTGAAGAAAAAGTGATCTCTTTATATGCACGTGGTATGAGTACACGTGACATTCATGACCAGCTTCAGGATCTTTATGGAATTGAATTATCGGCAGAAATGGTCAGCAAGATCACTGATAAGATCCTTCCTCAGGTCAAGGAGTGGCAGTCACGTCCTCTGAATCCGGTTTATCCGTTTGTCTTTATGGACTGTATTCATTACAAAGTCCGGGAGGATGGCAGGATCTTAAGCCGTGCTGCTTATGTTGTTCTTGGTGTTACAGTGGAAGGGTACAAAGATATCCTCAGCATCACAGTAGGAGCTAATGAAACCAGCAAGTTCTGGCTTGGAATGCTCAATGATCTGAAGAACCGCGGAGTAAAGGATGTCCTTTTCTTCTGTGTAGATGGGCTTCCCGGCTTTAAAGAAGCTATACAGGCAGTCTATCCGCAGGCAGAGATCCAGAGATGCGTCATCCATATGCTGCGTAATTCTTTCAAATATGTGAACTATAATGATCTGAAAAAGTTTTCCTCAGATTTCAAAGCAGTATATAATGCTCCGAATGAAACAGCAGCTTTATCTGAACTGGAGAACATTAAGGAGAAATGGGGAAAGAAATATCCCTATGCTATCAGCAACTGGGAAAATAATTGGGAAGATGTAAGTTCCTTTTTCCAGTTTTCAAATGATATCAGACGTATTATGTACACAACTAACATCATAGAGGGATTGAACCGTCAATACCGGAAAGTCACAAAAACCAAGAGTGTATTTCCAAGCGATACAGCACTGGAAAAGATGCTGTATCTTGCCAGCGAAAACGTAGTCAGGAAATGGACACAGAGATATCGGAACTGGGATCAGGTATTGAATCAGCTGATAGTCCTTTACG
>UMHR01001167.1_pt1 | contig 27554 bp, 17 predicted proteins | sample 1965581 | NCBI WGS metagenome assembly UMHR01 (sample SAMEA4836104, study PRJEB28245) | human gut metagenome | biome: gut microbiome; material: fecal sample | place: Denmark | collected 2008 | reverse complement strand
AGTCTGATGAAGAAAACGTATATCAGGAATTGGACGAATATGTCGTAACAAAAGAACTGTTAAAACATTTCCGTGATTTTTTCGATAACTATGAAAAAGGTATTAATAACAACACAGACAAAATGGGTGTCTGGATCTCAGGTTTCTTTGGAAGTGGTAAATCTCACTTCTTAAAGATTCTTTCTTATCTGTTAAAAAATAGTGTGGTAGAAGGAAAGAGAGCCATCGAGTACTTTACAGACGGAAAGAAAATCGATGATCCGATGCTGATTGCCAAGATGACCAATTCCGGAACCATTTCTTCTGACGTCATGCTCTTTAATATTGATTCCAAAGGATCTGCAAAGGTTGGTTCAGGGAAAGAAGCCATCGTGGAAGTTTTTATGAAGGTATTCAATGAAATGCAGGGATACTGTGGATCTATTCCATATCTTGCAGAATTTGAACGCCAGCTGGATAACGAAGGCAGATTTGAAGAGTTCAAAGAGAAATTTGAAGAGATTGCAGGGGCACCATGGGAGAAAAAGAGACAGGCCTTTGCAGTTATCCAGGATAAAATTGTAAAAACAATCGTAGCGATGGACTTCATGAGTGAGGAAGCAGCACGCAACTGGTGTAAGAATGCCAAGGGAAGCTATGACCTCAGCATTGAGAAGTTTGTATCTCTGGTCAAAGAGTACTGTGAGAAAAAAGGACCGAACCATCATGTTATTTTTCTTGTGGATGAAATCGGACAGTATATTGCAGATGATACACAGTTAATGCTGAATCTGCAGACCATTGTAGAAGATCTGGGAACTGCATGTAGAGGAAAAGCATGGGTGATCGTTACCAGCCAGGAAGATATTGATTCTATCACAAAGACTAAAGGAAATGACTTCTCCAAGATTCAGGGACGTTTCGATACAAGGTTATCCCTGTCGGCATCCAATGTAGATGAAGTTATCCGTAAACGTATCCTGGAGAAAAATGAGATTGCGGAATCTGCATTGAAGTTGTTATATGAGCAGAAAGAATCTATTATTAAGAATCTGATCACATTTACGGCAGATACAGCAGATAAAAAATTATATACAGATAAAACAGATTTTGCAGACTGCTATCCGTTTATTCCATACCAGTTCAACTTACTCGGACAGGTACTGACGGCGGTGCGTACTCATGGAGCTAGTGGAAAGCATTTATCTGACCAGTCCCGTTCTATGTTAGCACTGTTCCAGGAGTCTGCGATTCGATTAAAGGACAGCCAGGAAGGTGTACTGGTACCGTTTAGCTATTTCTATGATCCACTGCATAAATTTATTGACCATCAGCATAGCCAGGTTATTACCGATGCAGAAGACAATAGCAGACTGGATGAGTTTGATGTAGAGCTGCTGAAAGTGCTGTTTATGATTAAATACGTCAAAGAGATCAAAGCAAATGTAGATAACCTTACCACTTTGATGATCTCTAATATTGACGATGACCGCATTGAAATCCGTGGAAAGATAGAGGAATCCTTAAAGAAACTGATCCGAGAGACACTGGTGCAGAAAAATGGAGAAATCTATATCTTCCTGACAAATGAAGAACAGGAAATCAATAATGCGATCAATAACGAATCAGTAGAAATGGGTGAGATTATCGGAGAGGCATCTACCGTAATCTTCGAGGAAATCTTTACAGACAAGAAATATCGTTACAGCAGCCGGTATTTGTTCCCGTTCAATCAGAAAGTAGATGATCGTTATTTTAAGGGAAATCAGTCCAATGATATCGGAGTATCCATCATCACACCATATGGGGAAGATTATCCGGATTCTGCTCTGCGTATGCTTTCAGCACAGGAACATAGTGTGATCGTAAAATTACCGAACGATAGTACCTTCCTAGATGAGATTACCGACTCTATCAAGATTTATAAGTTTTTGAATAAAAATGCTTCTGGTGCAAGAGGAAGTTTTGACAGTATCCGTCGTGCAAAAGAAGATGAACGTATTGAAAAGAAAGATCGTATCCGTATCTTTATTGAGGATGCACTGAAGCATGCAGATATCTATGTGAACGGAGATAAAGCTAATATTTCAGCCAAAGAACCGGCAAGTCGTATCAATGAAGCACTTGGCAAGTTAGTAGCTATGCAGTATAACAAGCTGACTTATATGGAGACAGCACCGGAGCTTTCGGATATTGCTGCCGTATTCAATGGTAACGATGGACAGCTTTCTTTCCTTGGAACCAGTGATACCACACCGAACAAACTGGCACTGGAAGAGGTGATTCAGGTCATCGGTCTTAACAATGCAAGACATATGAAGACTTCTCTGAAATCTCTGCAGGACAAATTCGGAGCAGCTCCGTATGGTTTTGATCCGAAAGATGTACAGTGGCTAGTTGCTATGCTCTTTAAGATGGGAAGAGTATCCCTTACCTATAACAGCCAGAGTTTATCCATGTTGTCCAATACAAAAGATGAACTGGTACGTTACCTGACAAAACGTGAATTTGTCGAAAAACTGCTCATTGACATCAGGGAAAGAGCAACAGACGGACAGATCCGTTCCGTAAAAGAAGTATTGAAAGATTATTTTGGTTTCTCCGTATCCAGTGATGATGACGATACTATTATGAGAAACTTTAAGAATAAAGCGCAGGATAAGCTGGAAACATTTGGTGAAATCATGATTGAATATCGTGTGAATCCGAAGCTGCCATGCAAATCCTTAATGGAACAGGCGAAGAAAAATCTGGAAGAACTTCTGGCAATCAAAGAGCCGGTAGAGTTCTTTAAAACAGTAGATAAAAAGCGAGATGATCTGTTAGACGATGCAGATGATACCGCACCGGTATTTGACTTCTTCAAAGGTGGTCAGAAAAAGATCTTCGAAAAAGCATTGGAACAGATCCAGATGTTTGAAAACAGTAAGACCTATGTCCGTGAACAGGAAATCATGGATAATGTTGCCCAGATGGAAGCTATTGTGACAGCGAAAAATCCATTTAGCCAGATTCAGAAACTGCCGGATATGTCCATGAAATTCGTACAGCAGTATGGAACTTTACTGGAAAAAGAAGCAGAAGAGATGCGCCCAATCGTGGATGATGATCTGGAAAAAGTGTTACATACACTGGATGAAAAAGAATTTGCACCTGTATTCAGAGATAAGTTCGTAAATGCCTTTGCAGAATTAAAACAGAAACTGGATACATCTCATGAGATTGCGGCAGTGAAGAATATCAGACTGGAAAGCGATACATTAAAGCTTCGTTGCATGGATGAAATCACAGAATATGAAGAGGCACATCGTCCAAAACCAGTACCGCCTGTACCTCCGGTGACACCACCTACAGGTGGCGGTCATACAGAACCACCGAAACCGGTAACACCGCCAGTGCAGCCAAAACCAAAGAAACGTAAAAACGTATCCATTAGTAACGTGGCAGGTGCGAGAACCTATTCGATCGAAAATGAGCAGGATATTGATAAGTTCCTGGCAGAAATGAAGAAGAAATTATTAAACGAGCTGGATGAGAATACGATTATTACATTAAGCTAGTCATTCCAGTGGGAGGAAACAGTACATGAACAAGAATGCGATAAAAAAATTTGCTATAGAAGCAAGAAAAAAACTGATTGATTCGGTTACAGACAAAGCCGGTATGCTTGGCATTACAGAAAAATCATGCAGTGAACCAATCACGAAAGGACCAGACTTTGAGGTATATCAAACGATAGCAGGAACAGAAGTAACACTAAATAAAAGACAGTGTGAACAGAGAAGACGACTGGTATCCCAGATTGAATCCCGTGGATTTGAAGCAGTCGTAGAAGAAGTGGCCTATACCTGGTTCAACCGAATCTGTGCGATCCGTTTTATGGAAGTGAATGACTATCTTCCAAACAGAGTTCGTGTACTTTCTTCCGAAAAAGAAGGGAAGATGGAGCCGGATCTCGTGACACAGGCACCGGATGTAGATTTAGATCTGACCGCACAGGAAAAAGAAGAGATTATTAATTGGAAAATGAGCGGTACATCGGAAGATACGGATAAGATGTTCGGTAAATTGTTCCTGAAACAGTGCCATCAGTTGCATGATGTCCTACCGGGACTTTTTGAGGCAGATTCTGATTATATGGAATTGCTGTTTGGTATTTCTTACACCAATAAAGATGATGTCATCTATATGCTGGTAAATCCGGAGACAGGCATTCCAGAAGCAGATTTTAATGTATCCACGCTGGATGATGAAGGCAATCCGACCGGACAGGTGGAGATTATTGGATGGTTGTATCAGTATTACAATACAGAATTAAAAGATGATACCTTTGCAAAACTGAAAAAGAATGTAAAAATCACAAAAGAAAGAATTCCAGCAGCAACTCAGTTATTTACACCAGACTGGATTGTTCGTTATATGGTTGAAAACTCTGTGGGAAGAATCTGGATTGAACATTTACGGGCAGTAGATCCAAGTACAGATGAAAAGGCAACCGCAGAAAGATTTGGATGGAAATATTATCTTCCAGAAGCAGATCAGGAAGAAGCTGTTAATGTAAAACTGGCAGAAATCCGCAGTACTTATAAAGATCTGAAACCGACCGATATTACCTGTATTGATCCTTGCATGGGAAGTGGACATATACTGATAGCTATGTTTGATGTATTGATGGATATCTATGAAAGTGCCGGATATGATAAGCGAGAAGCGGCTTTTGAGATTGTAGAGCATAACATCCATGGACTGGATATCGACCAGAGAGCATATCAGCTGGCGTATTTTGCAGTTATGATGAAAGGTCGTGGATATAACAGACGATTTCTGCGTGGAAGAGATGGAAAACCAGAACCAAAAGTGTATGCGATTGTAGAGAGTAATGAAATCAATCGGAACCATCTGCAGTTCTTTGGAGCACATTTGAGTGAGATGGAAAGAAATCTGGCAGTGACGCAGATCGAAGGATTGTTGGATACTTTCATAGATGCCAGAGAATATGGTTCTATTTTGAACGTGGATGTTTGTGACTGGGATGTACTGGAAAGATTCGTAGAAGATCTGGGAACAGTTGGGCAGATTTCTTTTGAGAGTGTGGGAAGTGAAGAAACACAGGAAAGCTTACGAAAACTTGTAAGAGTGGCAAAGAATCTTGGACAGAAATACGATGCAGTGGTGACGAATCCTCCGTATATGGGAGCGTCTGGAATGGGAGCAGAGTTGTCTAAATATGTGAAAGGCAATTATCCTAACAGTAAGAGTGATTTATTTTCGGTGTTCATTGAAAAATGGAATACGATGGTTAATAAGAATGGCTTTAATTGTATGGTGACAATGCAGAGCTGGATGTTTTTATCAAGTTTTGAGAAGATGCGTGTCAATATACTAAACACAAGGAATATAACAAATTTATTACATATGGAAAATATGGTGATGGGAATTGCTTTTGGAACAGCAGTTACAGTATTTAGAAATGGCCATGTTCAGGGATATAAAGGGACATATAATCAAATTAAGTTATGTGATATTGTAAATAACAAACCCAAATATTTTCCAGTTTTAGATAATAGATTTTCACAAGTTGCAACTGATAATTTTTCAAAAATTCCGGGAAGTCCTGTGGCGTATTGGGTAAGTGAAGAAATTATAAAAGATTTTGAAGCTGGAGAAAGATTGGGAAATATTTCAAAACCTCGTCAAGGAATGGCGACAACAAATAACAATAGATTTTTACGCTTATGGTATGAAGTGAGAATAAATAATATTGGTTTTAATTTAACATCTATAGAAGATACGGTTCGAGATGAAAAGTGGTATCCGTATAATAAAGGTGGCGAGTTTAGAAAATGGTACGGAAATAATGATTATGTTGTAAACTTCAAAAATAAGGGAAAAGAGGTGTGCGATTATATTGATCAAACATCTTCTGTTAATAGCAAAGGGCGTGTTATCAATCGCGAACACTATTTTCATGAGTGTATTTCGTGGTCGTTAGTATCTTCTGGAAATATTGCATTTAGATATAAGCCACAAGGATTTATATTTGATGTTGCAGGAATGAGTTGTTTTGCAGACCACGATTTATTGCTGTATTTATTAGGGTTAAATAATACTAAAGTTGTTAGAAGTTTAATGGGAACATTAGCTCCGACAATTAACTTTCAAGCAGGGGACATCGCTAATATTCCTGTTAGATTTGATGAGAAGAAAAAAAGAGATATAAATGAAATTGTAATAGATAATATTCGAATCGAACAAGAGGAGTGGGATAGCTATGAGACCTCATGGGATTTTAAAGCGCATCCGTTATTGGAAAACGAGATAGGTAAAGAATCAAGAAGTTTAAAAAAGAAATATGAGTGTTGGAAAGAAATGTGCGATAGACGTTTTGAAACAGTTAAGCGTAATGAAGAAATATTAAATGAAAAATTTATAGAAATATATAAACTGCAAGATGAATTAACTGTAGATGTTGCTGACAGTGACATAACGATTAGAAAAGCTGATTTATCTAGAGATATTCGTAGTTTGATTTCTTATGCAATTGGTTGTATGTTAGGAAGATTTTCACTAGATGAAGAAGGGATAATTTTTGCTGGAAATATGTGGAATCAGGATAAATATCAAACTTATATTCCAGATGAGGATAACTGTATCCCAATTACTGATGAAGAATATTTCTCTGATGATATCGTATCTCGTTTTGTAGAATTTATAAAAACAGTTTATGGCTCAGATACTCTAGAAGAAAATCTTGATTTTATTGCTAGTGCATTAGGTAATAAAGGTGATACTTCTAGAGAAGTAATCCGTAATTATTTCTTGAAAGATTTTTATGCAGATCATCTGAAAGTTTATCAGAAACGTCCAATCTACTGGATGTTTGACAGTGGCAAACAGAATGGATTCAAAGCATTGATTTATATGCATCGCTATGATGCAGACACCGTTGGTCGTGTAAGAACCGATTACCTTCACAGAGCACAGAAGTATGTAGAGACAGCCATGCAGAGTGCTCAGTATACTATTGATAATGCCTCATCTGCATCCGAAAAATCGAAAGCAACGAAAGCTGTTACGAAGTATACCAAACAGCTTGCAGAAATGAAGATTTATGATGAAGCCATTGCTCATATTGCAAATCAGAGAATTGAGATTGATTTGGACGATGGCGTAAAAGTAAATTATGAAAAATTCCAGGGAGTGGAAGTCGCCCAAGAGGGAAAGAAAGCTTTAAAGGTAGATTTGCTGGCAAAATTAAAATAGTACCTAAAAATGAGACTAACTAAGGAGGAAGCAATAATGGATTTATACTTGCCGGATTCTTTTGAGGATGTAAAGTTCGAATTGAATGATAAATTGGAAAAAATGATGGAATTCGTCGTTCCAGTACAAGACGCAGAAAAAGAAGTTGCGTTTATTGCAAAAAATATTCGAAATGCCGGAAAACTGCTTTTAATACATGGTATTCCAGGAGTTGGAAAATCAACATTTATTCAGTCACTGAAATGGAGATCCCATATGCCAATTAGAGATGTTGTTAACATTGATGCAACAGAATTTTCGGCGCAAGGATCAAAATTAGTTCAGATTAATGAAAAAATAAAAGAAGTCATTGAAAATCATGATATTGCTGTGAATTCTAATGGTGTATTTACAATTGTTTTAGATTACTTGGAATCAATTCAAGATGAAACATCTGAAAATAAAAAGGCATTTTTTAGAGATTTAAATGGCATACTTAGGAAAAATCCAATTTTTATAATATGGCCAGTCACTGAAAAACAAGATGTGGATGATATAAAAAAATATTCTCAAGCAGTTTCTGGGACATTATTTTATAGGGGAAAAGAAGTTTTGGATTTTAAAGGTCCAAATAAAGATGAATTTCCATCTATATTAAAGAATACTATTTCGGTAATAAATGCGGGATATATTTATAGTGATTTTCAGCTGACAGATTCTGATTTTATAGAGGTTTTGAATACATTAAACGGTAAAGAGAGTCCATTTACGTTACGAGATTATATTATTGAAATTAGAGAGTTGTGGTTTAAGAAGACAGATAGAGTTGACAAAATACTAAAGAGTATACCAAAGCCGACAGAAGTGTGGTTTATATTTAGTATGCCAGAGGCAGAGCAATTAGTTGCTCAGTTTGTAAGAAAATCTCAAAATATTGAAGAATGTTGGGATGCATATCATGCAAAATTAGATGAATATATCCATGGAAATCAGAAAGCAGAATTTTGGGACTCTAATAGACTACAATTAGCATTATCTGGCGCATTTAAAACAAAAATAATGTATTTACAAACAAGTGCATTAGTTTCATGTTTGGCATCATATGGGAATGCATATGGTGTTAATGAAAAAATAGATTGGGATAAATTAACGTTTCCTAAGAATTGGAAGCAAAAATCGACAGCTAAAAGTTTTTTGAAAAGAACACCTATTTTAAGACAATTAAATGGGGAAAAAATAACTTTTGGGGCAATACGTGGAAATTCAAATAATGCAATAGAAAAGGCTAGAACAGCGTATGAAGAAATAAATAAAGTAGCCGCAGGATATAATTTGGAACATGATGGAAGTGATAAACCTTTTAATAAAACGATAGCTGCAGTTTTGCAAGAACTGCGCCCAGATTTAACTATAACTCCAGAAAAACAGCATCCATGGCTAAATAATATATATCCAGATATAACGGTTGAACTTGAAGACAGATTGATATGTTTGGAGTTTCACTATACGAAGAAAAAGGTACCTTCAGCTATTGCTGATTATGTTTTGAAAAAAATGGATACATATATGAGACAAGTAGAAAATAAGTATCCAGCACTATTTAAATAATACAAAAATGAGATTGTGTCAGGAGAAATAACTATGGATTTACAAAATATACAAGATCAGTTAAATACAGAATTTTCCAAAGAAAATACCCGTATCATATTCTGGTTTGACGATAAAGGGGAATATGAGGATGAGGTATCGGAAATTCAGTTAGATGATGCAAAATTACATATTTTGGATGGAACAAACTGGTTTTATTCCAAATGGTTATTAAATGAATCAGATACAGAGAGCAAGTATCTTGTATATGCACCATTTCCAAAACCAAGTGATGCAGAGAATCCATTAGCAGATATGTATTATTACTCGGTTCCGTATTATACGGACCGAGTATCCCAGTTATCACAGGAAATTGGTATTGATAATAAGTTTAAAGAGCATTTGTCACAATATCAAAATTTCTGGAAAAATAAAGATTGGATTAAACAATTCAAAGAACTCAATATAGACCATTTCAATGTAGAAACCATTGATATTGGTCTGATTGCGGTGCTTACAGATGTAAAAACTCCAAATTTTGAGGAGATTACACGACAGTTATTATTAAACGATAGCGAAGCGTACATGAAAGCATTAGAGGATAACGGACTTATAGAAAAGTTTTGGGAGTTATGTGAGAAGTATTTGGGATATCAGTCTGAAAATTCGAATGTAGAAGATTTGGCAGCATGTTTGTTATTAACTTATGCATCAGTATCGTTGAAAGATACATTGCCAGCTGTTTTAAAATCATATGTATTGAAAAAGAAGAATGATGTGGTCGTATTTGTCCGGAATTTGATGGACAATGTACTATATCAGGATGCATATGACATATTATCAGAAAAAGTGGACAAGACATTGCGGGTTGTATCTAGAATTCAGGAAGAATTAAAGAAGGATGCAGACAAAGCTAAAGATCAGTCTGCACAGCTTCTGGATATTGCGAACTGCGATGCTTTCCGGGGGCTGGATGGCATTTTAATTGACTGGGCATTGGATCAGTTAAATGATGAGATTCTGGATGCCCAGATTGATGGCATGAACCTTGCACAAATCGCAGAGCAGCGAACGGCAAAGTCCTGTCATTTTGGAAATGTATATAAAAATGAATATCAGGCAATCAAATATGCTTATCAGATGATGAAAGCGGTATCTGTTATGGAAGTGACCAGTGATATCAAAGAAATGGTTGCAGATTACCAGAAACAGACGTATTTGATTGATTCATATTATAGATGGTTTTACAGTGCCTATGACTGTATGGAAGATATGGAGCGTTTTGCACAGGTGAGAGAGCGAATCGAGAATATGTATTCCTTCACTTATCTGCAGAAAGTAACTCCGAAATGGAATCAGGAACTGACAGAGAGTCTTATGGCAGATACCGGATTGAAACGTCAGGAAGATTTTTACCGCAATTATTTGAAAGCATACGAAGGAAAAAACCGTGTGATTGTGATTATTTCGGATGCTTTCCGGTATGAATGTGCGAAAGAGTTGATGGAACGCCTAGAGTTGGATGAAAAGTGTACACCGAAGCTGGAGTGTATGATCAGCAGTCTTCCATCCGTAACCTCAGTGGGAATGGCAAGTCTTTTACCACACAATGAGATGCAGGTAGATGATAAATTGAATGTTACAGTAGATGGACAGAGTTGTGGTGATTTGGTATCTAGGGATAAAATCTTAAAAACACAGAATGAAAATAATGTGGCTTTAGCTTTTGATGATTTGATTAATGCAAATCAAGACAGACTTCGTGAACTATTGCAGGGAAAAAATATTGTATATATTTATCATAATCAGGTGGATGCTCGTGGTGATAAGCCAGCAAGTGAAAATGAAGTTTTTAGGGCTTGTGGAGAAGCAATAGAAGAAATTCATCGATTGATACATAGATTAACAATGTATTTATCAGCACCGAAATTTTTTATCACAGCAGATCACGGTTTTCTGTATAAGAGAGACAAGCTACAGGAATTTGACAAAGTATCCTACGATCGGGAAATCTGTGCATATTCCAATAAACGGTTCCTACTTACAACACAGAAGGTAAACGAACCGGGAATGAAGTCCAGAATGATGGCATATATGAATAACTTATATGTGACAACACCGATTGGAGCAGACATTTTCAAGGTGGCTGGTGGCGGACAGAATTATGTGCATGGTGGTTCTTCACTCCAGGAGATGCTAATACCGGTAATTGAGCTGACAACAAATACTAGAGCAGTTGCATATGATTACGTGGATGTGATTTTGACTTCTGTGAACAGAAAAGTGACAAATCTGATCACTTACTTTGATTTTATCCAGACAGAGAAAGTGACTGATACTATGAAGGCACGAAGCTTGGTGGCATACTTTACGACAGAAGAGGGAGAGAAGATATCCTTTGATGTACCGATTGTTGCAAATAGTAGAGATGAAGCACCAGAGAAGAGGACATTCCATGAGAAGTTCACATTGAAGTCTAGAGAATATAAGTATGGTGATAAGTATTATCTGGTACTGGCAGATGCAAATGATGAGAAGAATATTCTGCAACAGTATGAATTTATGATTGATATTGCATTTGTGGATGATTTTGGATTTTAGGAGACAATTTAATGCGATTTAATAAACATCAACGCGATATAATAAAAGCTATAAATAATAAAGAAGTATATGACATTGAGAGCTTTGTGAAAAAATTTAATTTATATGAACAGTTTATTGTTGATAAAGAAAAAATAAAGAAGGCTTTTGATGAATCAGAATCAGGAAAAGTATATCCTGTAGATGTAGTAAAAAATCTGTTGGAACATGAAAATAAAAGAAGAATTAGTGTTCCAGCAAAATTAGAATATACGGAAAATAAGAAAAAAGTTACATTTAATAATTGCTGTTATGAATATGATTTATGGGATGAAAAAGGCTTTTATATTGCAATAGATTATGATGAGATTGTAGGATTTATTTCTTTATGGGAGTATTTAAAACGAGAGTTGGATGTATTTGAGGTGGAAAAAGAAGTTAGTAAAAGTGAAATAGAGTTGTTTTTTAGAAAATATAAGAAAACAACAAATACGCTGAACGATACAGATAATTACATACCCATTGTTCAAGAAGAACCATTTCAGTTGATTGATAATAAGCTTCAGAAGAAAGTTGGAGAGGTCGACTACAATGCAGTGAAAAGAAATGCGTATAATTACGTGGAAGAAGATGTTAAGATTGATAGCGAACAATTAAAGATGTTTTCTGCTTATTTAGATAAAAAGATTTTACCAACTCCTAGTTTAACAAAATACGTTTCAAATAAATATCGGACAGAAGATGAAAAAGCAACCAGACTTTCTCTGATAATAGCCATTGTTTCGATTATTATTTCCATATGTTCATCTTTATTTTCAATATATGCTACGTTAAAAGTAGATCCATCGAATGATAATTTGAAAATCATTCAAGAAAAACTTGATACAATAGAAAATAGTATTAGAGATGATATTGATAATAAGATGAAAATTGAAATTCAATTTAGCAAATAAAGAGGTGTGATATGGACGAGTTTAGTAGTGTACAAAAAAATACAACAGAAGACAAGCGAGAAGAAATAAAACAAAAACTCCGTCAGTATTATGACGGTCGTATAGTACGGAAGGATTTAACAAAGTCCATCCGTGAAGGGGCTAACGTTCCGGTTTATGTACTGGAATATCTCCTCGGGCAGTACTGCAATTCTGATGATGACGAGATCATTGAAGAAGGCGTAGAGAACGTAAAGCGTATTTTGAGAGATAACTATGTGCGTCCGGATGAGGCACAGAAGATTCTCTCTCTTTTGCGTGAAAGAGGTAGCTATACAGTGATTGACCGTATCACGGTTGTACTGAATACAAAGGAAGACCGCTATGAAGCTACATTCTCTAATCTGGGTGTAAAGGGAATCCCGATTCATCCGGATTATGTGAAAGATTATGACCGTCTGCTCTGTGGTGGCATCTGGTGTATCCTGCAGATGGAGTATGAGTTTATTGAGGAAGATAAGAAGAATACCCAGCCAATCCGTATCCGTAAACTGACACCAATCCAAATGCCGCATGTGGATATGGATGAAGTGAGAAATGGAAGAAAAGCATTTACAAAGGATGAATGGATGGATGTTCTGCTTCGTTCGACCGGATTGGAGCCAGATTGTTTCAGTGAGAGAGTAAAGTGGCTGTTGATTGCCCGTATGATTCCGCTTGTAGAGAACAACTTTAACCTCTGTGAGTTAGGACCACGTTCTACGGGTAAATCTTACATATATGAGCAGATTTCTCCAAACAGTATTTTGGTTGCCGGTGGACAGACAACCGTAGCCAATCTCTTCTACAACATGTCCAACCATACCGTAGGTCTTGTGGGTATGTGGGACTGTGTGGCTTTTGATGAGGTCGCCGGTATTAAGTTTAAAGATAAAGATGGTATCCAGATTATGAAAGGCTATATGGCATCTGGAGCATTTTCACGAGGAAAAGCGGAGATTCAGGCAAAGGCATCTATGGTATTTGTAGGAAATATCAACCAGAGTGTGGATACTCTTTTGAAGACATCAAGCTTATTTGATCCATTTCCACCGGAAATGGGAACAGATACAGCGTTCCTGGATCGTATGCATTGTTATATTCCAGGTTGGGAGATTCCAAAATACAGACCGGATTCATTTACGAACGATTATGGATTTATCACGGATTATCTGTCAGAGTTCATGCGTGAGCTTCGTAAGGACAGCTACAGTGATCTGATGGACAAGTATTTCCGTCTTGGCAACAACCTGAATCAGCGTGATACCATTGCCGTTCGTAAGATGATTTCCGGATTTACGAAACTTCTGTATCCAGATGGAGAGGTAACAAAAGAAGAATTACGTGAGATCGTGGAAATTTCACTGGAACTTCGTCGCAGAGTAAAAGAACAGTTAAAGAAGATTGGCGGCATGGAGTTCTATGATGTGAATTTCTCTTATACAGACAATGACAGCTTTGAAGAGCATTACGTTTCCGTTCCAGAACAGGGTGGTGGAAAATTAATACCAGAAGGCATGGGAAAACCAGGATCTGTTTATACCGTTTCCAAATCAAAGACAGGCATGATTGGCTGTTATATGCTGGAAACGCAGATGATGCCTGGTAATGGAAAGCTGACCTGTACTGGTATTGGATCAGGAAAAGAACCAAAAGAAGCAACCAATACAGCATTTAATTATCTGAAAGCAAATGGAAACCGCATTTCCGGTCAGATCAGTACCACAACAAAGGATTATATCATTAACTATCAGGATATGCAGGGCATTGGAATGACAGGAAACCTGGCACTGCCGACATTGATTGCGATTTGTTCCGCAGCACTTGGAAAGACACCACTTAACAGTCTTGCAATTCTTGGTGAAATTAGTATTGGTGGTACTCTGATCAAGGTAGATGAGCTGGCAAGTACTCTGCAGGTATGTCTGGACAGTGGAGCAAAGAAGGTGTTGTTGCCAATTACATCTGCAGGAGATTTGGGAACCGTACCATCGGATTTGGTTGGAGCATTTAGCCTGATTTTCTATTCCTCCGCAGAAGAAGCAGTATTTAAAGCACTTGGTGTGGAATAAGATTCGAATACAGTACAATAGCAGATAAGAAGGTGATGAGTTATTTTTGAACAGGATTTTGAAGAGATGCTACGGCAACACCAGGCATCTCTGGATGATAGAAAGAAATTTACTGCATTGGTAAAAGACTTATTTCCAGATCAGGCGAAGAATGTCAATCTACTATTGATGGCATATAACATGGGAATTGCACAGGATATCCAGAGTGCATCCCATATCAATAATACCTTTGCTTTCCGTTATGTGAAGCAACTGATGGATGATTTTGGCATGAGCCGTGTCAATGCAGACTGGATTGTATCGGTGTGGTGTTCCTGCTATGGAGGAAAAGTTCTTGGAAAAGCCTGCGATATTTCCATTCAAAAGGAGGGAAGCGGACCGGCAATTCAGGGAGAACAGTCATCTTCTGGCAGATCTTATGGAGATCTTTTTACATATGAGAAAAGCCGCAGGGGAAAAGGTCTTGCAGTAACTGGATTCCGTGGGGATAAGAATAAGACGATTATTTTCCAGAACAGATCCGGGAATACGCCGGTAGTGGAGATTGCAGATGACAGCTTCAGTAATTCTCCGACCGAAGAAGCCATTCTGACAGAAGGAATAGCGTATATTGGACGAAATGCTTTTTCTGGATGTAACAAACTACATCAGGTGGTATTGCCGATCAGTATTGAGGAGATTGAAGATTCAGCCTTTAAAAACTGTAGCAGTCTCAAATCAATATCATTGCCTATGTCATTAAAGACGATGGGGGATGGTGCGTTGAAAGGCACTGGCTTGCGGACGATTGAGATTCCTAAGAGTGTGTACTGGTTAGGGGACGGGCTAGTGGCAGACTGTCAGTCTATGGAGAGAGTGACAATTCCTGAGAATATAGGTAGAATCCCGGATCGTATGTTTGAAGGCTGTGCGAATCTAAAAAAAGTGGAATTACATGAAAAACTAGGAGTCATCGGTGAACGTGCATTTTTTGGCTGCAGTTCCTTAGATTTTATTGTGATCCCGGACAGTGTAAAACAGATTGGGCAGGATGCTTTTACTAATACAGATAAACAGTTTATTATGCAATGTTCTTTTGGCTCTTATGCAGAGGAGTATGCCAGAAAGAACAAATTCAAATATCAGCTGGTATAGCATAAGTTTCAGATTGTCGCCTGCTATGCGACAACGAAAGAGAAGATTTACGGTATATTGACTGGGTAAAGAGGTGAGAGGATGGGACTTTTTGATGCACTATTTGGAAATCGGAACCAGATTCCTACGGTGACAACGATTTTGCCAGATGCGGCAAGACAGGAGATTATTGCCGGCAGACTTCCAATTTTAAATACAGACAAACTGTTCCTGAAACGTGGAGAGAAAATCCATTTTATTGATAAGGCAGTTAATCTGGAAGAAAAGACAGTAAAGCAGTATCGGCATTATGGGCATAGCAGTCCCGGATTATTTGAAGGAACTCGTTGGAGTTCCGGAAGAGGAAGAACAGTTGAACATACAGAGCTAGTACAGCATAGAGGAATCTTATACATAACAAATCAGAGGATTGTGTTTCAGGCAACAGAATGGGGATTTGATAAGACCTATCGTTATCTGACCGCAATTACTCCATACAGCAATGCCTGTGAAATGCAGTTTGGAAATAAATCTTATTGCATGATCGTGGCGGATGGAAGTGTAGTAAATCAGGTATTGCAGTTGATCAAACAAAGGAGGCAGATACCATAATGGAAGGACAATTAAAAAATGGAACAATTCTCACTTCAGAGAGTGGAAATAAGTATGAGGTAGTCAGTCTTCTGGGAGCCGGTGGACAGGGAGAAGTCTATGATGTGAAATGTGGCAGCAATCATTATGCTTTGAAATGGTACTTTAAGGGAAGTGCTACCGAGCGTCAGAAAAAGATTCTGGAAACAATTATTGCAAAAGGTTCACCGGATGAAAGTTTTCTCTGGCCTATGGAGCTGATTGTACCTGCTAAAAGTGATCTATACGGTTATATCATGCCTCTTCGACCGAAAAATTATAAAAGTATCGTGGATCTGATGAAGAAACGTGTAAATCCATCTTTTTATACGCTGTGCAGAACTGCTTTTAATTTGACCAGAGGTTATCAGAAACTACATGCTATGGGAGCTAAGTACCAGGATATTTCTTTCGGAAACTTATTCTTTAATCCGGATAATGGAGATGTACTGATTTGTGACAATGACAACGTATCCTTTGATAACAGCAAGCCAGGTGGAGTCCTTGGTACACCGGGATTTATGGCACCAGAGATTGTAAGAGGAGAAAAACGACCATCCAAAGATACAGACCGATATTCACTTTCCGTGCTGTTGTTTTATCTTTTTATGGTGAATCATCCACTGGAAGGAAAATTGGAAGCAAGTATTCGATGTATGGATATGGCAGCCAGAGTGAAACTGTATGGTACAGATCCGGTATTTATCTTTGATCCGAATAATAAGACGAACAGACCGGTGAAAGGAATTCATGATAACGCTACCATTTACTGGCCGTTATATCCGGAAAAACTGAGACAGATGTTTACGAAAGCATTTACAGTTGGATTGAATGAGCCAAGCAAACGTATTACGGAGCCGGAATGGATGACGTTATTCTCTAACATGATGAGCGGAATGTTGCAGTGTTCCTGTGGTGCACAGCTTTTTTATGATGAAGATTTGGAAGCGAAAGGTGTAACACATACCTGCTGGAACTGTGGAAAAGCTGTACAGGTACCCAATAAGATCATCATTGGGAAAAATCAGGTACTGTTAAATCAGAATACAAAGTTGTTACATCATCATGTTTACGATGATTTTGATATGGATACTGTAGTAGGTTCTGTCGTTCAGAATCCAAAGAACCCAGCACTCTGGGGAATCCGGAATGAGGACAAGGTGAACTGGACGTATCAGAAAGCAGATGGCACACAGATACCAGTTGCTCCAGGAAAGACAGCTGGAATTGCAAAAGGTGTAAAGATTTTATTCCCTGAATCAACAGGGGAGTTCAAATAAGGATTGAGAAAATAATAAAAGCACATGTGGGAGGGATTTACCATGGAGGTATTACAAAGACCAGGCGGAGAATTAGCAACAAGACCGATTCATTTCTTTTGGGTAGTGGACTGTTCAGGATCCATGTACGGAGAGAAAATCGGAATCGTCAACAATACAATTCAGGAGTGCATACCGGAAATGCGCTCCGCAGCGGATAATAATCCAAATGCACAGCTACTGATCCGTGCATTACAATTCTCATCCGGAGCAAGCTGGATTACATCCAATCCAGTGCCAGTAGAGGATTATGGATGGGAAGATATGGATGCAAATGGACTGACAGAGCTGGGGAAAGCGTTTGATCTTTTAGCGGCACAGTTAAGTATTCCGCCAATGCCAGAACGGGCATTACCGCCGGTTATTGTACTTCTTTCCGATGGACAGCCGACAGATGATTATAAAAAGAGCATGGAGAAGCTGAAAAAACTGCCATGGTTCCGAAAAGCAGTGAAGATAGCGATTTCCATCGGACAGGACGCAGATGATGAAGTGTTGATTGAATTTGCTGGAAACAAAGAGCTTGTATTGCAGGCAAACAATGCAACAGCACTGGCAAAAATGATTAAATGGGCATCTACGACAGCTTCTATGGTATCCGCACCATCAAGTAAGCCAATGAATTCGGTTGCAACATCCATACCTGCAGCTGCATCAGGAGCTTCCGTAGCAGCTTCTGCACCAGCAGATGATCCGTTTGCACCGGCAAACAATGGGGCACCACTGGTACTTGATATGAGTAATATTCCAAATCCAGATGATTTTGATGAAGGTGCTGTCTGGTAAGAAGAGGAGGAGTCGGATGAAACGCTATATATGTGATGGAATCGTCAAAGGTGCGACTCATGTAAGAAATCAAACGCCTTGCCAGGACAATAAACGAATCGTAGAAATATCAGATAAAATTGCGATTGTTGCAGTTGCAGACGGTCATGGAAGTTCTAAATGTCCCAGAAGTGACAGAGGATCTATGATTGCTGTGAATTCTTTCTATGAAGTGATGAAGAACTATCTGAAAGTCTATGGAGAGGATGAAACAGGACTGTCTAATCTAATCACTTTCCTTAACCGGGAAGGTGACATGCGCTTCGCTCAGGATGTATGTGAAGAATGGCAGGCAAGGGTGAAACAGTCTTTTTATAAAAATAAAGCAGATGGAATGACCGATGAAGATGGAAATATTAAGTGGCCGTCCGTATTTTCTCTGTACGGAACGACGCTGCTTGGAATGCTGGTGACTGACAGCTTTGTATTTTCTTTCCAGATCGGAGATGGTGATATCAGTGTTGTGACAAAAGAAGAAGTCGAACCACTGGTAGAACCGGAGAAATTCCTTGGAACAGAAACACATTCCCTGTCAAAACCGGATGCATGGAGAAAAGCCGTGGCATCGGTGCGAAGACGGGAAATGGAAAGTGAAGAGCCATATATGTATATCCTTTCTACAGATGGATTTGCCAATAGCTATACGTCGGATGAAGAGTATCAGAAGACATGTAAGGATTATCTGCAGATGCTTCAGGAGCATGGAGCAGACACAGTGCAGGCAAATCTGAAAAATTGGCTGACGGAGACCAGTGAACTTGGGTGTGGAGATGATATTACAGTTGTCATGGTTTATTTTACAGCCGAATAATAGGTATTGAGGTGTGGTATATGGCTTGGGGATATGAGAAGTGTTTTACGATAGAACACGACAATACTTTAAAACGCAGGATTGATTGCAAGGATTGTATTTACTATGATTCCAGTGATAAATCATGTATGAAACGACCGCTATATTTACCAGTGGACGGATATAATTCATGGCGAAACTGCAAGTATTTTGAACTGGATCATAGTGTAAGCCATTATGATGAGAAGAGCTTGCAGTATGTTCATGAACTTGCAAGAAGAAAAAGACAGCAGGAACAGCAAGCACAGCAAAAGAAAACGACTGGCATAAAGAAAACGGTACAGACAAAGCAAAATGTAAAACCAAAAGAAAAGGGAATTCCTATCGTTCATGATGAAAAAATAAAAGCAAAGCCACAGATGAAAAGATTGAGAGATGGTTCTTTATTCTGTGTGGTAGAGACATTTCCAAAGGGAAAGAAGCTTCAGACAGAATTAGTACCAATTATCAAATCTGGTGGTTCTGGAAAGAAAATAATGATTGGACGAGACACCGAGGCGAATAAGATTTATATCACCAATAAGGCTTATACAAAAGAAGCTATCGAAAAGGTATATCAAGTTTTAAATGGAAAAAGTGCAGGTAAGAAACAGAAATGATTGTAGATCGCTATTATTATCATCAACTGAATAAACAAGAACAGGCGATTTATAAGGCATTTTATAATGGTGCAATGTTACATAAGGAAATTATTCCGATTCCATTGCGTGGAGAATTTAGCCAGGAGAGTTTTGAACGTATATTCATGGCGATGACGAGGGATAATCCATTGATTTATTTCTTGAACCAGTCAGCTTGCAGCACTGCCAGTGATATGTTTGGACATGTTGCAATTTGTCCGCAGTATTTTTTTACGAAAGAGAAGGTAAAAGAATACAATCGGAAAATTGAAAAAGTGGTGAATGAGCTTGCAGGACAACTGCATTTGTTGGAATGTAATGATTATGAAAAAGAACTTCGAGTGCATGACTGGATTTGTCAGAATGTTGAATACGATTATGAAGGAACTGATAAGGATAAAATATCCAGAGTGATTGCGTCTCACAATATCCTTGGTGTTTTTGCATATCATAAAGCCCAGTGTGAGGGAATTGCAAAGGCAGTGAAAGTTCTTCTAAATGCGGTTGATGTGAAATGTATTGTTGTGACTGGCGATTCAGTAAAAAGTGGACAGAGTGTGCCACATGCATGGAATATTGTAGATATTGATGGAGAACCGTATCAGTCAGATGTTACCTGGGATATAGGTGCAATGGGACAGAGCAGGCATCGTATCGCACATGATTATTTTAATCTGACAGACGAGTTGATGAATCAGGATCACAAAGCAGATAGCAGCTTGCCGGAATGCAAAAGCAAGAAAGCAAATTATTATGTGCAGAAAGGTTGTTCTTTTCAGATGAGACACCGACTTATGGCATATATAGACAGGCTAATTGAAAAGAATGAACGGATCTATGAATTCCGTGCAGAAAGCAGACTGAATAAAGCAGGCATAGAAAAAGAAGTTGCTGATCATATTGTGCAGAAATTACATGAGCAGGGAAGAAGTAGTGTTGGAATAAAAACGTGTTCTAACAAAGAACTTGGAATATACCGTATCGAAATATCTTGAAGAGGGTAAAGATATGCTGGAGTTGACGATTTATGGAATTGGATTTTTCTTATGTACGTTGCTGATCCAATGTATGCTTTTTAAAGTTCGAAAGAATCATAATCATGGACCGAATGGAATATGGGTTGGAAGCAGAGCAATTATGGTGTTGTGTGTGGTCGGCATTATCAATTATAAAGTTGAATATCTTGCGGCAATACTGGGATTTATCTGTGCGGATGAGGTCGGTAAGGCTACTGGATGGCATTGAAGAAAAAGGGGGATTTTTAGATGATTACAACAATGAATGAAATTGAACAAAGATTTGACGCAATAAAGGATCATAAGCCAAAAGCATCAAAAAAACTAAATGAACTCGGAGAAATATTGGCATCTGCATATAAAATAAATCCAGATAGAGCAGATGAGATGTGGCAATATTTAGTTGAGTTAAATGTAAGAGATGATGAAAAAAATGCAAAATTTTATATTGCCCAAGTATTTAATAAAGTAAAAGGTTTGATTCCGGCAGATGAAGCTACAGACCTCATTATGATGACACCAGAACGTGTTGAAATGATGTTGCTGTATGGATATGATGGAGGAACTTTGTACTCCGTATTGAATACTTTAACGATTGGATTTTTAAAGAATGAAAATGTAAATAATGTGATGGCTTCTTTAGAATACGTTTTTGAAAAGTTCGGAGGAGTAGAATCAGGAAATCCAGAAATATTAAAAGCAACAAAAACTATTGTGCAAACAGGTGCAGAATTGCTTCAAACAGATAAGGACTATGAAGATACAATTTCCGATCTGTTAAATGAACTTGAAAGTTTAGATAATGAGAAAATTGCTGCTTATGCAAAAGTAAACAGTTTGTTATTGGGGTTAAGCAAAACAAATAACATCGAAGATTTACTTCAATTAGCGAGTGAATTTGGATTCACGCAAGAATTTATGGACTTGTTGTGGTTGGCTAGAGAAGATGTATCAACAGAAAAATTAGAGATAATATGGCAAAATCTTGTTGAAAATATGGAAGACAACAATCTACTGCCGATACCAGAAGAATATGGAGAAGAGGAAGCAGAAGAATATTCTGACTCTAAAATTTGCTTTTTCGTGAATCTTATTGGGGAAAATGATCGGTTGTTAACCAAATATTTTGAAAATAACAGAGGCAATTTCTTTAAACAATGTATTTTTTATAAATGGATTCAAGATGAAGCGTGGGAAAAAATAGCAGAGTATATTGCAAAGAGTTTAATGGCTTTTGAAGATCAGAATAATATGTTCGATTATGGATACATGAATATGATTAGTCCCTATATGGAAGGATATTTAATGGGCGAATATATGGATCGAACAGATCGTTGGGGTAGAAGCATAAAAATTATAAATGAAAACAATATCGATAAATTTATAGATGCGCTGTGCAAAGCGTCAGTGATGTCCGTTGGCTGTGAAAATCACGAGAAATATCATAAGAGAGTAAAGGAGTTTGTTGAAAAAACAACAGGTGATATGAGTTGCTTTGAAAAATATGGTTTTTCAGAGAAGCTGGATACAAGAAGTGGTTTGGAAAGGTTAAAGGCATTTACCCAGGATTTCTTAAAATCTGGAAAAAGAGAAATTGATTTTAGAGTTCCGTCGCATGAACTGAAGAGTATCATGGATAAAATAAATGAAGAAAATCGTGCATTGGAAGAGCCAAGGGATATTGAGTATGTATTAGCTTGTAATGATGATGTTATTGATTTTTATTATAAACATACTCGTCAGGATTTTATGGTTAAGGGGAAAATGTTAGCAGCTTGTATTAAACACGATGATATTGAACGTGCAATAAAAATAATAGAGTTACTTAAAGATACTCAGGCGTATGAAAATTACAATGATTTAAATGGTTGGGAAAGGCAGTTTGGACTGACTATAGAATATTGTATTAAAGAATTTGATACGGGGCGTTTTACATGGAAGCAAGAAGAGATAACACCTGGCATGATTGAACAGTGTAAAGAAATTGCTCATATGTGTTTCGAATATTTGAGTGAAGAAAGTATAGACAGGATAAAGGCTGAAATAAGAAGAATATGTCCGAATGAAGATGGTGCAGATGAGTATATTCAAAAATTATTAGCTGATGTAAAAATATATTGTACATTTCCGAAGCCACGTGGAAAAGGGGGAGCACCAAATATCAATAGAATGTCTGATGAGATATGGAAATCGTTTGAAATTTTGTCAAACATGGGACGTATAGATGTTATTTGCCAAATCATGGAACAATTTGCTGCTGTAAAAGATATTTTAAAACCAGTTGCATATGATACTTGGATGAGCTTTATGAATCGTGGAATTAAAGATGAGGACTGTATAAAGATTTTTAGAGAAAGCAGGATGGTTTACGAACTTTGGCTTGGAGCCAATACCAGAGAGTGGGATATTAAGGAAGTTGCCAGAAAAATAAATAAGTATGGAACAAATGAAGAATATGAGGATTTCAAAAGACTGGTAATCAGTAGATGTGGAAAAATAGAGGGAATAGATGAATATTGTGAAAGCAATAATTGGGAGTAAGTAAAATGAAATCAATAATTAAGCAAGTTTCAGGCTCATTCTTGGAGGAAGCTTCTGCTTCTCCAAGAATGCTTGAAGATTTGGCAGCAATGGAAAAATACATGTCGGAAAGTTACGATGGAAGGACGTTTATTGAATTACTTCAAAATGCAGATGATGCAGGCGCAAAAAGAGTATGTGTTTCTGAAATTGACAATGCAGTGATTGTTGTTAATGATGGAAGATCTTTTGATGAAAATGATATTATGTCGATATGCAGATCTGGTGCGTCAAATAAGCGAAGAGGTAATAGTATCGGATATCGAGGAGTTGGATTTAAAAGTGCGACAGTTATATCAACTGAAATTGTAATATATTCAGCAGGTGTATACTTTACATTTTCTAAGAGTTTATGTGCAAAAACGCTACACGTTTCATGTGACAAGGTTCCGACTGTTAGAATTCCGTTTATTTATGATGAAACAAAATTGAATTTTGATATTAAAAGAGAATTATTGCGGTTACAGTCGGAAGGTTTTAATACAGCATTTATTTTTTTGAAGGCAAATGTTGAAAAATTTGTTACAGAATTAAGAGAATTTGATAGTAGTTGGTTGCTTTTTTTGAAAAATATCGTTCATGTTGGAATTGATATGGAAGATATAGAATTAAAATGTTCATTAAAAAGAAAAAATGTACATGATTTTGAAAAGTTGATTACTGTTGAAGAAAATGGGAATAATTGGTATGTAATAAATAATGGAGATATCGCAGTTGCATTTTTATATGATTCTCGTAAGGGACTTATTCCTTGCCAAGTAGATGATGCAGTATTTCATTGCTTTCTTCCGATGCTTGATAAAACCGGCTTTGCATTTAAGATAAATGCTGATTTTTCTACAGATCCGTCAAGGAAACATCTTATACAAGATGATTTGACTACGGAAGCGTTTGCAAAGGCTGCAAAATTACTTGCTACTTTTGTTGAAAATGTATTTAAAAGAAAAGATGAAAAACTTTATGGACTACTGGGATTAATTGGAAAACATATTTCATTAACCAATACTTCGATAGCATTTGAAAAGGAATTATTATCAGAACTTGTATGGAGAGAATGGATTCCTTTAGAAAAAGGCACATGTGTAAAAGTTAAAGAAGTTAAATTATTTCCAAGTTGGATGTCTGAAAAGGAACGCAAAGTTTTTTTGGATGGAATTCCAAGTTTCAAGGAAAATTATATATCCCACTTATTATATGAGCAGTCTGATGAGTATTTTTTGCTTCTGAAGAAGTTAGGTGCGGAAGAAATTTCAGATGGGAAGCTTAGAACTATCATAACTGATGAAAAAGTAGTAAGCAGTTTGAGTGTGGAACTTATTGCTAAAATTTTTGTGTATGAAGGAAGAAACTGCTTTACTGACGAAAAATGGGTTGGTGAAGTATGTTTACCAACAGAAAATGGATTTGTTTCTGTAAGAGACTGTTATACTGATTCAAGTGTGAATGGTGAGTATTGTAAAGTACTTCAACAGCTTTTAAGTGATGATGAATGGAGTACATTAATTGCGCAATTTCCTGTCTTTGAACAAATTAAAAAATATAGAGTTAAGAGAAGTAGTGGCGGTACACAATTAAAAAGGAATAGTAGTAAAAAAGCACAATTAGCGATAAATAAATGGAAAACACCAATTCAAAATTGTATGGCGGCTGAGACAATGAATGGATTTTCAGTAAAGGATGTAAGTAAAAAATGTGATGAGTATTCACTTATATGTGCTAATGCAAATGGAGATACAAGATATGTATTGGTTATACCGGTTGCACATATAGGGGATACGATTAAATTATCTGAAAGCCAGTATTCAGCTGCACAGCGAATTGGAGAGAGTTATGAATTGTTTGTGATTGCAACAGAAGCTAGCGAAGCAGAATATATATACATTAAAAATCCGTATGAAAAAGTTGAATTGAATCGTGTTGTAAAAGAGTGGGAATGGGTATGTGATAAATATGATAAAGAAAAGCTGATTCAGCCTGTTACTGAGGCTGAAGTTGTCGATGATTACATATTGAAAAATATTCTTCCAGATTATTTTAATCGCCAACAAAGAAATTTTCTACAGGATATTATTATGTCAGAAGATGATATAAATTATGATGATAAATACAAGATAAGCATAGAACAGATAAATAGCATTGCCGATTTTTATACCAGCCGAAAGATGATAGATGTCATAAATGGAAAAATTATGATATCCATGGATAAGAAAGCAGCATTAAAAAAGATATTAGGAATATAGATAATTTTATTTGAATTGACAGACAAGGAAAAGATTGGTTATGTGTGGTAGATATTATATTGATTCTGATATGGCAGATGAAATCGAAAAAGTAGTGCATGATATAGACCAACGAATCCGGCAAGAACATTTTGCAGGAGATATCTTTCCAACTAATGTAGCACCGATTATTGAAAAATCAGAACATGGATTGAAACTGGATGTCTGCAAGTGGGGATATCCAGTTTCACAAGGAAAGAATCTGGTTATAAATGCAAGAACAGAATCTGTTATGGACAAACCTTCTTTTCGAAATGGAATTCTCTATCACCGTATATTGATACCAGCAAGCGGGTTCTATGAATGGAATCGGTTAAAAGAAAAAAATGTATTTTCCAGATATGATGCACCAGTATTGTATATGGCTGGCTTCTGTGATTGGTTCGAGAATGAACGACGATTTGTGATTATGACTACAGCAGCCAATGAATCTATGATAAAAGTGCATGACCGTATGCCGTTAATATTAGAAAAAGAGCAGTTGAAAGATTGGTTTGATGATAAGAAAATGGAACAGATTCTGCATCAGGTACCGGTTCAGCTAAAGCGAGAGGCAGAATACGAGCAACAGAGCTTATTCTTATAGTGGTTCAGAGGAGAAATAGAAAGATGCAAATATTTGTTGATGCAGATGCCTGCCCAGTGGTTGCGATCATTGAAAAGATTGCAAAAGAAAATAGTGTTCCGGTAACGTTGTTGTGTGATACGAATCATGTGCTGTCATCAGCTTATAGTGAAGTTGTTGTTGTCGGTGCAGGAGCAGATGCAGTAGATTATAAACTGATTAGTATCTGCCATAAAGGAGATATTGTCGTATCACAGGACTATGGTGTGGCTGCAATGGCATTGGGAAAAGGTGCTTATGCTATTCATCAATCAGATAAATGGTACACGAATGATAATATTGATCAGATGCTAATGGAACGTCACCTGAATAAAAAAGCTAGAAGAAGTTCCCGTAAATGTCATATCAAGGGACCGAAGAAGCGGACGGAGGAAGATGATGAACGGTTTGCAAAGTCTTTTGAAAAACTAATTCGGAAAGCGCTTGAATGATTGTTAAAAATTAACTTAAAATGAGAAGGAAAAATATATGAATATTATTCAACCAAAGTATTTAATGCTAAATGGAAAAAACGCATTTCCAAAAGTTACATATGAAAATTTCCTGATAGATATTATAAATTTTTCGCAGTACTTTTCTAAAAAACATAGTTTTATGGAGCATTTTATATTGACAACAGAGCAAGCGCATGGGGAAGATGATGCATACACATCTACTTATCAATTGGATTTTAAACTGCTGGTTGGAACAAATGTTATGCGTGTGAAAAATAGAAATATGCCAGAAGTTGATTATAGCCATATGTCTCAAGGCTTCATTTTTTCAAAAACACAAGAGGTGGAAGAAGAAATACCAGATGAAAACATATTACTGGATATTGCGAAGGTGAAAATTGAAGATTTAAAAAAAGAGGTATATGCGAATAGCACAATTAAGAGTGTTGTCAAAAATATAAAGAAGCCTAAAAATCTTTTTATGTATTATCCATATGAATATGTACTTAAAAATAATGCAGAGTACGTGTTGGTAGTTCCCGGAATTTTAAATGCATTTAAAAACTTATTGATATATAGAGATGAGTTAAAAATTGATAAAGACACTTTTTTATGCTTAAAAATCAATGATTATTTTGAAATATATGAATGGAGAACCCCTAAATTTGTTATGGTAGATAAAGTGAGTGAATATTTATCTGGGAATTATCGAGATTTAAAAACTTATTCAGTCTATTAGAAAGGACAAGATGTAATGAGGTGTCAATCTAACAGACACCTCAAATATTTATGGTGCTAGAATATAAATAGTACAAGTCAAAATGAGAATTCC
>UMHR01010665.1_pt1 | contig 38044 bp, 40 predicted proteins | sample 1965581 | NCBI WGS metagenome assembly UMHR01 (sample SAMEA4836104, study PRJEB28245) | human gut metagenome | biome: gut microbiome; material: fecal sample | place: Denmark | collected 2008 | reverse complement strand
CTTGTAAGGCAGATGCTCTCCCAGCTGAGCTAAGATCCCATAACAGTTGCTCGTCTTAAGAACTCTTCTGTTCCGCAACTCGCTTTGCTATTATATAATGGTTTCTGACTTGTGTCAACAGTTTTTTTCACTTTTTTTAAATTTTTTAAAAAATATATGTTTTTTTGTATTTTTACAGTGGCAGGGAGGTCTGAAATCCCCTGCCACTGCAAGCTTACGGATATTACTTGAAGTATTCTACACCAGATTCGAAAATCTTGATATCCTGCTCTCCATAGATATTTACAGCCACACCTGCGTCACGACGCTCGCTGTGCGCCATCTTTCCGAGAACACGTCCATCCGGGCTTGTGATACCTTCGATGTTCATATAAGAACCGTTTACATTGAACTCGCCCTCATAGCCTGTTTCATCTACCGGTACATACTCCGTTGCGATCTGTCCGTTTTCTTTGAGTTTCTTCAGCCACTCATCATTTGCAACGAAACGTCCCTCACCGTGGGAAGCCGGGTTGCAGTATACACCGCCAAGCTGTGCTTTCTGAAGCCATGGAGACTTGTTGCTGACAACCTTGGTATATACCATCTTGGATACATGACGGCCGATGGTGTTGTAGGTCAGTGTCGGAGAATCCTCTTTCTGACCACAGATCTCGCCGTACGGTACCAGTCCCAGTTTGATCAGGGCCTGGAATCCATTGCAGATACCAAGTGCCAGACCATCGCGCTCATTGAGAAGCTTCATAACAGCTTCTTTGATCTTCTCGTTCTGGAATGCAGTTGCAAAGAATTTAGCAGATCCATCCGGCTCATCACCTGCTGAAAATCCGCCCGGGAACATGATCATCTGTGCCTGACTGATAGCTTTCTCAAAGATTTCCACAGAATCATGGATATCTTCTGCTGTCAGGTTTTTGAATACTTTTACATCTACTTCAGCGCCTGCTCTCTCAAATGCACGGGTGCTGTCGTACTCGCAGTTTGTTCCAGGGAATACCGGAATGAATACGCATGGTTTTGCCACTTTATGTTTGCATACATAGATGCTGTCTGCTTTGTAAAGGGAACCGTCATCTGCTTTGACATCCTCGGTTCCTGCTGCTGTCTTGAATACGTTCTCCAGAGTGCCCTCCCATGTGGAAAGTGCCTCTTTCAGAGTGATCTCAGTATCGCCGTAGGAGAATTTCGCATCGTCTGTAGCCTCACCGATCACTGTGTAAATGATAGCAAGCTCGCCGACTTTTCCATCCGGAACTTCGCAGATGATATCTCCGAATGCCGGGGCAAAGAAATCTCTTGGATCAAGGCTATGCTCGATCTTCACGCCCATACCGTTACCAAATGCCATCTTGCTGACTGCTGCGGCGATTCCATGACGGTCAAGTGCATATGCGGAGATCACACGGCCAGCCTGGATATCCTGATGTAATTTGTCATACTGCTCCATAAGAGCCGGATAATCCGGAAGGTCATAAGCGTCCTTCGGTGCACGGAGCCATACCAGTTTGCTTCCTGCTTTTTTGAGCTCCGGTGTGATCACGTCTTTTACTTTTGCAACATCCACTGCGAAAGATACCAGTGTCGGAGGAACATCAATGTCATTGAAGGTTCCGGACATACTGTCCTTACCGCCGATGGAAGGAAGGCCGAATCCGATCTGTGCCGCATAAGCGCCAAGCAGTGCGGAGAACGGCTGGCTCCATCTCTTCGGATCTTCGGTCATACGACGGAAGTATTCCTGGAATGTGAAGCGGATCTTCTTATAGTCACCACCGGTTGCAACGATCTTGGCAACAGACTCTGTTACTGCGTAAGATGCTCCATGATACGGGCTCCAGGAGGAAAGGTATGGATCGAAGCCGTAGCTCATCATGGTAACTGTCTCTGTTTTTCCGTTCTGTACCGGAACTTTTGCAACCATGGACTGTGTCTCTGTCAGCTGATATTTACCACCGTGAGGCATAAATACGCTGCCTGCGCCGATGGAGCCGTCAAACATCTCCACAAGACCTTTCTGTGAGCATACATTCAAGTCAGCGAGAGTATCCAGCCATTTTTTCTTTACGTCTGTGACATCCGGACGTTTTTCAAAAAGGTTTCCGTCTTTGGACGGGATCTCAACCTCAACGGAAGTCTCCTGATGTGCACCGTTGGTATCCAGGAATGCACGGGAAATATTTACGATCTCTTTTCCTCTCCAGTTGAGGACAAGGCGTGGCTCCTTAGTTACAACTGCAACAGGAACTGCCTCAAGATTCTCTTCATTTGCGTATTTCAGGAAAGTATCCACATCTTTCGGGTCAACCACAACAGCCATACGCTCCTGGGACTCGGAGATGGCGATCTCAGTTCCGTCAAGACCTGCATACTTCTTCGGAACTTTGTCAAGGTCGATCTGAAGTCCTGGTGCCAGCTCGCCGATGGCAACAGAAACACCGCCCGCACCGAAGTCATTACATTTCTTGATGATATGGCTGACTTCTTCTCTGCGGAACATTCTCTGGATCTTACGCTCTGTCGGTGCATTACCTTTCTGCACCTCTGCGCCGCAGACCTCAATGGAAGCCTCTGTGTGAACCTTGGAAGAACCGGTAGCACCACCGATACCGTCACGGCCGGTACGTCCTCCAAGAAGGATGATGATATCTCCCGGATCGGAATTCTCACGGATAACCGCACGTCTCGGAGCAGCACCCATAACCGCACCGATCTCCATACGTTTTGCAACGTAGTCCGGATGATAGATTTCTTTTACAGCACCGGTTGCAAGACCGATCTGGTTTCCGTAGGAGCTGTAACCGTGAGCTGCGCTGCGGACAAGTTTCTTCTGCGGAAGTTTACCCTTCAGAGTTTCTTTTACGGATACAGTCGGATCAGCCGCACCGGTTACACGCATTGCCTGATATACATAGGTACGTCCGGAAAGCGGGTCACGGATGGCACCGCCAAGGCAGGTAGCCGCACCACCAAAAGGCTCGATCTCGGTCGGATGGTTGTGGGTCTCGTTCTTGAAGTTGATCAGCCACTCTTCTTCTTTTCCGTCCACATCCACCGGTACCACGATACTGCAGGCATTGATCTCATCGGACTCTTCCTGGTCTGCAAGTTTGCCTTCTGCTTTCAGTTTCTTCATTGCCATAAGAGCCAGATCCATCAGGCAGACAAATTTGTCATCACGGCCTTTGTACATGTTCTTATGGGCATCCAGATATTCTTCGTATGTTTTTTCGATTGGAGCTTTATAGTCGCCTTCATCAAACTTCACGCTGGTAAGCTCTGTGGAGAAAGTGGTATGTCGGCAGTGATCAGACCAGTAAGTATCCAGAACACGGATTTCTGTCATGGACGGATCACGTTTCTCTTCATTTTTAAAATATTTCTGGATATGCTGGAAATCCTTGAATGTCATGGCAAGGTTCAAAGAAGCGTACAGCTCTTTCAGATCAGCCTCTGCCATATCCTTGAATCCGTCAAAGATCTTCACATCCTCAGGGTCCGGGAATACGGTTACCAGTGTCTCCGGTTTCTCAAGTCCTGTCTCACGGGAATCCACCGGGTTAATGCAGTGATGTTTGATTGCCTCAAACTCTGCGTCTGTAACGGTTCCCTCAATTACATAAGTAGTTGCGGAGCGGATGATCGGTGCCGCATTCTCATCCAGGAACTGTACACACTGTACAGCGGAGTCTGCTCTCTGGTCAAACTGTCCAGGGAGGAATTCTACGGAAAATACACGTGCGCCCTCTGCCACATCAAATTTCTCAAGATACAGATCATCTACCGGCGGCTCTGCAAATACGGTCTTGCAGGCTTTCTCAAATACTTCATCGGAGATATTCTCCACGTCATAACGGATCAGCTCACGGACTGCTGTCACAGTGCTGATGCCAAGATAATGTTTGATCTCATGTTTCAGTTCCTTTGCTTTTACTGCAAAGGCAGGTTTCTTTTCTACATACACACGTCTTACGTTGCTCATAGAAGGCTCCTTTCTCTATATCCGATAATAAGGATGGTAAACGTGCAGAAAGCATTTCTGTCTTTCTTTTCTGCTGAAAATATAGTATCATAGGAAATATCATTAGTAAAATTAATATATCTTATATCATTTATAAGCGGAGGATTTTTACATATGGATATCAATCTTGAACTCTACAAAGTGTTTTACTATGTAGCAACAACCCTAAGTTTTTCGGAGGCTTCCAGACAGCTTTTTATCTCCCAGTCTGCAGTCAGCCAGGCGGTCAAAAACCTGGAGAAAAAACTGGGCCACACCCTGTTCGTTCGAAGCACCAAACGGGTGATCCTGACTCCTGAGGGAGAGCTTCTTCTCCAGCACGTAAAACCGGCCCTTTCCATGCTTAACGAAGGCGAGGCAGCCCTTTCCGGCGAGGGAAATCTTACCGGTCAGCTGCGGATCGGTGCCAGCGATACTCTGTGCCGCTATTTCCTCATCCCTTATCTCCGCCGGTTCCACAAGGATCACCCGGAAGTGCGGATCAAGATCATCAACATCACTTCCATCGGATGTGCGGAGCTTCTGGAAAACGGCCAGGCAGAACTGATCGTCACCAATTACCCCAACTCCCGGCTTTCTTCCCACACAAAACTTCAGACTGTGCTGGAATTCCGTGATATCTTCGTAGCAAACCCGGATTATTTTACCATGGGAAAAACGCCTCTTTCCCTGGAAAACCTTCTGGATTATCCCATCCTGATGCTTGCTCCGAAAAGCACTACCAGTGAATACCTTCATCAGGTGTTTGCGGCCCAGGGACTGAAGCTGCTGCCTGAGGTGGAACTGAACAGCAACGATCTTTTGATCGACCTTGCGGAGATCGGACTTGGTATTGCCTGTATCCCGGACTATATGCTCCGCAACCGCCCGGGCCTGGAACCGGTCCACCTGAAAACACCGCTGCCTGCAAGAAGCGCCGTGATCGCACACCATGAAGCGCTGCAGCTTTCTCAGGCCGCCCAGTGCTTCCTGAAATATTTTTCCCAGATCTAAAAAGAGACCATCGGAATCCTTATTGTATCGGATTCCGATGGTCTTTTCTGTTATTGCCTTTTTATTCCTTACGCTTCATCTTTCGGCATTACATCTGCTGCCGCAGTGATATACTCGTTCTCGATCTTGCTGAACAGGCCGCTGTCTGCAAGCTCTGCAAGTTTCACATCGATCGGCATCTTGCCAAGTACCGGAACTTTAAGTTCTGCGGCGATCTCATCGATATGGCTCTCGCCAAAGACCTTGATCTCTTTTCCGCAGTCCGGACATTTCACGTAGCTGTAGTTCTCCACGATTCCAAGTACCGGAACTTTCATCATATCAGCCATATTGTAGGCTTTCTTGACGATCATGCGAACCAGATCCTGCGGGGAAGTAACGATCACAACACCGTCAATCGGCAGGGACTGGAATACAGTTAACGGAACATCTCCGGTTCCTGGCGGCATATCTACGAAGAGATAATCCAGCTCGCCCCAGATTACATCACTCCAGAACTGTTTTACCATATTTGCAAGGACCGGGCCTCTCCAGATTACCGGTGTCTCCTCATCCGGAAGCAGAAGGTTTACAGACATAACCTCAATTCCGTTTGCAGTTGGCATCGGATAGATTCCGTTGTCACTGCCCTGTGCATTACCCTTGATGCCATACATCTTCGGGATGGACGGACCTGTGATATCCGCATCCATAATGCCCACTTTATATCCCTTGGAAGCCATCAGATTGGCCAGGGAGCCTGTTACGAAGGATTTACCAACGCCACCCTTTCCGCTGACAACTCCGATCACATGTTTTACGTCAGAAAAAACATTTGGTTCTGCCATGAGGCTCTGGGGCTGTTTCTGGCCGCAGCCTTCACAGCTTGATTTGTTGCAGGATGAATTGCTGCATTCTTTTGCCATAATAGGTTCCTCTCATTCTTTGTATTTACACAGGCAGAACTGGCTCTCTGTCCGTGCATTTTCCTCATTCACGATTTGCTCATGAACTCCTTACCTTATTTCATAAATCTGTCGATCGCTTTTTCCAGTTCCTTGATAGCATCCCGGTCTCCATGCTCCACTGCATCCACGATACAGTGCTCTATATGATCCTGCAGGATGATCTTGCCTGTATTATTGATCGCAGATTTCACGGCTGACAGCTGGATCAGCACCTCGCTGCAGTCACGTCCGTCCTCCACCATGCGCTTGATGGATTCCATATGACCGATGGCCCTGGAAAGTCTGTTGAGCACAGCCTTGGTCTGTGCGTGGCTGTGATGATGAGGATGTGTGCCATTATGAGTATGCACATGTTCCTGCTCCCCATGGGTATGTTCAAGAACGGTTCCATCCTCGAGAACGTGCACATGCGTTTCGTTTTTATCACTCATGTGTAATTCCTCCTTCAGATTTCCGTGAAAGAACAGCGCTGCCGGATCATGGATGTCTGAATGTCAAAAATGATGGTTCCGTCTTCCAGTACTGTCTTCTCGTAGGAGACATCCTTTCCCTGAAATTTCTGTTTCACATACGCTTCCGGATCTGCGATCTCCACTTCTTCCACAAATACATCACGCATCTGATTTCTCGGGCATTTGTTAAAAATTTCCCAGATTACTTCGTACTCTTTCATCCGTGTCTGTTCCTTTCTTTGTCATCTTATCTATTATAATAATTTTATGTTTTTTTGTCAAAAATAATTGCACTCACGCAAATATTGTCGTATGATACATATTAAAAATATTACTGCTCTGTCCGTGAGCAGTAAACATACATTAATGTGATAAATCAAAGGAGATAAATTTCATGCAGCTTTTAAAAGACAGAATTCTGACAGACGGCGTAGTAAAAGAAGGAAATATTTTAAAAGTGGACAGCTTCCTGAATCATCAGATGGATATTGACCTGATCAATGAGATCGGTAAAGAATTCAAGAAACGTTTTGACCACTGTCCAATCACCAAGATCCTTACCATCGAGGCTTCCGGTATCGGTATTGCCTGCATTGCGGCACAGTATTTCCACGTACCGGTTGTATTTGCAAAGAAAGCACAGAGTGTAAACCTTGACGGTGAAATGTATACCACCAAGGTAGAATCCTTTACACACAAGAAAGTTTATGATGTAATCCTTTCCAAGAAATTCCTTGGTCCTGAAGATCACGTACTCCTGATCGATGATTTTCTTGCAAACGGCTGCGCACTTCTTGGCCTGATCGACATCGTGAAGAAATCCGGTGCAACTCTGGAAGGTGCCGGAATCGTTATCGAAAAAGGCTTCCAGTCCGGCGGACAGACCATCCGTGATATGGGTATCCATCTGGAATCCCTTGCCATCATTGATTCCATTGAAGGTGGCAAGCTTACTTTCCGCGAATAAGATTTATCATAAAAAATACTCCTGGAAACTTACGTATGTCGGTTTCCAGGAGTATTTTTATTTTGCCATATTTATTTTGTTTTATGCATCTGCACCTTTGGAAGCTTTCTCTGTAGGTGTCGGAGTTGCCGTTTCATCTGCTTCCGGTGTCGGAGTCACAGAAGCACCAGCCTCTTCTGACGGTGTCGGGGTGGTTTTGTCATCTTCTCCGTCAGCTTTCTCAGACGGTGTAGGAGTTACATCTTTATCCGGTTCTTCTGTTACCGTAACTTCCGGTGTTGCTGTCGGAATCGGTGTCGGAGTTGCTTCCGATACAATCTCATCCTCATCATAATATCCGTCATCCACAAGCATCTGGTAATTATCCGCATCGATCAGCTGGATATCGCTTGTTACAGTTCCCACGATCTTGGTTCCGTTGTCATACTGCTCGTAATCAGAAATCTCTGGTTTCTCCCCTTTCAGAAAAGTGTCCACCATAGTCACACAGTCATTTGCCAGCACGCGGTTGTCAAAGAACAGACTGTCTGCAAGTTTTCCCTCAATCACAGCAGTTACTGCTTCTGCCTCACAGCCACAGCCAGTGATCATTGGCCATCCCTCTTCACCTGACACATGGCCAGCATCCTCCAGGGCATCAACGGCACCAAGAGCAAGGTCATCGGCACCTGTGCAGATAATGTCCGGTGTGCCTTCTGTATAATTCTGGGAAAGGATCTCTGCCATATCGTTCTTCGCGGTATTTCTTCCGGAACGCATCACTGCAGTATCATCAAGCGTCTGCTTTCCTGAAGTGCACACCAGTGTTCCGTCATCGAAATATTCCTGAAGTTTTTCCATCACGCCATTATAAAAGAACAGTGCATCACGGTCATCCGGAGAACCCATCAGGAACTCGATGGTCAGCGTGCGTTTTTCTTCTCTGGCTTTCTCCAGATCCATTTTTTTGATGATGGAATCTCCCACCATTTTTCCTGCTTTTCTCGTATCAAAAGTAACATAATAGTTGATCTTATCCGTATCCATGATCAGCTGATCATAGGAAATTACAGGAATGGATTTCTCATAGGCCTGTTCAAGCACATCGTTCAGGCCATAGGCATCTACCGGTGCAATCACAAGGGCAGACGTTTTTTCATCGTCCAGGATGGACTGGATCTGTGACACCTGCGTATCACTGTCCTCATCTGCAAAAAAGATCTCCGCATCATAGCCGTCTCCTTCCAGTGCAGTCTGAAAACTTTCTCCATCCAGAGCCCAGCGGGAATCGTCCGCAGCAGAAGGCAGAAATACTCCTACTTTCTTATCTGCAGCTGCAGTTTCTTTTTCTTCCTCTTTTTCTTCTTCCTCCGCATCATCGCTGTTTTTGGCTTTTCCCTCCGGATCTTCGGACTCCACACTTTCATTGGCAGCCTCTGTTGCCTCTTTGTTTTTGCCGCAGCCGGAAAGAACTGCTGTAAGAGCCAGAGCTCCCACAAGCAGGATCGCTGTTTTTTTCTTCATGGTCAAATCCTCTCCTATAAGCCTTTATATTCCTTTGCCAGTGATTTCAGATAGTCTCTGTACGCCAGTGCGGATTTCTTTGGTTTCAGGATACGCACATCTCCGCCCATGCCCGTCAGCCAGCCGTAAAACTTGGAATTTTCCGGAAGCTGCGCCGTTACCATCAGATCTCCGTTTTCCTTTATTTTATACTCTGCGTCTTCGCCAAAAAAATCACGGATTTCAGCCTGTGCAACACCTGTACAGAGAAGGCGCATTTCTTTTTTTATGGTTCCCGCAGAATTCTTAAGAAGCGCCTGGTACCCACTTATATCAACGCTCTTTGTTTCTGCCTTTTCCTGAACTTTTTCCAGAGTAGAAACATTTGCATTTTCCGCCTGAACGGATGGCTGCTCTGCCCCCTGCTGTCCTGCCAGATAATAACCACCTGGCCGCTCCCTTGTATAGCGGATATCCATTCCAAACTCCCGCAGAACCTCCACATCGTCATAAATGCTCTTTCTCTCCGCACGGATCCCATGTTCCATAAGATTCGCAAGAATCGTCTGCATGGATATTGCATGATGCTCCCCTGTCTCCCGCAGCATTTTTTCAAGATACAGGATCTTCGCTTTCTGATTGTTTGATTTTGCCATACTATCCTCTTATCCTTCGTTCTTTACAAAGCGGTGGAAAATATAGGAGTTTGCCTCCTGCTCCTCGCTGTCATCCAGTTTCTCAAATTCGATCTTCTTACCATATTTCTTTTCCAGTGCACGGCTGATCAGAAGATCAGCAAGCTGTGGATTCTTTGGAAGAAGCGGACCATGAAGATAGGTTCCGATCACATTTTTGTATACAACGCCTTCCTCGCCGGACTGTCCGTCATTGCCATATCCGGACAGAACTTTTCCCAGGGGTTTGTTGTTTCCGATGGTGGTGCGTCCGCCATGGTTCTCAAATCCTACGATGGGCATGTCAAAAAGATCGCTCTGCATCACAATATTTCCAATAAGGCGGCCTTTTCCCTGCTCTGTGCTCATATCCACCAGTTTCAGGCCCTCGATCATTCCCTGATCGGTCTTATAATAGTTTCCAAGAAGCTGATATCCACCGCAGATTGCGATCACAACCCCGTTATCTTCCACATAAGCCTTGAAATCCTTCTGAATTTCTTTCAGCTTTTCACATACCAGCATCTGCTCACGGTCAGAACCGCCTCCCAGAAGAACGATATCCAGTTTGGAAAAGTCGATCTTGTCTCCCAGTTCAAACGCAATGGTTTCTGCCTCAATGCCTCTCCAGAGACAGCGTTTCATAAGGCACTGGATATTTCCTCTGTCACCGTAAAGGTTCAGAAGATCCGGATATAAATGTCCAATCGTTATCTTCATTTTTCACCCTCCAGTTTCTTCAGAATATTTCTGGTGCCAAACAGCGCCGTGTAGTTTACAAGTACATAAAGATTGCCGCATCCGTCCTCGATCCGCTTGCGGATGGCTGTCTCCACATCATTTTCCAGCATGGACGGGATATCCACATATTTCAGTCGGAGGCGCATATCCTGACAGCGAATGCCGCTGACTGTGATGGAATTGATATTATCCCCTCCGAAAAGGTCAAAATCCACGTCCCAGAGCCAGGAGATATCTTTTCCGTCCTGTGCATTATCGTTGATCACAATGATGATATCCTTGGGTGATTCATCCTGCATCACAGCTGAAATGTTCTGGTTAAAACCGGCCGGATTCTTGGCAAGGTTCAGAACAACGCTGGTACCTTTGATCCGGAACTGCTCATTACGTCCGTTCTCAGGATTGAATTTTTTCAGCATCTCATTAAAATGTTCTGCCTTAAATCCAGCGGTACGTATTCCCGCATAGGCAGCAAGGATATTATATACGTTATAGAAGCCTTTGTAATTGGCCACGATCCGTTTATCTTCCACAGTAAATGCGATCTGGTCATCCACCTTCACATCTGTGGCATCAAAATTGATCTCCGGACGTTTAAATCCGCATTTCGGGCATCTGTAGTCACCAAGCTGGCTGTAATGATAAAAACTGTAGACCAGTCTCTCCCCGCAGCATTTACAGAACCGTCCCTCACGGATCTCGTTTGTTTTGTTCTTAATTACCGGTTTGCTGATTCCATAGGTTACAAAAGGATTGCCACAGTCCATGGCAAGATATGCGGACAGTGCATCGTCACCGTTAACGATGACCTTCATATTCGGAACTTTTTTCATCATTTCTTCCAGAATATTCATGGTGATATCAATCTCACCATAACGGTCCAGCTGATCACGGAACAAATTGGTCATGACCATATAATCCGGTTTGATCTTTGTGAACACGTGTCTTGTGGAAGCCTCATCAACCTCAATACAGGCATAGTCCGCATCCAGTTTTCCGCTGAATCTTGCGCCCAGCACAAAAGCTGCCACAACTCCGTTCAGCATATTGGAACCGGTATGATTACAGATAACTTTTTTACCTTCTGCCTCCAGTCCTGCACAGAGCATGTTATTGGTTGTTGTCTTTCCGTTGGTTCCACATACTACAAATATTTTTTCTCTTACCTGAGAGGATAACTCCTCCAGGATATCCGGACATATCTTCAATGCGATCTTCCCCGCCCAGGTTACACCCTGGCGTCCCATAAGTTTACAGACATGCCCTGTGATCTTTGCTGCCATCACAGCAATGGTTGTTCTTATTTTCATAATCCTCTGATTCCTTTGTTTTTATTTCTCCTACCACAGATCTTCTGCTGTCAGAAAATCCGTGCAGATTCCTTCTGCTCCCTGTGCAATATACTTTCTGGCCTGATTCCGGTCATTTACGGTATACACATACAGCCGTATTCCCTTTTTTTCAAAAATTTCTTCGGTTTCTTCAGACCAGTATTTCCAGTAAACTGTTGCCGCAGGGATACCTTTTTCTTCACAGAAAGATGCGATATGCTCCAGATCCTCTGCCGAATATTCCTGCCACAGAGAATATACATAGGAGGGAAAAGAATAAATCATGGTGGTTCCGGGAAACATTGCCTCACTGTAGATTTCCGGAATGATCTGGTCCAGAACGCTCTCTGCTCCCGCTGCTCTTGCAATTTCCACGTAATCGCAGTAATCTTCAAGTGTTCTCTGATAGTTGCGCAGAGAGTACTGTTTGGAATCGATCATCACATAGGCATCTGGATGTTCTTTCAGAAGCAGGAAAAAATCTTCCAGCGTCATCGGCGTATATGTTCCATATATCTTACTGTTCTTAAACTGTTTCTCTGTAAGAACTTTTTTCCCGCTGCCCTTCCACTGCCCCATGGATTCCTTCCAGTTATGGCGGCATACCCACACTCCGTCCGATGTTCTGGAAAGATCCAGTTCAAAAAGCCGTACACCCTGTTCGTACATGGCAAGAAATCCCTCTCTGGAATTCAGATAATCCTTTCCAGCCAGTCCACCCAGCGCATGTGCTATGGTTCGGTGATCCTCCCAACGAAACTTTGTTGCAACAGCTGTATCATTTCTTAAAGGCACCGAACTTCCTCCGAGAAGTACCAGTGACAGAAACAGTATTTCCACTGTCAGTATAAAACGTCTCATTCTCTCCGGCAACAAAAAAATGCACAAGACATAAAGGAAAACATTTCTGTTCTGCTTTCCTTCATATCTTCTGCAAGTTTATGATCTCCGGACAATACATCCGAAATTCTCCTATATTCATTCTGCCCGGTAGTAACGGAAATTCTGCCGACCATTCTCATCATCCTTTCGCATACCTGTACTCTTAATTTGTACATTACCGATTGTACGCTAAAAAGGCATAATAATCAAGCCAGGATTTGAATATCCATTTTATTCCGTTTCTTCTCCATTGCATTCCTGCTGGAAGCGCAAATACTCATCATATTTTTCGTGAGCAACCCGATTGTAGGAACGTGAAATCGGTATCACATGATCTCCGATCCGAAAACTGTCATTTTTGGCTCCTGTAATCCGTTCCATATTTATAATAAAGCTCTGGTGACATCACAAAAACGTGCTGTTTTCCAGCTGTTTTTCAAAATCTTTCAGTTTACCTCTGCATTGTAGTATACTTCCGTCTGTCATGTGAAAATTTACGATATGCAGGCTGCTGGTAATAAAGCTTACCTGGCTGTGCCGTAAAGTATACACCCGTGCACGATACTGGAAATGTATCACCCTCTCATCCGTGTTGATATTTAATCTCTTTTTTAACGGTTCCATAATATATTCCAATGTTGCTGCAGTTACTGGTTTCAGCAAATAATTATATGCAAACAGGTCAAAAGCATCTCTGTAATATTCATCGCTTCTGCTCATGAAAATTACAGCTACTGACATTTCTCTTTCTCGTATCTTCCGTATTGTTTCCAGTCCGTCTACTTTTTTTGAATCCATGTTAACAAAGATTGCATCATAAGGTTTCCTTTTCTTTTCCAATTCTTCCAATAAAAGCTCGCCGCTTTTAAATATCCGAATTTCTGACCCTGGAACGATTCGCTCAAGCTGTTTGTGAAGTTTTCTAGCATCTGCCTGCATGTCGTCACAAATGGCAATGGTCATCATCGTCATACTTATGTATCCCCTCTTGTTCTGTCATTGTATCTTTTTGTTCTATATATTATATCATGATTCATTATTTAATTTATGTCATCTTCATGTAATTTATGGTCGTAAATCCGCCATTTCTGCATTTTTTCAACTATTTAAGCATACAAAAAAAGGACATCTGCATTTCTGCAAATGTCCTTTAAAATGGTCAGAATTACAATTATACAAGCTCGATGAGAACTTCCATAGCTGCATCGCCTTTACGCTGACCGATCTTAACGATTCTTGTGTAACCACCGTTACGATCTGCGTATTTCGGAGCGATCTCGCTGAACATCTTGTCAACCATGTCAACTTCTTTTGTGTTTTTCTTTCTGCCAGCGCCCTTAGCAGGAACCTCTGTTACAGGATAGAAAACTTTCATCATCTCACGACGTGCATGAAGTCTGGAAGGAGCATCTTTCTTGATCTCTTTCTGTACTTCATCGTAAACTGTTTTCTTCTTGCCGTCTACGACTTCTTTTACACGTTTTCCGTCAGCATCTTTGCGGGCAACTTTAGCTGTTACTGTAACTGTCTCGAAATTGTCTTTCTCACGTACAGCCATAGCGATAAGTCCCTCAGCGATCTTGCGGATCTCTTTAGCCTTAGCTTCTGTTGTCACGATCTTTCCGTGATGAAGAAGGTTTGTAACCTGATTTCTCAGGAGTGCTTTTCTCTGGTTAGATGTTCTGCTTAATTTTCTATATTTTGCCATTTTATTATCCTCCATCTGTGGGACACCAGGACATGCTTGTTCGGTCTTACTGTCCTGCTGCTGACACCCCACTCATTATTCTGTTTCCGGCGGTGTGCACGCACGTACGGCATGCTGGTACCAGAACCTGTTATCCAGTTACGGTTCGCGACATTCACCGCGAACCGTCAACATTATTATTCCTCTGTAGGCTGGAGCTGAAGTCCCAGCTCTTTGAGTTTCGCAAGTACTTCCTCTAATGATTTGCGGCCCAGATTACGAACCTTCATCATATCGTCAGAAGTCTTGTTGCATAATTCTTCAACCGTATTGATACCGGCTCTCTTAAGGCAATTGTAGGAACGAACAGAGAGTTCAAGCTCATCAATGCTCATCTCCAGAACCTTTTCCTTCTCATTGTCTTCTTTCTCGATCATAACCTCAGCGGTCTTAGCATTCTCGGAAAGATCAATGAACAGGCTTAAATGCTCGCTGAGAACCTTCGCTGCAAGGCTGACTGCCTCGTCCGGATCAAGTGTTCCATTGGTATATACATCCAGTGTAAGCTTGTCGAAGTCAGTTACCTGACCAACTCGTGTATTCTCGACGATCATGTTGACTCTGTCAACCGGAGTGTAGATTGCATCAACTGCGATCACACCGATCGGCATATCATCGGTTTTGCCTTTGTCTGCGCTGATATAACCACGTCCCTTGGTAATGGTAAGTTCCATGGCCAGTCTGCAGTCTTTTCCGCCGTTCAGGGTTGCGATCACCTGATCCGGGTTCATGATCTCAATATCCTGATCTGCCTGGATATCAGCTGCTGTAACAACACCTTTTCCCTCACACTCGATGTATGCGGTCTTCGGCTCATTGTCACTGCTGTGATTCTTGATGGCAAGAGATTTCAGATTCATGATGATCTCGGTTACATCTTCCTTCACGCCCGGAATGGAGCTGAATTCATGAAGTACACCATCGATCTTTACCTGGCTTACTGCAGCTCCCGGAAGGGAGGACAGCATAATTCTTCTTAAAGAATTGCCAAGGGTAGTACCGTAACCTCTTTCAAGAGGCTCTACAACGAATCTTCCAAACTTCTTATCTTCGGATATTTCGGTAATTTCGATTTTTGGTTTATTGAAATCAAACACTATAAGGTTCCCTCCTTCTGGGTTAATCAACATTCGAGGGTATTACCAATTTTTATAACTGTAGACACTGTAAACAGTTACTAATTATTTAGAATACAGCTCGACGATAAGCATCTCGTTTACAGGAACATCGATCTGCTCTCTTGTAGGAAGCTCTTTAATTACACCCTTCAGGTTCTCCTGATCAGCATCGATCCACTCCGGAACAAGTCTTCCACCTGTAACCTCAAGGATTCCTTTATATCTCTCAGAACCTTTGCTCTTCTCTCTGATCTCGATTGTATCGCCTGCTTTGCAGAGATAGGACGGAATGTTTACGCATTTTCCGTTAACAAGTACGTGCTTGTGATCTACGATCTGACGAGCCTCTCTTCTTGTTCTTGCAAATCCCATACGGAAAACGATATTGTCAAGTCTGCTCTCAAGCATAACCATAAGGTTCTCACCTGTCTGGCCCTGCATTCTGTCGGCTTTCTTGTAGTAGTTACGGAAAGGTTTCTCAAGAACTCCGTAGATGAATTTTGCTTTCTGTTTCTCTTTTAACTGAAGTCCGTACTCAGATACCTTGCGGTTTGCACGTTTTAACTGTCTTGTGGACTTCTTATCAATTCCTAAGTAAATCGGATCCAGGCCAAGGGATCTGCATCTTTTCAGAACAGGTACTCTGTTTACTGCCATTTCAACTACCTCCTAATTAGACTCTTCTGCGTTTTGGTGGACGGCATCCATTGTGAGGAACCGGAGTTACGTCACGAATGCTGGTTACTTCAAGTCCGCATGCCTGAAGCGCACGGATTGCTGCTTCACGGCCTGAGCCCGGGCCTTTTACCATAACGTCTACTGTTTTTAATCCATGAATTAAAGCAGCTTTTGTTGCAGTCTCTGCTGCCATCTGTGCTGCATAAGGGGTAGATTTCCTTGAACCTTTAAATCCAAGACCACCGGCACTTGCCCATGAAAGAGCGTTTCCCTCGTTATCTGTCAGTGTAACGATTGTATTGTTGAAGGAAGACTGAATGTGTGCCTGTCCGTGTTCAACGTTTTTCTTGACACGACGTTTTGTCGTTTTCTTTGTAACTTTTGCCATTTTAAAACTAACCTACACTTTCCTTTTTTTGAAATTAATTAGTTATATCTATAAATTATTTCTTCTTGTTTGCAACTGTTCTCTTCGGTCCCTTGCGAGTTCTCGCATTTGTCTTGGTCTTCTGACCACGAACCGGGAGTCCTTTACGATGACGGATACCTCTGTAGCATCCGATCTCCTGCAGTCTCTTGATGTTAAGGGCGATTTCCCTTCTCAGATCACCTTCTACTGTCATTGTCTCATCAATAACAGCGCTCAGTCTCTTAACCTCGTCATCAGTCAGATCTCTGACACGTGTGTCAGGATTAACCTCTGCTTTAGCAAGAATTTTGTCTGCGCTTGGTCTACCAATTCCATAAATGTAGGTAAGACCGATTTCAATACGTTTCTCTCTTGGTAAGTCTACACCAGCTATACGAGCCATGTACTGTTTCCTCCATTTTCTGTTTCTGAAAGTCCTGCATATCGTATGTCACTTGCTCCCGCAAGGTGAAATGGGACATATCAACCTGCCGCTTTCTTTTCTAGTTTCCTAATTGGGGTGCCTCGGTAAAACACCCAGCTGTAATTGGCGAATCACAGCCTTTCCGAAATTGCGGATCTTAACCGCTGTTGCCTCTCGGTATTAGGCAATACATGCTTATTATTCACTCAGTAGAACAACCCTTCCGGGTGTTTCATACTGCAGCCGCACGTTTCACAAACATTCCAAAGAAGTTCCGATATGGAAATCAACCCTGACGCTGTTTGTGCTTCGGGTTCTCACAGATGATTCTGATGGATCCCTTTCTTTTAATGACCTTGCACTTCTCGCAGATCGGCTTTACAGATGATCTTACTTTCACTGGAAATCCTCCTTCCGTAAATTAGTCTCATATCTGCAGTTTCACAGGCGCACTCATACACAGTATTTGCGCGCTTGAAATATATACTAACACCTGTTTTCCTGAAATGCAAGAAAAAATTTTAAAAATTTTTGATTTTTTTTACAGACTGTATTATAATGGGTGGCAAAGTCCGGCAGAACCTGTCAAACTTCTTATATCCTGTACTTTCATACAGACGGAAAGCTGCCCATTTTTATATGAAAGGAATCTTTATATATGCATACGGAAATGAAATATCGTTTTCTGATCCATTACACCTTATCTTTTATCGGAGGATATCTGGGGCTTTACGCCATTGTATCAAGAGCCGATCTTTTCGGCAACGCACAGACTGCCAACCTTCTCGGTGTTGTGCGTGATATCATCGGCAGAGACTTTTCGGACATGATGCTGCGTGTGGGCGCACTTCTGATCTATATGACAGCTGTGATCCTTACGGTCTGGATACCGGAACATTTTTCCACAGATCTTCGTTTTATCAGTATCGGAATTGATATCTGTGCAGTTTTGCTGCTTGGTTTCCTGCCAGCCAGAATGAGCCCGGTCGTAGCTCTTTATCCGGTATTCTTCGCAATGCCTTTCCAGTGGTGTACTTTCAAGGCTCCCGGCGGATATAACAGTTCGACGATCTTTTCCACCAACAATCTCCGCCAGTTCACCACTGCTGTCACACAGTTTCTTATGAAAAAAGATGACGCACAGCGTGATAAGGCGAAATTCTACGGAATGACGCTGCTGTCTTTCCATGCAGGTGCTGCTCTTTCTCTGATCCTTTATATGTACTGTGGATTGTCCGGTGTGTGGGTCTGTCTGATCTCGGCTTTCTATGCGGTGTGGCTGATTGCTGCGGACCGCAGTACTGCCGCTGATACTTCTAGCGTATCTCAAAAGAAAACTTCTGCCCCAAGCAATTATAGAAATATTTCCTACAAGAAAAAAGAAGCCTGAATCAAAATGAGCCATTGATTAATAATGATTTTTAACACCGTCAGCTCTAAATAAAACTATCCCGGCAAGTACAAGTTTTTACACTTTGCAGCTTGTTCGGGATAGTTCTATTTTAAGAAATAACATTCATCTTGGAACACAAAGCTCTCTTATCTGAAGTTTTGCATCCGCATTTTTCTATGCTGTTTTTTCGGTGCGTTTTCCCTCAAATTTACTTAATTTTTTCCGACATTCCCATTTTCTTTATTTTTTATAGACCACCGTGGAACTCATTCCTCTGGATTTTAAAAGCTTCTTGTATGCATTCAGCTGTTTTGCCGGAACTTTGACAGTCAGCTTTTTATATGTTCCTGCAAAGGCTTTTTCACCAATAGTTTTATTAGATAATACTCCTGTCTTGATAATAACGGTTCTGAGATTTTTACAGTTATAGAACGCCTGTTTACCAATTCTGCTGACGGTTTCTGAGATTGTAATACTACTCAGACTTACGCAATTGGCAAATGCTCTGTCTACAATCTTCATTATATTATTTCCACCACTTACTTTATTCAACTTTCTGCATCCCCAAAATACATCCGTACCTATTACTGTCACATTCTTTCCAATAGTAACAGTTTTGAGGACCGTATTATTTTTAAAAGCATTTGCTGATATTCCCGTTACTTTACATGTAATTCCATTTATTTTAACTGTATCAGGAATTCTTACAGATGCTTTCTTATAAAACGGCTTTGTAAATTCAACGCTCATTCCATCCTTCAGTACCTTGTAAACTCCATTTGTAGCTTTATCATTTATGACTTTTCCAGGTGTTACAGTCTGTGGTTTGAGTTTTGCAATCTTTTCAGTTCTTGTCACTCCACAGAAAGTACAGGTAAATGTTTTGATTCCTTCCTTCGTAGTGGTAGCCGCTGTTGTAATTTTTCCCGCATTCCACGTATGTTTCGTTTTCGGAATTATTGTTCCTTCTTTCAGCAACTTGCCACAATCCTGGCAAAAAATATCGCCACTGTAACCATCGGATTTACAGGATGCTTTTTTTGAAAATTTCGTAATAGTATTTACATGTCCGGTCGCATGGATTTCTTCTATTCTTGTGGATCTACATACTTCGCAAGTGAATGTTCTGATTCCTTTTTCTGTACAGGTTGCATTTTTCGTTACTTTTCCTTCATCCCAGGTATGGGGTTCTTTCGGAATAGTTTTTCCAGAAGAAATTTTTATGCCGCAGTCTGTACAATAAACATCGCCTGTATAACCTTCCTGTATGCAGTTTGCTTCTATCTCATTACGCAGTTCTGTATACTGATGTCCTGTTGCCGGAATTTCTTCTGTGCTTGTTTTTCTACATCTTGTACAAGTGTAAGTTTTACTTCCCGGTTCTTTGCAAGTTGCATCCTTTGTAATTTTTCCACTATCCCACATATGACCTGTTGCCCCGACTGATAGTCACAATATATATTTTTCTTTTTAATTTGGTAAGGTTCCAGAGCTAACAGCTGCCTGTCTATACTTTGTTCCTTGGTAGATACTCTAATATATGCATATTTCTCCATTTTTTTGTCCTCCTGTATTTTTTTTATAATACAGTAGACATTTACACATCCAAGTCACCTATATATAGGTAACATTTTAATAATATTCTTTTATTTACTTAAAGCCAACTATGTAAAGGTAATTTTATATTTTTCCTCTGTTATGATGAACTCAACTTTACAAAGATAACTAATCATAACAGGTGACCGTATGACTTATTCTGATATTTATGCATTACGTATCTGTCAGCTCTGCAAAAATCGTAAAATTACGATAAACAAGCTTGCAACACTGGCTGGACTGAAACAATCCACAATAGATAATATTATACGAGGAAAAAGCAGGAATCCCCAAGTAAGAACACTCCATAAAATCGCTAATGTATTTGGAATGACCTTAAGTGAGTTTCTTGATTTTCCGGAACTCAATGACTATTCCATTGATGATGAAGAAGATGATGAATAATGATTTTTAACACTGTCACTCCCAAATAACATTTATTTTGGGATACAAAAAACCCCTTATCTAAAGTTTAGCATTCGCATTTTTTCAATGCTTTTTCCCTTAAATTACTTGATTTTTCTTTCTTCCTTTTTTAGCATAACAGAAACAGGATTTCCTGATACGCCACAGTTTCTTCCTGTTCAGACTTATAGTATACTTAAATAATCAAATAGAGAGACACCATTTTATTAGTTGAAAAAGCAAGAATCTTTCAACAACCGTTGAAGAATCTGCGGTTGAGCTTCTTCATCGCTACTCTGGCAGGCTCCATCAGCGGCCATTCTTTCCTAAGCCTCCCTTTCAGCACGCCTTATTTTAAACTGCTTTGTTTTCAACCATCAAATTCTATGTCAATTTTAACGCAAAAGTGATTTCCTGTCCTTCCTGCCTGAATACTGCGATTCATCCGAAGCATGATTCCATACTCACTTGTGATCCGTTCCAGATCTTCTTCCCGTTTCTGGACCATTATCTTCGACACCATCAACACTTTTTTACGTTTTTCCATAGATGTTTTGCAGTTATTCCCTTTGATACATTCTGTTTTATAAGAACAACCAGTGCAGTCTGAACATCTGTAATAAGTTTTTATACTGACATATCCTCTCGTCGTTTTACTTCTTCATTCATTTGTAACTGTTCCTCCACTTTCGTACCTGTCATCTGCAACGATTTCTGAATATGTTTCTATGTCAAGAAAAAGTACTCTTTAAAAGCGCTGTATCTGGCCACTTTTAAGGCTACGAAAAATAGGCCAGTACAATTCGAAACTGGGTGCAGGTATATAACAAACTGAGTATTATATACGAAAGGTGCCATCCAGAGTAACAAGTAAACCGACGATTAAGACGGGCGCCCCCTGTGCTTGACATATAATTCAACAACTTTTATATAAAACAAGGGCGAAGGGTCTATTACCCTTGCATTCGTAAAAGAATCTTATTTACAGACTTTTTCTCACAATCTCAAATAAAATAATCCCAAACAAGTTACAAAACGTAAAAACTTTGTACTTGCCGGGATCATTTTATTTGGAACTGACGGTGTTAAAATCATTATTAACCGACAGCCCCTCTGTTTTTCTATTTATTTTTCAGACCTCAGACTATTATGAAATTTAGAAATTTTCTTATCCGGCAATTCCTCTGCTCCACGCAGTAAGAGCTTTCTTGTTATTTCCGTTGAGATCACATCTGCACTTTCTTGTTTTCCAGTCATAAGTAGCTTCTGTATAATAAATATAGTTGCCCTTTACAGATACTTTAATAGCTCTGTCACTAATTATTTTGCATTTGCTTCCATCTCTGTTTATCAGATAGACAGGACCTCCATGAGGGAATCCCACAGCTGTAACCAAGACTTTGTTTTTCACGCTCTGTACTGTTGAACAATCCTTCCCCAGACGTTTTATCTGTCTTTTTTTCAGATTTACCACTGCAAAATTTCCCAGTCCGTCACCATACTGGGTCTGATATCCCATATAAAGATAGGTGCCATCGCAGCCGATAATGCTATCCGCAGGTCCCTCCCCCCTGAAGCTTATCAGCACTTTATTTTTACGGGTTTTCAGATTATACTGAACCAGTTTACGATTTTTGTAAGTTCCTCCAAAGCTGCCGCTCCTCAGAAATGCTGCACTTTCATAATAAAGATATTTTCCGTTTGTTACAATGGAACCACTGGAACAGCTGTTAAGAAGCGCTTTCTTTTTACCATTCTTTGAAGCATATACAATATAACGATTGGTTCTGTCATTGTATTTCATAGAATAAATCGTGCCGTTTACTTTGCCGCTTTTATAAAAAGTAATCTTCTTATATGCACTGAGTCCGTTTGACGCGGCCTGTACATTCTCTGTTGTTCCTACTGCTGTAAACAGCATACTGAATGCCAGCAGTAATACCATACATATGGTCAGCAGTCTGTTACCTTGGTTTCGTTTGTTTTTCATAATTTTCCTTCCTTTCCTGTTGCGGTGTTTACAGATATCGTATATCTATATTTTACACTACAGGAAGACTGTATGTCCATAGATACAAAAAAGAAACAGGTTCTGATTTATTTTCAGTTCCTGTTTCTTTTCATTTTAATCAGGTGGGCATTCTTTTAATTTTATAAAGCTGAATCTAATACGATTGTCTCAAACGGTCTTAATGTGATCTTTCCATCTTCTGCAGTGATCTTCTCATAGTTTCCAAGACGTTTCTGATATACTTTCCATTCCGGTTGCTGCCGGATCGTTACATTCTCTGCTGTCAGGTTATTAAGAACGATCAGTTCTTCTCCCTGATAGTTACGTCTGTATGCCAGCACATCTGCATTTTCTTTTTCCAGAAATTCGATAGTTTCCTCTGCTATGATATCTTTTTCTTTTCGAAGGGCAATCAGTTTCTTATAGAAGCTGTAAATGGAGTCCGGATCTTTAAGTTCTGTTTCTGCATTGATCTCCTTATAATTCTCGGGAGCTTCGATCCACGGTGTTCCTTCTGTGAATCCTGCGTTTTTGTCATCAGACCACTGCATCGGTGTTCTGCTGTTGTCTCTTGATCTGGCAGCCAGAACCTTAAGAGCCTGCTCTTTGGTTTTTCCCTGATCAAGAAGGATTTTATAATAATTCAGGCTCTCCACATCACGGTACTGGGAAATATCGTTGTAGTGGGCATTGGTCATTCCCAGTTCCTCTCCCTGATAAACATAAGGAGTTCCCCGCATCATGTGAATCGCCGCTGCCAGCATCTTGGCGGATTCTTTCCAGTAAAGGTCCTCATTGCCCATTCTGGACACAACTCGCGGCTGATCGTGATTGCACCAGAAAAGTGCATTCCAGCCATCTCCATCCTGCATTCCCATCTGCCATGTCTCGAACAGTTTTTTCAGTGCTATTCTGTCAGGCTCCATCAGTGTCCATTTATCTCCGTCCTTATAATCTACTTTCAGATGATGGAAATTAAAGCACATGGAAAGCTCTTTTTCCTTCCGTCCTGAATAACGAATACAGTTCTCAAGCGAAGTGGAAGACATTTCTCCTACTGTGATCATATCCTCAATGCCTGTATCTCTGGTCAGTTCCTTAAGATATTCATGTACATGAGGACCGTCTGTATAAAATCTTCTTCCGTCGCCTTCCAGATCATCCTCAAACAGCTCAGGCTTGGAAATTACATTAATTACATCAAAACGGAAGCCTTTTATCCCTTTGTTTTTCCAGAAGCGGATAACTTTTTTCAGTTCACCACGGACTTCCGGGTTCTCCCAGTTCAGATCTGCCTGGGTAACATCATAAAGATGGAGATACCATTTTTTCAGTGATGGTACATACTCCCATGCAGGACCGCCGAATTTTGACTGCCAATTTGTCGGAATCTGATTTTCCGGTTCATCCCGGAATATGTAGTAGTCCTGATATTTTTTTCTCCTGCAAGGGCTCTCCGGAACCATTCATGCTCTGTGGATGTGTGGTTGAATACCATATCCAACATCAGACCAATTCCACGGTTATCACACTCTCGGATCAGTTCATCCATATCCTCCATGGTTCCAAACTGTGGATTGATCTTATAATAATCTGCCACATCATAACCGTTATCGTTCATTGGAGAGATAAATACCGGTGTAATCCAGAGATAATCAATTTCTAATTCTTTGAGATAATCCAGCTTTTCAATGATTCCACGGATGTCACCAAAACCATCCCCATCCGAATCCCTGAAGGATTTCGGATAAACCTGATATACTGTCTTTCTGCCAAAATCTGTCATAATTCTTTCCTCCTAAATCAATCGGACATTCATGATCCGACCTCACAGCCTGTACCCACTTCAGTTAAATAAAACGATCTCTGTTTTTCCTGCTTCTGCGTGAATATCTGTTACAAATTCAAAATCTTTCGCATTGCCTTCTTCTGTCACAATACATACTGTCACATCCGGATGGCCTGCTGTCCTAATCTTTTCCCTGTCAAAACGTACCAACGGTGTTCCCTGCTTTACTTTCTGGTTCAGAGATACCAGATACTCAAAACCGTCACCTTGCATTTCCACTGTATCAATTCCAATATGGAGAAGGATCTCCATGCCGTTCTCAAGAGTCAGCCCGCAGGCATGTCTGGACTCGTCCATAAGAACAGTTACTTCACCGTCACATGGCGCATAAAGAGTATCGTTCTCCGGAAGGATGGCAAAGACCGTCACCCATAACTCCTTCGGAAAATACGCCGTCATTTACTTCCTTCAGAGGAATTACTTTTCCTGTAAGGAAAGCTCTGAGAGTGTTTGCTCCATCTCCGTTAAGTTCTGTTGTTTCTGTATTTTCTGTTGCGCTGATGCTGCCGGCTTCTGCTGATACATCCACTGTATCTGCGCTGTCCCCGGCTCCCACTCGATCTGCCATGGAAAGTTTTTTCTTTCCAACAATAAATGTCAGTGTCATCGGAATCACAAAAGCGATCACCATACAGATTGCAAAGCTTCCCATATATTTCGGCTGAATGGACAGGATTCCCGGGATTTCACCTACACCTACTGCGTTGGCTGTTGTAGAAGTCATAACGCAGACAACTGCTGAAATAGCAGATCCGATCATTCCACAGATAAACGGGAATCCGTATTTCAGGTTTACACCAAAGATTGCCGGCTCTGTTACTCCAAGGTAACAGGAAATTCCTGCCGGAACATTGACTTCCTGTGCTGCTACATTCTTTTTCTGAAGGATGATCATTCCCATAACCGCAGAACCCTGAGCAATATTGGAAAGTGCGATCATCGGCCACAGCATGGTTCCGCCATAATCTGCGATCAGCTGAAGGTCAATAGCATTGGACATATGATGAAGTCCTGTGATAACAAGAGGTGCATAAACAAATCCGAAAATTGCACCAAATACAACTTTAAAGGATCCTGTGATTCCTGCATATACTACGGAAGAGATCGCAGAACCGATCTTCCATCCGATAGGACCTACAATAAAATGCGCAGCCATTACAGCAAGTACAAGACTGCAGAATGGAACTACAACACTTGAGATCACCTGAGGAGATATTTTTCTGAAAAACCTCTCAAGATAAACAAGTACAAACGCTGCCATGATCGCCGGAAGCACCTGTGCCTGATAACCGATCATGTTCACTTTTACAAATCCGAAATCCCATTTCGGAATATCCGCTGCTGCTGTTCCGGCTACAGAATAAGCGTTGAGAAGCTGGCCGGAAACCAGGGTAAGTCCAAGGACGATACCAAGCATCTCCGTTGTGCCCATTTTCTTGGTCACAGACCAGCAGATACCTACCGGCAGCATGTGGAAGATTGCTTCACCGATCAGCCACAGGAAACTGTCCATTCCGGACCAGAACTGACTGATATCACATAAAGTTTTCGTTCCATTCTCAAAGAAGTAAATGCTGTCAATACAGTTTCGAAATCCCAGGATCAGACCACCGGTGATGATAGCCGGGATCAGCGGTGCAAAGATCTATGCCAGTGCAGCGATCACCTTCTGGAGAACATTCTGGTTCTTCTTTGCTGCCTGCTTCACTGCATCCTTGGAAACGCCTTCCACTCCTGCCACTTTTACAAAATCATTGTAAAAATCAGCGACTGCATTTCCGATGATCACCTGAAACTGTCCCGCCTGTGTGAAGCTTCCCTTTACCACCTTCATAGCTTCGATTGCTTCCACATCCGCCTTTGACGGATCATTGAGTACAAAACGCATTCTAGTTACACAATGTGATACAGCTGCAATGTTCTCTTTTCCTCCGATGAGGCGAAGCAGCTGCTGGGCATCCTGTGTATACTTTCCCATTTTCCTTTCCTCCATTACATTTTGATGATTATTTCCCTTTGTTCTGATTTGTTTAAACATGTTGTCGATGTTTTATTTATATCACGCTTGTTTAAACATGTCAATATGCTTTTTAAAACTTGTTTAAACATTTCAAAGTATTTGCATTGCGCTTGCCTGCAAAATCTTTTATAATGATCCTATAGCATTTCCATAAATTACTGCATCAAGTTCAGCTGCTCAGAACATAAATTGCCGGAAATGCTATAGGAATCATAAATCCTGCTATATTTTTTGACCGAACATGAATGGAGAATAGAAATGCCAAGAAGTATTTATGAAGATATCTATAAAGATCTGAAAATGAAAATCGAAGATAACACTTTTGCCTACCAGGAGCTTCTTCCCCCTGAAAACACCCTGATCCAGACCTACGGCTGCTCCCGAAATACTCTGCGCCGCGCAGTTGGCCTTCTTGTCAGTGACGGCTATGTACAAACCATGCAGGGAAAAGGTGTCCGCAATATCTACCGTCCAAGTGAGCAGACTGCCTTCACCATCGGTGAGATCGAAACATTCAAGGAATCTGCTACAAGGAACGGCCAGAATGCCCGCACGGAAGTTGTTCTTTTCACTGAACTGTGCATCAGTGAAAAACAGGCCTCTTACACCGGCTTTCCTGTCGGAGCTGAAGTTTACTATATCCAGCGTATCCACTATCTGGATGATATTCCGCTGATCATCAACCATAACTATTTTCTGAAAGAATCTGTTCCCGGCCTTACTGCCGAGATTGCCAGACATTCCATCTATGAATATCTGGAACAGGAACTTCATATGACCATTGTCAACAGCAAACGTGTGATGACTGTGGAAAAGGTCACAGAGATTGATGAAAAATATCTTCATCTGAATGTAAAAGATTATAACTGCGTGGCTGTGGTATCCAGCCAGACTTACAACAGTGACGGTGTTATGTTTGAGTATACCCAGTCCCGCCATCGTCCGGATCACTTCCGTTTTTATGACAACGCCCTGCGCCGGTGATCCAACAGGCTCCCTGACACTCCCCTTGCGGAAATGCTCAGATTTCCCGATGCTGTGCTGTTTCTTCTTTTCCTGAACTGTGTTATACTGAAACAATCAAATGGAGAGAGGAATTTTTATTCTTATGAAAAAGCGAGAATCTTTTAACAGCCGCTGGGGGTTCATTCTGGCCTGTATCGGGTCTGCGGTTGGAATGGGAAATATCTGGATGTTTCCTACCAGAGTTTCCCTGTATGGAGGGGGATCGTTTCTGATCCCGTATTTTATTTTTGTGGCACTGATCGGATTTACAGGGGTGATCGGTGAGATGAGTTTCGGGCGTGGAACACGTTCCGGCCCCATTGATGCTTTTGGTCTTGCCTGCGAAACAAAAGGCAGGAGGAAACTGGGCGAAACCCTTGGATGGATCCCTGTTGCCGGTGCACTTGCCATGGCTATCGGCTATACCGTTGTCATGGGCTGGATCTTCCGATATATGATCGGAACTTTTACAGGATCCACCCTGGCTCCTGCAGATATTGAGTCCTTTGGTTCCAAATTCGGCGGCATGGCATCTGCCTGGGGAAACAATCTCTGGCAGCTGGCTGCTCTTGTGATCTGTATGTTTATCCTGATGTATGGTGTTGGAAGTGGTATCGAAAAGGCAAACAAGATCATGATGCCGATCTTTTTCGTACTGTTTGTGATCCTTGGCATCTATGTTGCTTTTCAGCCTGGCTCTGCTGCCGGATACCGTTACATCTTCCGTGTGGAACCAGAAGTTCTGGCGAAACCATCCACCTGGATCTTTGCACTTGGGCAGGCATTTTTCTCCCTGTCCGTTGCAGGTAACGGAACACTGATCTACGGGTCCTACCTTCCGGACAGTGAAGATATCCCGGCTTCTGCAGCCAGAGTTGCACTTTTTGATACGCTGGCTGCCATGCTGGCTGCACTCGTGATCATTCCTGCAATGGCAACTACCGGTGCACAGCTTGATCAGGGTGGGCCTGGACTTCTGTTCATCTATCTGCCTCACCTGATCAAAACCATGCCAGGAGGCCGGATCATTGCCATTATCTTCTTTGTGGCGGTATTCCTTGCAGGCATGACTTCTCTTATGAACCTTTATGAGGCACCAATCGCCACAGTCCAGGAAAAAACAGGCCTTGGCCGTATCCCTTCCTGTATGGTGATCGCAGCTATCGGAGTCGTAGTTTCTCTTCTGATCCAGGGCATCGTCTCTGACTGGATGGATGTACTTTCTATCTATATCTGCCCTCTTGGCGCAGGACTTGCAGGGATCATGTTCTTCTGGGTATTTGGCCGGAACTATGTAGAGAGCCAGATCAACAAGGGCCGTGAAAAACCATTCACAAAATATTTTTATCCGGTGTGTAAATATCTTTATATTCCGGTATGCTTTCTAGTGCTGATCCTTGGTATCGTGCTTGGCGGTATCGGATGATAAAACGCTGAAATTTACAGAATGGACTACATAAAAGAATCCCGCGGAAACGGTTTTAAACGTTTCCACGGGATTCTTTTCATTTATATTTTTGCAAAAGGGATGTTCTTTTTTAGAGGGTGTCCGGTTTCTCCACTTCATAATCAGACCAGGATGCAACCGCATCGCTGCCGGATGTATCTTCGTATTTATCTACAGTGATCGTATAATCGCTGTCGCCTTCTACATATACGGTTCCGTCTGTTCCTTTAACTGTGACGGTTTTTCCGGAGTCATCCACGATGGTTCCGGCATTGGAAAGTTTGGAGACGGTGCTGTCACCGGTTACTGTCCAGGTAGAATCGTCGCTGACATATACGTTGCAGTAACCATCTCCGCCGTTGCCGGCAAAACTCTCATCGTCTATGATAGCTCCTGTCAGGTTGCTTCCGTCTGTCATATAGAAATCAAGCTGGCTGATGGTATCCCAGATCACGCTGCCTTCCATGTCCTGGCTGATCGCGGTAAAGTCACAGTCTGCTCCGTTGGCTCCGCTTTCCCCCCATCCTCTTTCATTATTATTTCCTGTACAGCGAAGAAAGTACTCATTGTCATTGTTGTATGTGATATCTACATCTTTCAGCGTAATGTCACTCTCTGTGTTGGTTGTGTAGAACACACCGCCGTTCTTGGAAGTAAGGGTTCCGCCGTCCATATGGAAGGTACTGTTTCCTACTTCGGAATCACCGGACATACTCTGATAGAGGATCACGGTCCAGGTGCTGTCATTCTGACTTAAGTCACTCATATTTCCGGTAAGGTCGCAGTTAAAAAGATGCAGGGAGTTCAGTCCTTCGATGCACACGGCTTCTGATCCGTTTGCTGTAAGTGTGGCATCTTTTACTGCAATATCTGCGGTGCAGTATACTGCCGGTGAACCTACACCATTGGATGTGTAAGTTCGCCGTCTACGACCATGGTTCCGCCGCCGCGGTCGCTCCGGATAGCTGCTGCGGATTCTCCGTCTGTCTCCACATTCAGATCCCAGGCGTATAATTTACCGCCGCCGGCTGCATGGATTCCACCGGAAGTATCCTGTGTTGTCTTAATGGTAGTGTCTGCCGCGTAGACAGTTCCATCGCCGTAGGCAAAAAGTCCTGCTCCTCCGGCTGCGTCAGTGGTTACAGTTCCGCCTTTTACATAGGCATTTCCGTCTGTTGCAAGAAGCGCTGCTCCTACACCGTAAAAACTGGAGTTGTCACCGCCTGTACTGTCGGAGGAGTTTCTTGTGATATCTATATTATTAAAAGTAACATTTGCTCCTGAGGAAACAAGTGCCGCGTTCTCGTCTGTTCCTGTGGATTCCAGGGATGTATCCGATACTTCTGTATCAGAATCATACGTATTGGCTGTGTCATAGCTGTCTACTCCCTGGGACTGACCTCCCGGTGCTCCACCAGGACCTCCCTGACCGCCGCCCATATCTGTGCTCTGCACTTTGATGGTAAGGGCATTTCCGTCGTCGTCTGTGGTGATGGCTACGATGTCACCTTCCTGAATATCGGAGAGTTCGATGGTCTCACTCTGGGAATTATTACCGTCCGGAGCACCACCCTGGTCGCCGCCTGGGGCCTGATTGTTTCCGTTATCTCCGTCTGGCTTCTCCGGGACCTGTCCCTGATCATTTCCATCTGTGCTGTCACCGTCTGGTTTCTCCGGGGCTGCACTGTCATCTGCGGAACTTTCTGTTTCACTGTCCGTTTTATTGGACTCTGTGTCTGTACTGTCAGACTCTGTACTATCTGTAGATGTAGAATCTCCATCTGTGTTGTCATTCTCTGGTTTCTCCGGAGTTTCTCCATTTCCGTTGTCTCCATCTGACTTCTCCGGGGCTTCTCCCTGGTTTCCTCCTGGGGCTCCGCCCGGACCTTCGGCGCTTTCTTTTGTGATCACGGTATCATCCGTCACTGTGACTGTCATCTCATCTCCGGTCAGATCCAGCATGGAAGGTGCCTCTCCCTGATCTCCGCCAGGGGCTCCACCATTTCCATCTGCATTGTCACCGTCCGGTTTCTCCGGGGCTTCTCCGTTATCTGTTGAATCCCCATCTTTGCTGTCCGTTTTATCGGACTCTGCATCTTTGCTGTCAGATTCTGTGCTCTCTGCATCGGATGTATCAGCAGAAGCATCTCCGCTTCCATTCTCATCCGGCTTCTCAGGTGCTCCACCGTTTCCGCCCATATCTTTCATTGTTCCAACTGCGATGGTGATCTTTCCGTCTTCCACAGATTTCACTTCACCGTAGGTCACATCTTCCTCATCAGAATCTTCTTTATCCGCATCTGCGCTGCTGTCACTGTCGTCTGTGCTTTCTGCACTCTCTGCCGTTGTATCTTCTGTCCCTTTATTATCTGAACTTTCCGCTGTATTCGTTGTTGTCTCTGTTGTCGCTGCCCCGCATGCGGTAACAGATGCTGTTGCCATCATAATTCCTAAGATTGCTGCAAGATATTTTTTCTTCATATGAACACCTCTCTTTTTCTTGTATGCTCATACTATATCAGCAAAATCTGTTCACTTTATGTTTAAAACATGAAAAAAGTGTGAGTGATAATATCCACTTTGAGATTTTTTTCCGAAAAAAAGCACAAAAAAGACCCGGCAGTTTAAAACCACCAGGCCCTTTACAGAATTTCTTATTTATCTCTCCAGATGATTCTTCCTTTGGAAAGATCATACGGAGAAAGTTCGATCGTTACTTTATCTCCCGGGAGAATACGGATGAAGTTCATACGGAGCTTACCGCTGATATGGGCAAGTACCACATGTTTGTTTTCCAGTTCTACTTTAAACATCGCGTTAGGCAGTTTCTCCAGAACAGTGCCTTCTACTTCGATCACATCTGCTTTTGACATTTTTTACCTCCTATGTCATGACAACAATTGCTGCTTACAGATTTGTAAGCGTCAGAATCTCTGGTTCCCCATCTGTAATGAGGATCGTGTTTTCATAATGTGCGGAAAGTGAACCATCCATGGTTACTACTGTCCACTCATCGTCCAGCCATGCCACGTCCGCACGACCAAGGTTGATCATGGGCTCGACGGCCAGGGTCATTCCCGGAAGGAGCTTGATGCCCCTGCGCTTCTGCGGGAAGTTTGGAATCTGCGGATCCTCATGAAGATGAGTTCCGATTCCATGTCCTACAAGGTCACGTACAATACCGTAACGGTATTTCGCTGCGTGGGCTCCGATGGCTTTGGAAATATCATTTAAATGATTTCCGGCTTTTGCCATTTTCAGTCCTTCAAAAAAGCACTCTCTTGTAACTTTAATAAGCTGCTGTGCCTCTTTGGATACTTCACCTACCGCATAGGTACGTGCTGCGTCAGAATGGTAGCCCTTGTAAATCAGGCCGGCGTCGATCTTAACCAGATCCCCGTCCTGGATAATCTTCTCTTCGGATGGAATTCCATGCACAACCTCATCATTCAGGCTGATACAAAAAGAAGCCGGAAAACCTCCGTAATTCAAAAAGTTCGGAATACAGCCCATAGACCGGATCATTTCTTCTCCAATCTTATCAATCTCCTTGGTGCTGACGCCTGGTTTGATATAAGGGATCAAACCATCATGCACCTTCTCCAGAAGATGGCCGGATTCTCTCATAAGTTCTATTTCATGCTGTGTCTTAATTGTTACGGACATTCTTATTCTCCTAAGATGTCAACGATCTCCTGGAATACCTCATTCAGATCCCTGGTTCCGTCTACCGTCTTCAAAACACCCTGTCTGGTGTAATAGTCAATCAATGGCTGTGTCTGCTCATGATAAACATTCAGACGCTTCTGGACTGTTTCCGGCTTATCATCGTCACGGAGTACAAGCTTGTCACCACAGGTATCACAGACACCTTCTGTTTTCGGTGCTGCGAACTCAACATGATAAGTTGCACCGCATTTTACGCAGGCACGACGACCGCCCATACGTTTCACGATATTATCATCCGGTACATCCACATCGATTGCATAGTCAATTTTGCTTCCAAGTTTGTTCAGAGCCTCTGTCAGACATTCTGCCTGCGGAATTGTTCTCGGAAAACCATCCAGAACATATCCTTCTCTTGCATCCTCCTGCTGGATTCTGTCAACAACAAGGTCACAGGTCAGTTCATCCGGAACAAGAAGTCCCTGATCCATGTAAGTTTTTGCTTTGTTTCCAAGCTCGGTACCGTTTTTGATGTTGGCACGGAAAATATCTCCTGTGGAGATGTGCGGAATCCCATATTTCGCCGCAATTTTCTTGGCCTGAGTACCTTTGCCTGCCCCCGGTGCACCCAACATAATAATTCTCATAGCATACCCTCCATTTTCCTGTTTGCTGCCTGATTTTCAGACAGTCCTGTTTACAAATCAAGGCTGCGACACTTTCGCACCGCAACCTTCATTTTCAATTAGTTCAGGAAGCCTTTGTAATTACGTACAAGCAGCTGAGATTCCATCTGCTTAACGGTCTCCAGGATAACACCTACGATGATGATGATAGATGTTCCTCCGAAGGAAACGTTCGCGCCAAATACACCGTTAAAGAAGAACGGAATAACGGCCACGATAACAAGACCTACTGCACCTATAAATATAATATAATTCAGGATTTTAGTCAAATAATCTGAAGTCGGTTTTCCCGGACGGATGCCTGGGATAAAACCGCCCTGCTTTTTGATATTATCGGCTACTTCCAACGGATTAAAGGTAATGGATGTATAGAAGTATGCGAAGAATACGCAAAGTACTACATACACGATCAGACCCCAGCTATACTGGATCTGACTTGGATTACACCAGTTATTAGAGGAAAGTCCTCTTAAGATCTCACTTCCAATGCCTGTTCCGTTTCCTTTGCCAGCAAACTGTGCAATGATTGACGGGAATGACATAATGGAAGAAGCAAAAATAACCGGGATAACACCGGCAGTATTTACCTTGAGCGGGATGTTTGTGGACTGACCGCCCATCATCTTACGTCCAACCATCTTTCTGGAATACTGAACCGGAATTCTTCTCTCTGCTCCGTTGAGGATAAGTACGAGCACTACAACAAACAGGATGATCACAGCAATAATGCAGGCTGCGAGCATGCCTTTTGCAATTGTTTTGCCCTTGACGAAGTTCTCATAAAGAAGGGATACATCGCTCGGGATCCTGGACACGATATTGATTGTCAGGACGATGGAAATACCATTTCCAACACCCTTCTCTGTAATACGCTCGCCCAGCCACATAAGCATTGCGGAACCCGCTGTTAAACTTGCAACAACTACGATTCCTTTAAGGAAGTTCATGTTCGGGATCATACCCTGACGTCCGAATCCGATTGCCATGGCAACAGACTCAAACAGAGCAAGACCAACGGTTACATAACGTGTGATTGCTGTAAGCTTTTTTCTGCCTTCTTCTCCGTCACGCTGCATTTCTTCCAGTGCCGGAATGGCAATGGTAAGAAGCTGAATGATAATGGAAGAAGTAATGTAAGGTGTGATGTTCAATGCAAAAATTGACATCTGAGTAAAGGAACCGCCGGTGAACGCATCAAAGAAATTGAATGCGTCACCGGTATTAGATTCAAACCACTGCTTGAAGAAGTCACTGTCGACTCCCGGTACAGGAAGCTGGGATCCAATTCTGATCACGAATATCATCCAGATCAGATAGAGAAGTTTCCTTCTCATTTCCTTTACTTTGAAAACACTCTTAAGAGTCTCAAACATTAGATCACCTCTACTGTACCACCAGCAGCTTCAATTTTTGTTTTTGCAGTCTCGCTGACAGCGTTTACTTTAACATTGAGTTTTTTTGTAAGCTCGCCGTTTCCAAGGATCTTAACACCATCACCGATCTTGGAGATTGCACCGCTTGCAAGTAAGCTGTCAACTGTAACCTCTGCGCCATCCTCAAAACGATTGAGAACGTCTACATTGATTGCGATAATTTCTTTGGAGTTTCTGTTAGTGAAACCTCTCTTAGGAAGACGTCTGTATAAAGGCATCTGACCTCCCTCGAATCCCGGTTTCTTGTGTCCGGAACGAGCAAGCTGTCCTTTATGTCCTTTACCAGCAGTTTTGCCGTTTCCTGAACCATGTCCACGGCCTCTTCTGAAGTTATCGCTATGCTTGGAACCCTCTGCGGGTCTTAAGTTTGATAATTCCATTCTGGCACCTCCTTAATCTTCTACTTTTACCAGGTGCTGCACCTGCTGAATCATTCCTCTGGTTGCAGCGTTGTCTGGCATCTCAACTGTTTTATGCATCTTTGTAAGACCCATAGCTTTTACAGTTTTTTTGTGCTTCGGTACTGCACCGATTGGAGATTTTACCAGTGTAACCTTGATTGTATCTGCCATTTCCATTTCCTCCTTAACCCAGAATCTCATCTACAGATTTTCCGCGGAGCTTTGCAACCTCTTCCGGAGTCTTTAACTGGCTCAGGCCTGCGATTGTTGCCAGAACTACGTTCTGTTTATTTCTGGAACCCATACATTTTGTACGGATGTTTTTGATACCAGCAAGCTCGATTACGGCACGTGCCGGGCCACCGGCGATAACTCCAGTACCTTCCGGAGCTCTCTTCAGAAGCATCTCAGCGCTTCCGAATTTTCCGATGAAGTCATGTGTAATGGAATTGTTCTCGTCTCTTGCAACAGTAACAAGTTTCTTCATAGCGTCCTCTTTACCTTTGCGGATCGCCTCCGGAATTTCTGCTGCTTTTCCTAAACCTGCACCAACGTGTCCATTGCCGTCACCTACAACAACTAAAGCTGTGAAACGGAAGTTACGACCACCTTTAACAACCTTGGTAACACGCTTGATTGATACTACTTTATCTTCTAACTCTAACTGACTAGCATCAATAAGATTACGTTTCATGTGTTCTTTTCCTCCTCTTAGAATTTCAGTCCAGCTTCTCTTGCTGCATCTGCCAGTGCTTTAACTTTTCCGTGGTAGATATATCCACCTCTGTCGAAAACAACGTTCTCGATACCAGCCTCGATGGCTTTTTTACCGATTACTGTTCCGACTTTTGCTGCAGCCTGTACATCGTCAGTGTTCTCAAGCTCTGCTTTTACGTCCTTCTGGAGAGTAGAAGCGGATACTAAAGTCTTACCAACTGTGTCATCAATAATCTGTGCATAGATGTGCTTGTTGGAACGAAATACTGCCAGACGAGGAGTAGTTGCAGTTCCGTTTAAATGATGACGTAATCTTCTATGCTTCTTTTCGCGAATTTCGCTTCTGGATGCTTTGTTAATCATATTCTCACTCTCCTTAATTATTTCTTACCGGTCTTACCGACTTTACGTCTGATAACTTCGTCAACGTACTTGATTCCCTTGCCCTTGTATGGCTCAGGTCTTCTCTTGTCTCTGATCTCAGCTGCGTACTGGCCAACTTTTTCTTTGCTGATACCAGATACGATGATCTTGTTTCCATCAACTGTGGACTCAAGACCTTCTGGATCTTCCATTTCTACCGGGTGAGAATATCCAAGGCTAAGTACGAGCTTCTTGCCCTGCTTAGCTGCTTTATAACCAACACCGTTAACCTCAAGCTCTTTTTTGTAGCCTTCGCTTACACCAACAACCATGTTGTGGATAAGGCTTCTTGTTAACCCGTGAAGGGATTTGATTCTCTTTAAGTCGTTCGGTCTTGTTACTACTACATGACCGTCTTCAACTTTGATCTCTAACTCTGTCGGGAGTGCTCTCTCAAGTGTTCCCTTAGGTCCTTTTACTGTTACAACGTTTCCATCAGCGACTGTAACCTCAACGCCAGCTGGAATTGCAACCGGAAGTCTTCCGATTCGTGACATAAATTTGTCCTCCTTACTTAGATTGTCGGAGAGGGCCCATGCCCTCTCTGTTTTCAGTTTAAAAGCTATATGACTGCCCTGTATGGACTACCATACGAATGCAAGTACCTCGCCACCAACCTGAAGCTTACGAGCCTCTTTGTCAGTGATAACGCCTTTGTTTGTGGAAAGGATTGCGATACCAAGTCCACCAAGAACCTTCGGAAGCTCATCCTTGCCTGCGTATACACGAAGACCTGGTTTGGAGATTCTCTTAAGTCCTGTGATGATCTTCTGATTTTTGTCCTCACCGTATTTCAGTGTGATGTGAAGAGTTTTAACAACTCCATCCTCAACCAGATCATATTTTGCGATGTATCCCTCATCTACAAGGATGTTTGCGATAGCAATTTTCATCTTGGATGCCGGTACGTCTACAGTGTCATGTTTTGCAGTGTTTGCGTTACGGATTCTTGTAAGCATATCTGCGATCGGATCGCTCATTGTCATGTAAGTTTCCTCCTCTTTCTTCAGACTTTACATGTCGTGTGAATTAATATATATCTAACCAAAAAGTTGCTTGCAGCCTACCAGGACGCTTTTTTAACACCCGGAATCTGACCTTTGTATGCCAGCTCACGGAAGCAGATTCTGCAAATTCCGTATTTTCTCAGGTATGCATGTGGACGGCCACAGATTCTGCAGCGAGTATACTCTCTTGTGGAGAATTTAGCTTTGCGCTGCTGTTTAATTTTCATTGCTGTCTTAGCCATGAATCTTTTCCTCCTATTTAGCAAATGGCATGTTGAATAATGTCAGTAATTCGCGTGCCTCTTCATCTGTTTTAGCAGTTGTAACGAAGATAACGTCCATTCCTCTTACTTTATCAACCTTATCGTACTCAACCTCTGGGAAGATCAGCTGCTCTTTGATACCAAGAGCGTAGTTTCCTCTGCCGTCGAATGCGTTCGGGTTAACACCACGGAAGTCACGTACACGTGGAAGAGCAAGGTTGATAAGACGATCAGCGAATTCATACATCTTCTCACCTCTCAGAGTAACTTTACATCCGATTGGCATACCCTCTCTGATTTTGAAGTTAGCGACAGATTTTTTAGCTTTTGTAGCGATTGCTTTCTGTCCTGTAACAAGTTCCATATCTGCGATTGCAGCGTCAAGAAGTTTAGCGTTCTCTTTCGCCTCGCCAACACCCATGTTAACAACGATTTTCTCGAGTTTTGGCACTTCCATTACGTTTTTGTATCCGAATTTCTTGGTCATGGCATCCATGATCTCGTTCTTGTAAAGATCTTTTAATCTACTCACCTTTATATGCCTCCTCTCTTAATTAATCGATTGTCTTTCCTGTTGCCTTTGCAACACGGACTTTTTTGTCTCCATCCATCTTGAATCCAACTCTTGTAGCTTTTCCGTCTACAACGAGCATTACGTTGGAGATGTGAAGCGGAGCTTCTTTTGTCACGATTCCACCGTTCTGATTAGCTGCGGACGGTTTAGCGTGCTTTGTAACCATGTTTACGTTCTCAACAACTACTGTGTTGTCTTTTACGTTAACTGCAAGAACTTTTCCGTCCTTACCTTTATCTTTTCCAGCGATAACTTTTACAGTATCACCTTTTTTAATTTTCATAG
>UMHR01013808.1_pt1 | contig 65792 bp, 48 predicted proteins | sample 1965581 | NCBI WGS metagenome assembly UMHR01 (sample SAMEA4836104, study PRJEB28245) | human gut metagenome | biome: gut microbiome; material: fecal sample | place: Denmark | collected 2008 | reverse complement strand
TCTGGCAAGGTGTCTGTATTCTTCGATACTCAGCGCGCTACGCGTTGCGATCTCTCGCTTTGAATCTCAGGCGAGGGGAGGCAGGCTGCTGGTGGTGACGTTAGCGGAGCCCCCGTCAGCGAGGTGAGGATAGCTGCTGCCACCGAGCGCACTGTTTGAGCGAAGCGAGTTTGCGCGAATGGCAGCAAACCGGCGCCGCAGCCGAGCAGGGGGCGCAGCGTGTCACCACCAGCAGCCTGCCTCCCCTCGCCGTCCCTTCACCAACCTAAGTTCCACAGCCACCATCACCTCCCAGCCATCCAGCGCAGCGCCGATGGCCCAAAACCTCCCGAGCAGCCACCCAATCTCTCACAACCAGGCAGCCACCCTAAGCCAGCCCCATTCACACCATCCGATACAACTCCAAAATATCCTTAGTATAAACCCCAGGCCTCTCATAAACCACCAGCGGCCGTTCAACCTGGATCCTGGAATTCCCGCCCTTACAGGCCTCGATCAACACCATATTCGGCTCCTTATCAATAAAAGGATACACCAGCTGCATCCTCTTAGGCTCTAGCTTATACTTCGTCAAAGTCGCCATCAGCTCCACCAGTCTGAAAGGCCTGTGCACCAGAAAAAACCTCCCCCGGTCCTTCAGAACCCGGGCAGCCTGACAGGCCACATCATCAAAAGTACAAAGAATCTCATGCCTCGCAATCGCCTTGGGAACATGCGGATTCGTTAACCCATGCTGTCCGATCATATACGGCGGATTACACGTCACCACATCAAAAGAAGCCGCCCCAAAAATCCCGGCAGCCTCCTTGATATCACCCTCAACGATCCGAACCCTGTCCTCAAGGCCATTAAACCTCACACTACGGTCAGCCATCTCCGCACACTCATGCTGAATCTCCAGACCCGTAAAATGCTCCCCATCCGTACGGTCAGAAAGCAAAATCGGAATAATTCCCGTGCCAGTCCCCATATCCAGTGCAACCTCACCCTTCTTCACCCGGGCAAAACCAGACAACAGAACCGCATCCATCCCGAAACAGAACTTCTTCGGATCCTGGATCACAAACAACCCATTCTGAAGATCATCCACACGCTCACCACATTTAACAAGATCACTTCTCATTCGGTTTTGAATCTCCCTTTTTAGCCTCTTTCTCATCGTGGTCAGCAGAACCTGCACCACCCTTACCTTTTTTCTTCTTGGGGCGGAACTTCAGATCACGAACCGGAAACTCCTGGATCTCCTTCTCATCGTTAACATCCACAACAATCTTAACCATCTGACGGAGAACATTCACACTCTGAACTGTACCGGTAATACCCTGCGGTGTAGTCACTATATCACCAATTCCCGGAAGATTCCGGTTCAGCTCCTCATAAGTTTCCTGCTCATTCTTAAGACAGCACATCAGACGTCCACAAACACCTGAAATCTTCGTCTGGTTCAGAGAAAGATTCTGCTCTTTCGCCATCTTAATGGAAACCGGTGCAAATTCGGAAAGATACGTATGGCAGCAAAGCGTCCTTCCACAGATACCAATACCACCAAGGATCTTCGTCTCATCACGGACACCGATCTGACGAAGCTCAATCCTTGTCTTAAACACAGACGCCAGATCCTTAACAAGCTGACGGAAATCAATCCGCCCGTCCGCTGTAAAATAAAACAGCACCTTGTTATTATCAAACGTATACTCCGCATCGATCAGCTTCATCTCAAGCCCATGTTCACGGATCTTCTTCTTGCAGACCTTAAAAGCCTCTTTCTCCTTCAGACGGTTCTCAGCCTCATGCTCCTCGTCCTCTTTTGTCGCAACACGGAGAACTTCCTTCAGCGGATGCACCACCTCGTCCTCCTTCACACTGCGCGGCTCCAGAACAACACGGCCATACTCCACACCACGGGCAGTCTCCACGATCACATGATCGCCGACCTTCACCTTATAGTTCTTCGGATTAAAATAATAAATCTTACCAACGTTACGAAATCTAACTCCAACTACCATTTCCATTCTATTTCTCCCTAATTGTCAGGAACAGGAGCTCCAGGGCAAGTTCGAGATTAACATTGGCACGGAGACGCACCTTGGTCTTCTCCAGTGCTTCAAGGATCTTTTCGATATTCTCATAAGAACGCTCGCTGGCCTGCTCTCTGATAAAATTAATCTCCTGTTTAAAAACCAGGTTGTCAATTTCCCTTGTTGCCTTAAACATCAGAACATCGCGGAACCAGAACTGAAAAATATCCAGGTAATCATTGATATTATTCTTATCAGCAGTCAGAGTCTTAATTGCCTCTGTCAGCTCATAAACTTCCATGGAATTGGCATATTTCAAAATCTTCAGTGCATTGGCCGTCATATCCGCAAACTCCTGGGAAGTAGCGGCCTCCTTCGCCTTGCCAATGCTGCCCTGTGCATAGGACGCATCGATCTCAGCCTGATAATCCGGCACCTGAAGATGCTCCATCAGATATTTTTTCACAAGACCATCATCCACTACTTTCAGATCCAGACGCACGCACCTGGAACGGATGGTAGGAAGAAGGCTGTCGATATTGCTGGTCAGCAACAAGATTACCGCATATTCCGGCGGCTCCTCGATTGTTTTCAAAAGGGCATTCTGCGCCTGTACTGTCATCATCTCCGCATCCGGAATGATATAGATCTTATACGGACTGCAGTACGGCTTGATATCCACATCATGGACAACCTGCTCACGCACCTCATCAATACTGATACTGCCAGGTTTCTCATGTGTCACTGTGATAATATCCGGATGATTCTTGCCGATCACCTTCTTACAGGAATCACAGGTCATACACGGTTCAGATTCTCCTGATTCACACTGCAGTGCTGCCGCAAAAGTCCCCGCAAGAAGTTTCTTGCCGGAGCCCGGTTCTCCCGTAAAAATATAAGAGTGGGACACCTTCCCTGTCTCTATCGCATTCTTCAAATGCCTGATTATATCGTCATGGCCGATGATGTCATGAAATCCTGCCATAAGAATCACCTCTTTCTGCCTTTTGTGTCCTCCGTCATACCCGGCGGACATCTTTCATCTAATTATAACATAATCTTCTGTATAAAAAAAACTATTTTTCCCTATTGTACAGATTTTATATAATTTCCAATTTCCTTCACACATTCATCCAGATTATGATTCTGAAAGCGCTTCCATATACCAGCTTTCAGAATATTTTCTTCTGAAAAATCATTCTGGTCCGCCAGAAAACGCCTGCACATCTCCTCATACTTCGGCACTTCCTGAGTTCTCTCACGGGCAAGGGCACGCTCCAGACGCTCCCCGTCCTCCACTTCTATATAAACAGGACGCATCACATCATCCCCATAATACTCCCGAAGTTTCACAAAAGACTCCAGCGTACCGATTCCCAGATAGCTGTCATTTCCCACGGAAACCTGCCCGTCATCCGCTGTAAAATATGTCCACGGACCATAAACCGTCTGATAAGTCCTGGCCTCGATCAGCTTCCCGTTTCTCCGGAACTCCTTCAGTTTATTTTCATCCACAAAAAAATATTCTCTTCCGTTCTCTTCTCCATCACGGATCGGCCGGGTGGTATAGATCACAAGCCGCCTCAGTCCCAGCTCCTGGTCCGCCTCCAGCTGCCTGTAAATACTATCCTTACCGGAAGAACTTTTTCCCATAATGTAAAAAATCTTTCCCACTCTGTCTCCTCTGCTTTCCGCGCATTACTGCTCACACTTCAGCCCAATCCAATATATCCCATAGCCAAAGCGGACAATCCGTTTGCTGCCTTCCCACAGATCAGCAATACACAGAATTTTCACTGTCAGTTATCACTGTCATACATCTCATGTTTCATTCTTCACAACGCACACAGTCTCACTTGTCTGGTCACTCAGGCCCTGTACCTCAAAGCCCTGTTCCAGGTATCTTCTCACATTTTTTACGAAATGTCCAGAAATCTGTTCCCCCGGAACGATCAGCGGGATTCCCGGAGGATAAAGATATGCAAACTCCACAGATGTCCGTCCGATACACTCATCCAGCGGACACCGCTCACTCTCCGCATCCATAGCCTGGGAGATCCGCATGACCTGCTTCATTTTTCCGTTTTTCAAAGGCTCCTTCGCCACAGCCTCTTCTCTGTATTTTAACGATTCACGGCGGTCGATCTCTTCAATAGCATCACAAAGCCGCTCAAAGCCCTCCGCCGTATCACCCACAGCCGCCAGCGCCAGCACATAATTCTCCGCCTCCATCTCCATTTCCAGATGAAACTCCCTCCGGAGGATCTGATGCAGCTCCCGGCCGTTCAGCGAACTGTTCACAGTAGAAAGCAATATCTTAGATCTGTCAAAATCAAAAACTCTCTGGCACTCACAGGCCTGCGGCGTTACCAGCCGGATATACTTACACCCGGAAAGACGCCTGCGTGCTTTTTCCAGATTCTCCGTAAACACACGGAACATCTCATCCCCCTCACGCTCCAGCTTATCCATGCACGCATCAATGCTGCTCATAAGAATATAAGAAGGACTACTGCTCTGATAGATTCCCAGAAAACGCTTCAGTTTTTCCCGGCTCACACGATCACTGCACAGGTGGATCACCCCCGTCTGGGTCAGACAGGGCAGCGTCTTATGCACACTGTTGATCACCACATCCGCACCAAGCTGCGCCGCAGACACCGGAAAATACTCCGAAAACCGAAAATGCGCCCCGTGAGCCTCATCCACGATCAGCGGCACACCATAGTGATGCGCGATCTCCGCGATCCTAGCCACATCCGACACGATCCCGTCATAAGTCGGCGAAGTGATCAGCACCGCCTGGATCTCCGGATTTTCCGCCAGATACATTTCCACGCGGCCGGGTGAAATCCCTCCGTTTATCCCCAGTTTTGGATCTTCATGTGGATAAATATACGTAGCACCCAGATCTCTGAGGTAGATTGCGTGGTAAACTGCTTTATGGCAATTCCTTGCCACCAGGATCTGACCACCCTTATCTACAGCCGCAGACACCGCCGCCAGAATCGCCCCGGAACTTCCGTTAATACTGTAAAAACTCTCCGGCACACCATAAAGCCGTGCAACATCCTCCTGGGCCCTTTTCAGAATATCCTCTGCATGATGCAGGTTATCGAACCCGTTGATTTCCGTAATATCCCTCTCTACCGGAAAATCTCCATCCACAGCCAGTGGATTTCTCTTATGCCCGGGCATATGAAATGGGTAAAAATCACTTCTGCCGTATGCCTCCAGTTTTTTATATAATCTGTCTTCCATAATTCTCCCTTTCGTCCAGATAATAATAAAGAGGGGCTATCATCAAAACGATATTCCCCTCTGTTTTATCACATCTCAGTAAAGTCAATCCTCAGATCCTCATAAATTCCAACCTTAACCGAATCCTGAAATGTATACTGTTCCGTATCTTCATTCTCAAAATCATATACCATTATCTGATTCTTCGTCGGATCCACGATCCAGTATTCTCTCACACCGGCAGTCCTGTATTTAAACAGCTTCGTGTAGTAGTCCATACGCCTGCTTGAAGGAGAAACGATCTCAATGATCCAGTCCGGAGCTCCTTTACAACCTCTGTCATCCAGTTTATCAGAATCACAGATAACGGAAACATCCGGTTCCACGTAAGTATTTGTTTTCTCATCCAGATACACTGCAAACGGTGCAGCAAATACTTCACATTTCCCTTTATTGTCATCTATATAGTTGCCTATTTTTCTGGACAAAATGCTCGAGATCCTCTGATGTCTCGTATTCGGTGGCGACATATAATAAATTTGTCCATCGATCAGTTCCGCTCTTTCGCCCTCCGGCAGAGCATAAATATCCTCTATCGTATAAACTTTTTCTTTCAACAGCGGCATATTTCCACTCCTCTCAAAAACACCTGGTAAAATGTACACCTTTATTTCGCTCTGCATTCATACGCGCATACAGCAGCTCCATCTGAAGATTTCCCGATACACTCACACCTTAAACCGGTATCCCACACCCCAGATTGTCTCAATATACTGAGGCTTGGCCGTATTAAACTCGATCTTCTCACGGATCTTCTTGATATGAACCGTAACCGTGGCGATATCACCCACAGACTCCATATCCCAGATTTCCCGGAAAAGCTCTTCCTTCGTAAATACCCTGTTTGGATTCTCCGCCAGGAAAGTCAGAAGATCAAACTCCTTGGTAGTAAATGTCGTCTCCTCGCCATTGACCCATACACGTCTGGCTGTCTTATCAATCTTAATGCCACGGATCTCGATCACATCATTCTTATGCACATTGGAACCAACCAGACGGTTATAACGCTCCATATGAGCCTTCACACGGGCAACCAGCTCACTTGGGCTGAACGGCTTGGTCATATAATCGTCTGCACCAAGTCCAAGTCCACGGATCTTATCGATGTCATCCTTCTTCGCAGAAACCATGATGATCGGCGTATTTTTCTCCTCACGGACCTGTCGGCAAATATCGAAACCGTCCACCTCCGGAAGCATCAGATCCAGAATGATCAGATCAAAATCCTCCTTCATGGCACGTACAAGACCTGTATCACCACGGTTCTCGATCTCCACTTCAAACCCCGAAAGCTCCAGATAATCCTTCTCAAGATCCGCAATCGCTTCCTCATCCTCTATGATCAAAATTCTACTCATTAATCGGTACCTCCTGATATTTTCTAAGAACAAAATACATGATCGTTCCAATTCCCAGCCTGCTTGTAGCCCAGACCTTTCCTCCATGATCCTCCATGATCTTCTTTACGATGGAAAGTCCGATACCGCTTCCTCCTTTGGAAGAATTTCTGGAAACATCGGTACGGTAAAAACGGTCAAAAATATACGGCAGATCCTTGGCGGCAATTCCTTTACCATTATCCTCGATCTCCACCTGGATAAAATCACCCACATCCTTCACACGAAGCTGGATGATCCCCTTGGGCTTCTCCATATATTTAATGGCATTGCTCACAATATTATGGATCACACGGCGGATCTGCTCTCCATCTGCGATCACCTGGACATCTTTCTCCACATAATTGGCATACACAAGCTCAATTCCCTTGGTTTCCATCTCAAGTCCAAGTTCCTCCGCACAGTCCGAAAAATAATCCTCCACATTCAGCTTGCTGAACGTATACGGAATACGGTTGGTATCGATCTTGGAATAAAACGTCAGCTCATTGATCAGGTGATCCATCTCATTGGTCTTATTATAAATAGTACGCACATACCGGTTCATCTTCTCCGGTGTATCTGCCACACCATCCATAATCCCCTCCACATAACCCTTCACCGCAGTGATCGGTGTCTTCAGGTCATGGGAAATATTACTGATCAGTTCCTTGTTCTCCTTATCCATCAGGATCTTCTCTTCCGTGGACTCCTTCAGCCGTTTACGCATCTCCTCAAAATCCTGGCAAAGCTGGGAAAATTCATCATTCCCCTCAACCTCCAGCACAAAATCCAGATTCCCCTCCTTGATGTTCTTGGTAGCCTTCTTAAGCTTCACCAGCGGAACCGCAATGCTCCGATAGATCCACAGCCCTACGGACAACGCGGTAAAAACAAGGATGATCGTTGCGGTCAGGATCATATCCTTGGCCATCAGCTTCACCTGGCTGCTGGAAGACTGCGGCAGCGAAATATCATAGACCATCTGGCTGGAATCCGAAGCCTGGCTGCTGCTCTCCTGCACATGCTTCGCCTGCGTCTGGCTAAACCCGTACAGACTTGCGGAAAAAAGAAGCAGCGGCAGCAGGATGATCGCAACGAAGCCCACAATAATACGTGTTTTTAACTTCATCTGTATCTCCGTCCTTTATAAATTCACACATTCACATACACGTATTATAACATAAACTATATTCCCTATCTCTAAATTTTCTATAAAAAACCCCATCTCACCATGCAAGAAGCCCCCGGTACTGGCACTACCGGGGGCTTCACTCTTTATTCTTCTGAAACGATTATTCGTAGCTGTTGCAAAGATACTTCTTCAGAGTCTCAACCTTGTCCAGATGCTCCCATGGAAGGTCAACATCTGTACGGCCAAAGTGACCATAAGCAGCAGTCTGTTTGTAGATCGGACGGCGAAGATCAAGCATCTTGATGATACCAGCCGGACGAAGGTCAAAATTCTCACGAACGATCTCAACAAGCTTGGTCTCAGAAAGCTTACCAGTTCCGAAAGTATTCACACTGACAGATGTCGGATGTGCAACACCGATCGCATAGGAAAGCTGGATCTCACACTTGTCAGCAAGACCTGCTGCAACAATATTCTTAGCAACGTAACGAGCTGCATAAGCTGCAGAACGGTCTACCTTTGTGCAGTCCTTACCGGAGAAAGCACCGCCGCCGTGACGTCCTGTTCCACCGTAGGTATCAACGATGATCTTACGTCCTGTCAGGCCACTGTCACCGTGAGGTCCGCCGATAACAAAACGGCCTGTCGGGTTGATGAAATATTTGGTATCCGCGTCAACCATATCAGCCGGGATGATCGCATCAAAAACATATTTCTTGATGTCCTCATGGATCTGCTCCTGAGTCACATCCGGATCATGCTGTGTAGAGCATACAACCGCATCGATTCTCTTCGGCTTTCCAGCCTCATCATACTCAACAGTAACCTGTGTCTTACCATCCGGTCTTAAGTATTTCAGAGTACCATCTTTACGAACCTTTGTGAGCTGCTGAGCAAGCTTATGAGCCATGTTGATGGCATAAGGCATATACTCCTCAGTCTCGTTGGAAGCATAACCAAACTGAAGACCCTGGTCACCGGCACCGATGGAATCCAGCTCATCCTCGTTCATGTTATCCTCTTTCTGCTCAAGCGCCTTGTCAACACCCATAGCGATATCTGTGGACTGTTTGTCAAGAGCTGTGATAACTGCACAGGTATCTGCATCAAAACCATAATCAGCATTGTCATATCCAATCTCACGGATCGTATCACGAACGATCTTCTGGATATCAACGTTAGCCTTGGTTGTGATCTCACCCATAACAAGTACAAGACCTGTAGTAGTAGCAGTCTCGCATGCAACACGGCTCATTGGGTCCTGCTCCATCATAGCGTCAAGGATGGCATCGGAAATAGAGTCGCAAACCTTGTCAGGATGTCCTTCAGTTACAGATTCAGAAGTAAATAAAATTTTCTCCATGTTTTTCTCCTTTTGTACTTATACAACGGTTATAAATCACATAAAAAACAGCCCGTACAATCGGACTGTTTAAATTCTGTAAACAATCCTCTTATTGTTCGATTGCTCGCTCAGGTTGGCACCTTCCTGGATTTCCGGGGTTGCCGTGGCTTCTCAGATCCTTTGTATCTCCACCACTCTGAATAAAAGGCTATCTTTTATGAAATTACTGCAACACATACAATATACTTCTCCTTACCAAATGTCAAGAAATTTTTTATGTAAAACTCTCTTTTGATAAAAAAAAGACAATATTCCCATTCCCTGTTGTTTATCTCTCATCCGCCGTTACAGTAAAAATATTCGTAAAACGGTTCTCCATATCCAGCGAAAGACCAGACATCTCTGTCTGGCCTTTCTGATGATCATTCTTTACAATGATTCATTTTATTATTTTTTCTTTTTTCTTTTTACTGCAAAACCTGCTGCACCGCCAACTACGATCGCTGCTGCAAGGATGCCAACCCATACACCGATCGGTGTATTATCGCCGGTCTTTACAGAAGTACGTCCTGTTGTTCCGCCTCCATCATTATTGGTTGATGTAGAACCTCCAGGTACTGGTGTACTTGTTCTCTCAGAAGGTGTTACTGTTGGCTGTCCGCTCGGTACCGGTGTATTCGTTACCGTCGGCTCCGGTGTTGTATTCTTACTGTTAGTGATATCCATGGAGTTTTCATAACTCTCACTTTCGTTCAGAATGATATCACCTTCACCGTCGATCTCATATGCGAAAGAATCATGATCAACCGGATTTCCATCCTTATCAGTCTCCATAACTGTATAGGTAACTGACTCAGGTTCTGTATTCTCCGGGAAAGAAACCTCTATATCGACAGAACCGTTCTGATTCAGTTCTCTGATCGTACCCTCAACAAGATTCAGAGAGTCATCTGCTCCTGTCTCAAATACAGCTGCATAGAAAGTATCCGGTACCGTTGTCTTCTGTCCGTCAACAAGAACCTTCTTATTGATCGTAATATGTCCTTTCAACGCAAATCCAGTCGGAATGAAAGAATAATAGTTATTTACATATGATACCGATTCTGTAGAACCATTCTGGCTGATCTCTGCCTCATTGGTCGCATTTTCATTGGAATCAGTTACATCATAGTAATAGGACTTTCCTTCATCTATAATGATCGAATCATTAATAGTCATCGGATCGCCATTCTCGTCCAGCTCAAATACATAATATTTTCCATCTGGTACATTTGCCCAGGTAGCCGTTCCGCTGCTTGCTTTTACAAGGCGGATATCTTTCATGTAGTCACTTCTGAACGGGATTGTTCCCTTATCATCCAGGAAAAGACCAACTTTATAGGTTGCATCATCTGCTTCCATTTCGATAACATCGAAAGTATCCTGATTAATATAGTACAGTCGTTTTGTAACCTGGATCTTTGTTTCCTTATCACCGTCACGGGTTACAGCCTTGGGATAAGCCTGCACATCATAAGTCCAGCCCGTACCCTCTTCCACAAAAGGAACGGTCAGGACCATCGGAGAAACCGATACATTCGGGTCATCCGGGTTGCTCTGTACGATCAGATATACGCCCTCAGCCATATTGCTGTAGACGATCTTTCCGTTTGCGTCTGACTGCATCTCGCTTCCGCTAAGTCCGGCCTTCTTCACTGCCGCGGAAAGCGTATCTGCTGTTTTATACCACTCATCTGCTGTTTTCAGATTTTCAAAATCAATTCCCGTAAACTGCAGTGCGCTGTCAACCACAAAATGCACATTCCTGTCAAACGTCACACTTCCCACTTTATAAAGGGTCAGATTCACGTTAGGAATCGGTTTCACGGTTCCGTCCTCTCCGGTCTCCTGGATCGTCAGATTGATATTTCCGGTTTTCCCGGCTACATAATCATCTGCAAAAACTGCCTGCGCCATACTGCCGATCAGCATCACAGCCATTACCAGAATTGCCAGAAAGCTGCTTAAAAAATTTTTCCGCTTAGTTCTCTTTTCCACTTTTTTCCGCCTCCTCTTTTTCTCCTGATACCCGCTTCTTTCCACTGCGGCGGACGATCAAATAAACCAGCAGTATCAAGATAACAAGCACGATGCCTCCCGCAGCCAGAACCTTCTTCGGATCTGTTTTTGCAAGCTTCTGCGGAATTGTCTCATTACTTTCTTCTTCCTCCACATACTCTGTACGGCTTCCCCGCACAAGAAGTCTGTGTGTATTTACTCCGTAAGGAGTACAGGTTACAAGAGTCACCAGATCCTCGCCCTCCACGATATCCAGCTCGCTGGTCTCTTCCGGAAGAACCGTTTTGATCTGATCTACTTTATATGCCAGATTCTTTCCCAGAATGTGCAGGATAAAAATATCTCCGATCTCCATCTGGTCAAGATCTGTAAAAAGCTTTGCATTAGGAAGTCCACGGTGTGCCGCCAGCACGGCATGTGTGCTCTCGCCTCCAATCGGAAGACTGGTGCCCTCCACATGGCCCACACCTTTTTCCAGAACGTTTTTACTCAGTCCGTGATAGATTGCCAGCTTCGCCTGGATCTTCGGAATCTCAATACTTCCCATCAATCCATCGCCATTTGGATCCAGAACCTCATCATAAGGATGGGTCGGTTCATAATCCTCCTCATCGTCAAAAGCATCTACAATCGCATTTACCGTATGCTCCGCATTGTACTCTTCTGCTTCTTTCCAAAGCTTCTCATAATTATCATCAGAAAGTCCTGTGACTGCCTGATCATAATCACTGATCAGCTGCGCGTTTCTGTACTGGTTCCACATATCACTGATCGTAGGATAAAGAAAAATTCCTGCCCCTGCCAAAAAAGCTACTGCAATAAAAGCATTCAGGACGACATTGCTCTTTTTCTTTTTTTTCTTTTTAGCCATAAATTATTTCCTGCGTCGTTTTTTGTTCTGAACAAAATTGACAACTGCTACCAGCACACCTGCGATCGCAAAACCGATCACAACACAAAGGATCAGCATCGGAAGTGTCGGATTGGAAACTCCGGTAGCTTTCTTCTCTGTCTTCTGCGCTTCTTTCGCAGCTTTTACAGTTGTTCTGTGTCCTCTTACAAGGATTCTGTGCGTGTTTACCGCATATGGTGTACACGTAACAAGTGTCACATAATCCTTACCTTCTGTGATTGCCAGCGAATCGGTCTCCTCCGGAAGAACCGTCTGGATCTGATCCACCTCATAAGCAAGCGTCTTATCCAGAATATGCAGGTAAAAAACATCTCCCTTTTCAACAAGATTCAGATCTGTAAACAGCTTTGCACTGGGAAGTCCCCTGTGTGCGGAAAGAATCGCATGTGTACTTTCACCGCCAACTGGAAGACTGCTGCCAAACAAATGTCCCGCGCCCTTCTCCAGTGTTTCATCTGTTGTGTAATGATAGATCGGGATCTTTACATCGATCACAGGGATCTCTATATATCCCATCATTCCATCACCATTCAGATTCAGAAGTGACTCATATGTACTGTCTGTCTCTCCATCCCTCACAGAAAAAGCATCCGGCACGCTTTCCTGTTTGATCTGCTCGTTATATTCCTCTGCTGCCTTCCACATGCTGTCAAGTTCCTCCGAATTATTATTCGAAGAAACACTGCTGCTATATTTACTGATCAGAAGATTATCCCTGTGCTTATTCCAGACATCGCTGACCATCGGATACAGCAGTATGGACAATCCTATCAGAAACAGCAACCCAAGTCCAATATAATTTTTCTTTTTATTCTTTCTCATAGGTTTCTCCATACTGTTGTATTACCAGTCCCGGCCTCCGAAGAGGCCGGGCGGTAACTGATTTACTTAATGATTACTTTGGTTCTGTTGTTTATAAATATTTTGAAAAAACTCGACCAATCGATCTGTGAAGGATTACTCCTCAGATCCTCTTCTGCGGCTCATGAAGAATGCGCCAGCAGCACCAGCCATAACTACAACACCGATGATAGTGAAGAGGTATGTTCCCATTCCACCTGTGGATGGAAGAGATCCAAGCTTGGTATCATTCATACTAGTTGTCTGTGTAAGAACGTCACTTGCAATTCCATTATCATCCTCAGCAACTTCCAGTGTTGCACTAACGTCAGTTGTATTTACAGAATATCCCTGTGGTGCTGTAACCTCTTTAAATTTATATGTTCCAACATCAAGTCCCTGTACTTTAACCTTACCATTTGCATCTGTTACAACTTCTGTCACAGCACCTTCAGTATCAGCTGGAACATATTTATATGCGCCATTAGAAAGTTTTACAAATGTTAATGCATCTGCTGCACCATCTTTTCTTACTTCAAATCCTGCGTTTGCAAGTGTAACATTGTTCTCACCATATTTTGTTAATGTGATGTTACCTTCATAAGTTTTACTTTCTTTGCTTCCATACTCATTACCATTTTCATGTCCGGCTGTTGCTGTATTGGTGATGGTGTCATTTTCTGATGTAACTTTTACCTGATAAGTAATTACTACCTGTTCTCCAGCATGGCTGTTTGCATCATTAATCATGGCACTTAAATCAACGCTGAATTTATTATTTACGCTATCAAAGCTAATTGGATAAGACTCTGTTACATCCTCTCCATTTAATGTGATTGTTGCCTGGTCTGTATTTACATATTCAGCACCTGTCAGTTTATCATATGCCCAGAAAGATTTATCTTTATCTGTAGGATTGATGTATGGTACATTTGTGCTTACTGTGTAAGTAAGGACATCTCCTGTTTTTGTTACATTGTCAGTATCAAGAACTTTCTTGTTTACCTGAATAGGTGTTTTCTTTGCGTTTACAATTGCATTTGTTAAATTCGGAACTTCACCAAATCCAACATATGCTGACATAATATTATAGGTATATCCTACTTCTGTTGCCTTTACTAAGTACACACCTGCTTCACTGACTGTCTGTGGATTACTCATCTCTACAAAAGTAACTTTTCCTGCTGCTAATGCCTGAGCTTTTCCTAATTTCTCAGCATCCGTATTTGCAATTAATGCCTCAATTGCTGCCTGTGCATCATCAGCAGCCACTCCATATGCCTCAATATATGCATTTTTCACATCATCATTTACAAAAGCCCAACCTGTTCTCGTTGTCTGATCTGCTTTAATAACCTGTGCATAAGTTAAAGTTGCATTGTCGGCATTATTCACTGTAATTGTTGCAGTAGGTCCATCCGCGAACGCGGTAGATGCCATTGCCAGCACCATAATCGCTGCCACTAATAATGCACCAATCTTTTTAAATAAATTTTTCATAAGGTTTGCTCCTTTCTTTCTCTGCATTTTTCTTTTTCGCCCTTCATCGGCCATTTACAATTAATGTGTTACGATCTCTTTGCTTCTTCCTCCCTTCGTTTATTATTTATAAACAGCAGGAGTGCAGTTGCAAGAATCGCTACACCACTGATCGTAAATCCATAGATTCCCGGTCCACCGGATTCTGGTAAGGAATAAAGTTTAGCATTTTTGATTGTTAAAACTTTATTCTCCAGTGACCACATATTACTTTTCTGTGCCGGATCGCCATTTTCGTCAACAAGTGTTACACTTCCTGTTGCAACTTTGAAGCAGATACTGCTGCCTAATAATGAATATCCTTTCGGAGCAGTTGTCTCTGTCAGCTTGTAGATACCTGCCTTCAGATTATTCAGTTCAATCTCTGAAGTATCATTCTTTACTTCTATGTCATTCTCAAGAGATTTCCAGATGTCACCATCTTTCATCTCTAATTTGAATTTAGCACCTGTTAAAGAATGATTATCTGTATCTGTTTTCTTCAGATCCAGACTGATTACTGCTTCGTTTGTGTAAGATGCAACACCTTTTACACCACCAGATGTATACGTGTAATCTGTTGTAATAACATTTGCTTTTTTTACATCATTACCAAGTGTAAACTTAAGTGATTTATCTGCATCTGATTTAACGTTTTCACAATCTGTCTGGCCATCACCTGTAACAATATCGAATGCCTGAATGAAATATCCATCTGCATTGTCTTCTGTTACCGTATACTCTCCTCTTGGAAGATCCGGCAGCGTAACTGTTCCGCTTGTTTCACCAGCCGGAACTATTACATTTACCTGGCTGTCTGAAACATTCTGACCATTCTTCGCATTCACATTAAATGTAAATGTTCTATCTGTGTCAGATGTTTCCGTTACATTCTTTGTGATCTGAATCTGACCTTTGATGACATGAATCTTATAAATACCATATGGATTGTTGCTATTATCTGGATTATAAGCCTTCTCAGCAGCTCCTACGACATGCTGTTCCCCATCACTTGTGGTGGTGTTCGTTTTACTCTCATCCGTTGATGTCGTCTTTGAATCATAAGTTACTTCCAGATAATACTCTGTATCATCATCCGGTGTTGTTGCCATATTCTCTTTACTGATATTGGTTTGAGTTCCATCTTTCCACTGCAGAGTAATATGATCTTTCGCATCGGCGGCACTTATTGTACCTTTTGAATAAGATGTTTCTGACTCATTAAACAACTGATTCAGAATTGTCTCATCTGTCGGTACTGTATCACCTTTGTAAATCCAAACGTCTTTGTCCTTGACTACTAAGTTAACTTTAACATTAACTGTCGGCTGTGGCAACTCAACATCACCATATCCTGTAGAAATCTTGGATCCCGGAGATACGTTGGTTGTGACATTGTTTCCACCAACGAAATTGTCTTTGGCTTTTACTTTAATTGTTTTGTTCCATTCGCCATTTTTCTTGTTTGGTATTGTCTGATCTGTCCACTGGATCTGATAATTTCCTTTTACCAGAGATACCGTACCACCATTTACTTCAACACCATTATTCAAGTCATCCTGTGTATATAACGTTCCATCATCTTTCAGAAGTTCAAACCTCGGATCAATAATATCTGTGATTGTTGCTCCTGTAATGGAAATGTCCTGAGTGATCGTATTCTGAATATCTTTGAATATGTCTCCCAGCTGCGTTGCATTTTCAGCATTAAATGCACAGTTTTTAGATGCAATTCCTGGATAAGTAGTCCTGCCATATGTTCCACCTTCAAGAAATGCCTTTGCTTTATCTCGAAGTCCAAACCCAATTGTATATACAGTATATCCTTCTTGCTTTATACCTTTTATACTTTCAGTACCATTTGTAATGTTTTCTGCATTCTGCTGCGCAGTAGTGTCCCAACTATTACCAGATCCTGTTGGTTCACCATCAGTAAACAATAATACATACTTAGGTTTTGTATCCCCGCTCATTGTAGCTGCATCCAATTTACTTTTTGCATTTTTAAGACCTACATATGGATCTGTTCCTCCATTTGCTACTAAAGAATCTACAAACCTTGTCAGGTTTTCTTTATTATCTCCCGCTTTCTGTAAATCTTCAGTTTTTCCATGGCTACCATATCCAGCACTACTAAATGCTGTAATACCAATTTTACTATCTGGTGATTTATTCGCTGTATCTGTTATAAACTGTTTTACCGCATTTTGTAATGCTGTAAGTTTCTTTTCTGTTTTTTTCAGATATATTTTGCATCCATTATAAGTTGAATCATCTGCTTTAGTTTGCGACCACCGATCATCACCAATATACCAACCCGTTCTCCCGTAGTAGTTATTATAATATTGCAATTTCACATAGGATTCATCTTTTTTCACATAGTAAAGTGTGCCTGTATTTAATCCAGCTCTACCATCAGTTGTATTTTCTGCAACATAACTATATGAAACAGTTGTTTTATCCATAGAACCAGATACATCCAATACCAACATAATATCCGCTACTGCTTTTTCAGTAGTGGTTATTGTACTTGTACTTGTAGATGCTGCCGTAATATTGATGTCATAAGTTCTCTTATCCCAGTCGTTTACAGTTGCAGTCTTACTGTAATCCATACTGGCTTTAATAATCTCCTCCTGTGTGTAATTCATAATATGATACAACGAATCTGTATTTTTTTCTATCTTTGTCTTGCCATCTGCTTTATAAAGAGTTGCCACTGCTTTATTATCCTCAGATAACGTAACCTTTACAATCCAAGATTCATTTGATGCTTCATAGCCCTCAGGTGCAATATCCTCTGTTAATGTATATGTTCCAGGTCTTAATCTTGTAAAATTAACAAGTCCTGTTTCATCTACGGATGTAGCAGTCTGTGATTCATTGGTTTCTGAATTTACAAGAGTAAATCGAGCACCACTTAACGCATCCTGGCTTTTATTTACTTTTTTTAATACAAGATCTGTTGTAGGTACATTCGTAACTTCAGAAATACGCGCGGAAGGAAGGGTAAATTCCATCTGGCAGTTTGATTCATACGCACCTCGTTCCATATACAGAATAGTCAGGGTATGCTCGTTTTCATCCTTATGTTTAACACAATCCCATAGATTTACTTCCTTTTTAGCTGCCTGATGAATTCCACCTAAATCGATTACAATTTTTTTCCATCCAAAACAACCCATAAATCATCATCACCTGTAAAGGTATAATTTAATGGACCTACGTAATCTCCAATTTTAAAAGTTACATCATATCTCATTCCAAAAAAGTAATTGTGATTACCATCATCACTCTTTTCACTTCTGGGTACTCCGTCCAATGGGAAGAAATTACTTCCTGCTGTTGCACGCTGATCTCCATTCTTATCAATTACTTTTGTAAGTTTATAAGAATCTCCGTTCTGATCAAAAACTAGTTTGTAATCCTTAATGACTCTTCTTAAATAAGTTTCATTATTATTAATCGTGGCAGTTGCATCTTGATCTACAAAAAATCCTGGCTCGGGGTAATTGAATTTTACTGCTCCCTTTCCATTGTCCTCTACCTCTTTTAATAATCCTCCTATCCTTTTGACATTTTCCTTATAATTATTTACTTCGGCTTCAATTTTGTTTTCGTGTTCATCATAACCAGAATCAACTGTAAAATTATATTTATAAGAATCATAATTGTGATCCATTTTACCTGATGTTATTTTCTGATTACCATTATCACCCTTTGCAGCATCTCCTAACATATTAAATGAATACTGTGTCCACTTTCCAGTATTCTCGTCGTAACCTTCACCAGCCTTAACTGTATAATCATAGAAAGATGTCGGTCCCTGGAAGTTATCATTATGCTTTGGTGTATAATACACTTCTATCGTACTATCCTGTGCAACTTCAATCTTTTTGTCCTTATCAACTTCAGCATCGTTTACTTTTACTTTTGAAACCTCCCAGTTCTTTGCCTTGGTATAATCATTTATCTTTCCGCCAACTAAGATTGTTCTCTCATCAGCTGAATAAATCTCCTTACTAGTCGTATTATCCAGATGCCGAATTATTACTTTAACATTTTCTCCGCCTCTCTGCACAATTACATACGTAGAAAAATGCGTAGTTTCAAACTCAACATTACCATTCTTATCAACGCTTCCGTCCATGTTCTCAACGTTGTCTTCTGCGTCTACATGGTATACGTCTGCATCCTTGATCTTCCTCTCATCATTCAGAGATACAGATACCTTCACTGAAGCACCTGGCTGAATCTCTTCGCCGTCTACCAGGAATTTGATATCGTAGGCGTGGATCTTCTCGATGGCTTTCTTTTCTTTGATCGCTTCTTCGGTGATCTGGTCTTCGGCTTTCTGGCTGAGCTCTACCGGTGTTACGGAAAGCTCTGCGTTGTCCGGAAGGTCTGCCGGATTGGTAAGAGTAACCTTGACATTGACTTCGTCACTCTTGTAATCATATCTGGTGATCTCAGGCTGAATTTCTTCTTCCTGAACATCCTCAGGCTCTTCTGCCTCATCACTGCTGTCAACAACCTGTGCCATATCACTTCTTATGTAAGCCTCGGTTCCTTCCCAGGAAACCTTGTACCAGGTTGCTCCGTCCTCTGCTGTTACGGTATCCAGAAGTGTGAGCTGTGTTCCTGCGTTTACAGTTGCCAGAACCTCTGCCTCGATAGATGGGCTGACACGAAGATTCGTATCGTCTCCCAGAACCTCGATCAGGCTTGTCTCACCATTCTCATCTGCTGCCGGAACCTCATCCGGGCTCGCAATATCCTCTGCCGGTTCTTCCACCACATCCGGATTCTCTGCCGGCGCTTCGGTAGGTTCAGCATCCGGATTCTCCGCCGGCTCCTCAGAAGGCTCTGCCTCAGGAGTTACCTCCGGATTCTCTGCTGCCGGTGTCTCAGGAGAATCCCACATAACGGCAAAAACAGCTGCGTTGCCAGTCTCAACCTGAAGTGTCTGGATCTGTTTGCCCTCGTTGACATTCAGAACCTTCAGATCCTCGTTGGCCTGTAAGGTGTTAACATCAGTATCACCGGTACTGTTGTTATAATGAAGCTTCTCAACGGTTACACTCGTGCTGGCTGCATCGGTAAGCTCCGGTGCTGCCGGTGTCTTGTACTCAAAAGTTACTCTGACTCTGCCGTTCGGCTCGACTCTGTTTCCGTCGCCATCAGCAAAATACACATCATACGCAAAAAAACCTCTCAGGCTGCTGCCCTTGTCTGTAGTTGCTGCTGAAAGCTTCTGAGAAACTGTATCATAAGATACGGATGAATTCTCGTTTACGCTGTCAGCCTTCAATGCTGTATTCTGCGGAAGAGCTCCGTCCTCCAGTGCCTCTGCTGTTACTTTAACAGAATCATTTTCATATGTAAGCGTCGATTGCTGCGCCTGTTCCGTTTCCTCCTGGTCAGCGCTGCTTACATCCGGTGTCGATTCTTCGGCCGCTGGTTCAGATGTAATTTCGCCATCTGTAAATATATCCTCCGTTCCATCTCCGAACGCCTCACTCGCGGAGATCGTATATGCACTCGGCATACAGGATACCATCAACGCCAAAGCCACCATAAATGCCAGGAGTTTTCTGATCTTATTATTCCTTAATTTTTTCATACCTTTCCCGCTTTCCTATGTGTGCATTAACGTGTACTGTATTTCTTATTACTTTACTTCTGTTTATATTCCTTTCTCTTAAAAAAGCTTCATGTTTTTAGCCGGTGAGTAAACAGGTTACACCTTTTCAATATTTTACCCTTATGTGATTGTAATATCAATATACCAGGCATTTTTGGTAAGGATATTGACATTATCAGATGCTATCGAGAATCAGTCTTCAACTCCTCCTTCTTAACTTACTCGTTCACTGGTTCTTTTCGTCTGATTTCCCAATAAAATCTGACTATTTGTGGTATTTATTATACAACACTACCAGTTGTTTTGTAAGGCACGTTTTTTCAAAAAAAAGTGCCTCTGTCACTATTTTAACATGAATTTCTTCAGCTCATCCCGCTTCTTGACATTCAGCTTGCAAAAGATATCCGTAAGGTAATGCTTAACAGTATTAATGGAAATCCCCAGATGCTCTCCGATCTCCTTATTGGTCCATCCCCCACTTGCCAGCATGGCAATAGAAAACTCCATCGTCGACAGCTCCCCTGTAACCTTTCTCCGGTTTTCCGGATTATGAAGCGCCATCCAGCCCCTGCTGAAAGAAAGCACCCCTTTCGTGATCCGCTGATACGCCTCCGGATCCCGGTTCCGGATACATGCCTCGATCAGCCCCCGCAAAAGCCCATGATGCTCAATAAAAGGCTCCAGAAACCCATCCATCTTCGCCAGCTCCCAGCTCCGGAGCATCTCCTCCTGCGCCTCCTGCTTATGCTTTCGGTTGATCGCACACACCGCCATCATACAGTGAATATACGTCATACTGATCGGATACGACCTCTCCGCCATAAACAAAGCAGCCTTCCCCATCCCATAAGCACTCCATATCTCCCCGTTAAGATAAGTATGGTGCGCCATCACATACGTGGCAAAAAGCCTCAGCCCCTCAGGAAGCATCCTGCTGTACTCCCCAAAAGCAGGCATCCCATCCGTAGGCAGATGAAGCAAAACCGCCCCCACATACCCCGCCAGAAGACAGGACGCATAAACATCCTTAGGAACCTTCTTCTTCATAGCAATCTTCACACAGGACTGGATCCCCTCCATCCCCCGCTTAGCCGCCGCCACATTCCCCAGCGACAGATTAGAATACCCATACAAAATACACGCCGAAAGCTTCAGCTCAATAACCCTGCTGGACAGATACCCCCTCGTGATCTCACAACACTCCTCCGCCTGCCCCGTAAAATAAAAAAGCTCAGCCCGCGCAATATTCCTCAAATCCACATCCACAAACCCCTCAACAACCTCCCGAGCCCTCCCAGGCTCAAAAGACGAATTCAAAAGCGGCAAAACCACATAATCACACATACAACCCACTCTCCTCCAAAACCCAGGCAGCCCCCAAAAGACCACCCTCAAAACCAAACCAACAAACCTCCAAAGCCCTCACACAAGCCACATCAACACACATCCGAAGCTCATCTCTCAAGTCCCACAAAACAGTCACCAAAACTCCTGATATCAATCAACCAGTCAATCAGTCAACCAATCAGGCCAACCATCTTTTTCCATAATTATAATCCAAAATTCTCCAAAAATAAATTTAAATATTACACAAAAACACTACAATATATCCAAACCAGCCTCTATTCCCCAATCCCCTCACGACAAACCGCAAAAAAACTCACCACACCCACATCCAGCGCAGCGCCGATGCCACACCATCTTCCAACACACCACAAAGAAACTCAGCCCCTGCAGCCATCCATCGCAGCGCTGATGGCTCACCACCCTCCCGTCAGACCACCACACCTCACACCCCAAAAACCAGAACGGACAGACTGCCAGCGGGGCGGCTGCATGGTCGGGACCCGGTGCGTCGGAGTAAGCCGCTGGTCATACTTAGCGCCTGGAGTTTCTGACGGGAAGGTACTCTGCGGCCACAAGCCGCAGAGTAAGCCCCATCTGTCTGAGCCAGGTACGCATCAGCGTACATGGCGAGTTATGGGGCGCCCTGCACGGCAGAAGGCTCAGACGCTTAGTATGCCCCGGCGAAACGACCGCACCAGGCACGACCATGCAGCCGCCCCGCTGGCAGACTGTCCGTTCGTCCCTCCCTCCATTCATCCCTCCCACCCACACAAAAAAAGAGCCCCCAGGTCCAAACACCCAGGAACTCTCCCAAAACTCAAATATCCAATTATCATCAATCGTTACCAGTTGTCACCAACCATCACCCAACACGCAGCCGAAACTTCTGAATCTCCTTCTCACTGGAAACCCTCTCGATCTCAGCACCAAGACTCCTGAGCTTCTCCTCAAAATTCTCATACCCTCGCTGAATATAAACAATATCATCGACAACCGTAACACCCTCTGCAGCAAGCCCCGCAATAACAAGCGCAGCACCCGCACGAAGATCCGGCGCACTCACACGCGCACCCGTAAGCTTCTTCACACCATCAATAATAGCAGAGTTCCCCTCCACCTTAATGTTGGCACCCATACGGGAAAGCTCATCCGCATACTTAAACCGGTTCTCAAAAATACTCTCCGTAACAATACTCGTACCCTCAGCCAAAGCCAGAGTAACTGCGATCTGCGGCTGCATATCCGTCGGATAACCAGGATAAGGCAAAGTCTTTACATGAGTACGATGAAGTTTATGCGGTGCACGAACACGAACCGCATCATCAAACTCCTCAACCTCACAGCCGATCTCCTCAAGCTTGGCAGTCGTAGCCTCCAGATGCTTCGGAATAACATTACGGACCGTAACATCACCACCCGTAGCCGCAGCAGCAAACATAAAAGTACCTGCCTCAATCTGATCCGGAATAATAGAATACTCTGTACGGTGAAGCTTCTCAACACCACGGATACGGATCACATCCGTACCAGCACCCTTAATATTCGCACCCATACTGTTCAGGAAATTGGCCACGTCAACAACATGAGGCTCCCTTGCAGCATTCTCAATAATGGTACGGCCGGCTGCCATAGAAGCAGCCATCATAATATTAATCGTAGCACCAACAGAAACCACATCCAGGAAAATGTGGCTGCCATGAAGATTCTCAGCCTTGGCAACAATAGCACCATGACGGATATCAACCTCCGCACCAAGAGCACGGAATCCCTTCAGATGCTGATCGATCGGTCTACTGCCGATATTGCATCCGCCAGGAAGCGGAACTTCCGCATGCTTGTACTTGCCAAGCAAAGCACCAAGAAGATAATAAGAAGCACGGATCTTCTTGATATATTCATAATCAACACTGAGATTGCCGATGGTAGAACCGTTGATCTTTACAGTAGATTTATCGACACGCTCAACCTGAGCACCTATCTCTGAAATAGCCTCAAGCAGAACATTGATGTCCCTTACATCTGGCAGATTCTCGATTAATATTGTTTCATCAGTCATAATGGCTGCTGATAATATTGCAAGAGCAGCATTCTTCGCACCTGCAATATCCACTTCTCCAACCAGAGGATTGCCGCCTTTAATCACATACTGTTCCATAACACACCTCTATTATTTTACTCCTCTATGAGCAAGAAACTTTCTCTGAATTTACGACGGAAACATACGTTCCGCAACACCGTTTTTTAGGTCAGTTGTATATTATAACACATATTTCGGATTTGTAAACTATTTCTCTCCCCGTTTCAGTGCATCAAGCACGATCTGAAGGCTTCCCTCCAGATCTTTGTCTTCTTCGTCTACAATAATATCCGCATATTTCTCATACAGCACTGTCCGTTCCTCATAAAGACTCTCCAGTGTCTGCCCTTCTTTCAGAACAACTCCACGGTCTTTCAGATTGCCAAGACGCTTGGACAGCAGCTTCAGAGAAATCTTCAGATATACCACAACTCCTTCTGATTTCAGATGCTGCATTGCCTCATCACAATACACGACACTGCCACCTGTGGCAATGACCGTATTCTCAACCTGGATAGACGCATTCACACGATTCTCCACCGCCTTGAATCCGTCAATTCCATCCTGCTCAATGATCTCACTTAAAGTTCTCTTTTCTTCCTTCTGGATCAGCAGGTCTGAGTCAATAAACTGGTAACCAAGAACTTTCGCAAGTACAACACCGATGCTGCTTTTTCCCGCACCAGGCATCCCTATCAGTGTAATATTATTCATACTGTGTCCTTTCATTTTAACATAGCTGTAACAAAATCTCAACAATCGTTCCTGTGCCGTGTTATTCTCAGCGTTTCTTCTTACCGTTTTTCTTCTTCACGCTGTAACCAAAAGTTCCCACCTTCCGGCCACCAGCCAGATATTCCCCATGGGAATAAACCAGAAGTCCCGCATCATTGAGATGGAACTTGTTGTTTTTGTCCATATATGCTTCATCCGCATGAACCGCAAGTACATCTGCAAGAAACATATCATGCGATCCCAGTTCCTTCACCTCTCGTACTCTGCACTCGATGGAAACCGGTGCTTCCCCGATCATCGGAGCAGAAACATACTGTGCTTTCTCTTTTGTAAGATTCAGTTTTTCGAATTTGTCAACATCCCGGCCGGACCGGACTCCGCAGAAATCCGTCGCAAAAGCCAGTTTTTCTGTTGTAAGGTTAATAACAAACTCTCCCGTTTTTTTCAGCATTCCATAAGAATAACGGGATGGTCGGACTGAAATATAAGCCATCGCCGGATTCGTACAGACCGTTCCTGTCCACGCAACGGTAATAATATTGTCGTTGCCCTCTCCGTCCGTGACACTGACCATCACTGCCGGCAGCGGATAGATCATATTTCCCGGTTTCCAAATCTGTTTTGCCATTGATCCGGCCTCCTTATGCGTAATCGCTGTTCATCAGCTGAGCAGCCTCCATCATCGCCGGAATCAGCTGTTTCTTTCTGGAAACCACACCTGGCAGACAGAACGCATCTCCGTCCGGCTTCTTCTCAAAAGCGATCTCAGCCATCTGCTGGCTGCCCTCACCATAAAACAGAAGCTCTGTAGATTCCTCCAGAATATTCGTCAGCATAAAGTAAACTCTCGTGATATCGTGACGTCCACACTCGCTGACCATAAACGGCATCAGCTTCTCCTTGATCTCTTTCAGCTCTTCGCTGTCCATGGAACTGATCTGGCCCACACCAAAGGAAACATTGCCCTCGCCAATAAACTTCTTGTAATCCTGGTAAAAAATCTCCTCCGGGGATTTATCTTTCAGATTACTTCCTGCTGAGAACATCTCTCTGGCAAAATCCTCGATCTTGATTCCCGCGATCAGGGCAAGAGCACTGGCAGCGATCTTATCCGTCTGTGTACAGGTCGGTGAACGGAACATCAGCGTATCTGAAATAATGGCCGCACAGAGAAGTCCCGCAATTTTTTCCGGAATCTCCAGACGCTGCTCTCCGTAGATCTCATAAAGGATCGTACCCGTACATCCCACAGGCTCATTACGGAACGCTACCGGTGTCATGGTCTGCAATGTTCCAAGCTTATGATGGTCAATAATCTCAAGAATCTCCGCCTTCTCAATATTATCAACAGCCTGATCCACCTCATTGTGATCTACAAGAACAACTTTTTTCTTGTGCATGTCCAGGAAATTACGTCTGGAAATCGTTCCGATACACTTTCCATGAGGATTGATAACCGGGAACGCTCTGTGGCGGTTTTTGACCATAACATCCTGGATATCATCTGTAAAATCCTCGGTATTAAACGTAACCATGTTATCCCGTTTCATAACATAGCTGACCGGAATACTCTGATTGATCAGACGGGCGATGTTAAAGGTATCATAAGGTGACCGGATGATCACGATATTTTTTTCGTGGGCCAGCTTCACAACCTTCTCGGAAACCACAATGTTCAGCCCTACAATAATACAGCTTACATTCTGGCTGATGGCCTGAAGATGATCCTCCTCACGGTCTCCCATGATGATCATATCATTCTCCTCAATAAATTCCTCCATCATCTTCGGATTGGCTGTTCCAACAAGAACACGTCCCTTGACAAAATATCCGTGGCCATTTCCTTCCACCACTTCTCCGCCAACCGTCTCCGCAATCCTCTGATACTGTGTCCGCGCATTGGAAAGCAGATAACTGTCTGTGGTATCCATATAAGTCTTGGCAATATCTCCGATGGTCACAAGACCTTCCAGGCATCCCTCCTTATCACGGATCGGAAGGGATACGATTCCGTTCTCCTGCATCAGATCCCAGGTATTTTTCAGTGACATGTTTTTGTCTGCCTGGGGACTGAGACGGATATCCATATCCTTGACCTGTGTTCCGATATTTCCCAGATAAGCCGGCGGCTGTACACCAAAACGGTTCAGCACATATCTGGTCTCCTCATTGATCTGACCAGCTCTCTTCGGAATATATCTCTTACTCTGTGTAGTCCTGTTTTTAATATCCGCATAAGCGATCGCCGAACAGATGGAATCCGTATCCGGATTCTTATGTCCGATTACAAATATTCTCTCCTGTTTCTTCATTCACATCCATCCTTTTTCATCCAAAAATATAACAATTAATCAAGTTTGATGTTCGCAAAAAGTGAACCAAGAGATGTGGTTGCCTCTTCTCCTGACTCCGGCAGTTCAAAAGTCTCTTCCTCAACTTCCTTCGCCATCAGATCCGATGCCTCTTTGATACTCAGGCTCAGCTTGCCATCCTTGATCGCAATTACTTTCACCTTAACCTTGTCTCCCACACTTATCGCCTCTGATGGCTTCTTAATTCTTTTTTCGCAGATCTGGGAAATATGAACCAGACCGGAAATTCCGTTTCCAAGATCAACAAACGCACCATAAGGCTGCAGGCTCTCAACCGTTCCCTCTGTCACGAAACCAACCTCAATATTGGAAATCTTGTTTCTGCGCTCCTTCTCTGCTTTCTCACGGAGAAGTTCCTTTGCAGAAAGTACCAGTCTCTTTTTCTCTTTATCTACACCAATTACCTGAACCTGAAGCGGCTTGTTCAGGTACTCTTCTGTATCCTCTACATAATTCAGCGCAAGTTTGGATGCCGGGATAAAACCTCGAACACCTTCCACATAAGCAATGGCTCCGCCGTTTACGATTCCCTTTACAACAACATCCAGTGCTTCCCCGGATTCCTGAAGCTCCTTCAGTTTATCCCATGCAAGTACATCTGCTGCCTCTGCTCTGGAAAGAAGAATATTTCCCTGTCCGTCATCTTTCCTAAGAACGGTTGCCTGGATCTCTTCTCCCGGCTGAACTGCCTCTTTAATATTAAATCCCGGCTCTCTGGAAAATTCCTCTGCCGGAATAAATCCCTCAGCATAATATTTAAGATCAAGAACAACTCCTGTCTCATCCACACTGACCACTGTCCCGGCGATGATATCACCTTCCTCAATTTTCTTAAAAGAAGCCTCCAGCTCCTGCTCAAAATCTTTCATAGACTCCGCCATTTCCTGACCTCCGTTCACGCTTCATCTTTTCATCATTTACTTCCGGCCTTTTTCTTATTCTTTCTGCCGGATTTTCATTTTAATCTTAATTATTATAGCATGGGCAAACCACCGACGCTATTATTTTTTTGAATGCAAAACAGCCTCTTTATACAAAAAAAACTCCGCACATTGGCAGAGGCTACATTTTCTGATATTTTTCCCCATAAAACGAGGAGTGCCCCGGTAGTGGCTTACCGGGGCGATTATTATGAAAAAAATTGTATGTGTAATGATACAGATACACACCATTACAGCGTCTTTCGTAGTGTTCTTTCGAACTGTTATTATAGTATCAGATAAATATGAACAAATTATGAACAGCTCGTGAACTTTTAGCGTATTTGCACAATTTCTTTTCTGTTTTTCCTCTTTTTTTATAAAAACGCCACATTCACTTTATCGACACATATTTTAAATGCTGTACATTTTGTACATTTCCAATAAGCTTAAGAATAATAATCCCAATAAAAGTGCCATTCTGAACACCTTCCTCCTACTGACGGGAAAGCATACCCTTAATAAACTCGATCGCTTTCTCAAAAATATTCTTTACATCAGACTTTGTAACACCCATATCTTTCAGAGTACTGTATGCATCGCTTACATAACCTTTAATCTGGTCATCACTGATGTCGATTCCTCTGAATTTGCTGATAATATTCACGAGAGAATTCTTATCATCCTCAGAAAGTGTCACACCATAATGATCTGCTGCCTCATCAATTCCCTGTGAAATCTCATCATCAGAAATCTGATTGGAATCAAAAAGCCCTTTTACATAAACAATAATATCGCCAACTTTATCCGGGTCAGACGCAAGAGACTCAATCTCGTTATCTTTAAGAATCTCCTCTGCCTGGCTCATAACAGAGCTGGAATCTGATGCCATAACCATCATTGGTGAAGTACATGAGATAATTCCCGCAACGACCAGTGCTGTGATCCTGTTCATTTTTTTCATAATAAATCCCTCCAAAAGAGCCTTGGCTCATTATACGTAATCTGCAACTGTTTCCAGTTCCATAATTTTCAGTTCCCTTTTAACGCCACTCAGTATAACACACCACCCTACCCTTCTGTAAACTGGAATTTTCCCTTTTTTCAATATTTCTGGTCAGACTTTATGTATATCCCGGAAAATATATTCACAATCTTTTCATATTTTCAACAAACTTTCCTAACATCTCCTTTATAGAATAAATATTGTAAATTTTTCATTACTTACTTATGTCTGACACCTCAGACATAACCTCCTTTCTATGACAAGTTATATAGATCCGGGTGGGATACCTCTCCAATTGTCCCGTCCGGAAACGCAAAAAGAACCCGGAACAGCTGCCCGGGTTCTTTTTGTGTAATGTTTTATTTATTATTCTTTTCTTCAGAGATACAGTTGGCAAGCATTGCAAACTGCTCCAGTGTCAGCGCCTCTCCTCTGATATTCAGCGGAAGCCCGCACTTCTCGAATATATTCTCGATCTCTTCTTTTCCAAGGGAAAAATCTCCGGAATTTTTGATGCCGTTTACAAGGGTCTTTCTTCTCTGGTTAAATGACGCACGGATCAGCCTGAACATGAGGCGTTCATCCTGCACCTCAACCGGCGGTTTCTCATAACGTGTCAGTTTGATCACCGCACTTCCTACCTTCGGCCGTGGCATGAAACAGTTCGGCGGCACGTTTGCAACAATCTCCGGCTTCGCATAATACTGGACAGCCAGGGAAAGCGCGCCGTAATCCTTGGTTCCAGGTCCTACCTGCATACGGTCTGCAACCTCTTTCTGTACCATAACCGTAATGGAATCCACAGGAACATTCTTCTCAAAAAGTCCCATAATGATCGGTGTCGTAATATAATACGGCAGGTTTGCGACTACCTTTACAGGTTTTCCGCCATTTTTTTCATCGGCAATCTTTTTGATATCTGTTTTCAGGATATCGTTATTGATCACCGTTACATTATCCCATTCTTTCAGGGTATCCTTAAGAATCGGGATCAGGGAACTGTCGATCTCCACAGCTGCCACTTCTCTGGCCGCTTCCGCAAGATACTGTGTCATGGTTCCGATTCCGGGACCAATCTCCAGTATAAAATCATCCTTCGTAATTCCGGAAGAATCAATGATCTTTTCCAGAACATGTTCATCGATCAGAAAATTCTGACCAAACCTTTTCTGGAAAACAAAATGATACTTTTGAAGGACTTCAATGGTATATTTCGGGTTACCAAGATAAGGTCTGGCCATATTTTTTACCTCTGCTTTTCTGTTTATTTTCAGCTGAAATCCTTTTCAAGAAGTACGGTGAATCCATCACGGTCCACACGCTTCTTGGAGCGTTTGAATAATCCGCCCTGTGCTTTTGCCATGGCATTATCCAGCATGGTCTTCACAGTTCCGATGCACACCGGCTGATCTTCCTTCTGGTTGATTCCGATCAGATTATACAATGCAAGCATGCCCATCTGATCAATGCGGAATCCATTTTCCATGGTATAAACCTTGGCAAAATTAACAAGTTCATCATTTGTAAATACAGGAATATTGATCATGGATGTAAATTTCTTCGCAAGTTTCGGATATCTTGCGATCAGCTTACGCATGCCGATCTTTTCATCCTCAAGGATCACGATCATACTCTTTGTATTTCCATTCATTACTTCATCAAGCTCATCTGCTGTTTCCTGGGAAAGCTGGTTTGCGTTCTCAATAACGAGGAAACCTCCTGCAAGCTTGGATGCAATCTCTGCAATATTTTTTCCGTTAAGGTCTTCCGCAAATATGTAGGCAACCTTGGATGCCTCAATATTCAGCTCTCTGCAGATTGCCGGGATAAGGCTTGAGATCAGTCTTGTCTTTCCTGTTTCTCTGCCGCCCATAACGATCACATTTCCAGTCTGGGAAGTTTTGTCAGCCGCACCTTTCTGTACATCGCAGAGTACATCCACCAGCTGCTCTTTCATTCCCGGAACTGCTACAAAATATGTGAACAGCTGCTTCTCTTCATCTGTAAGCTGTCTCTTTCTGGAAATAATAGTGTTCGGATCGATCTCCGGCTGCATATCCTCGATAAAGCGCTCCAGCTGTTCTTCCTCGCTGAGTTCTTCTTCCTCATCGTCTTCTTCCATATCTTCTGTAAGACTTGAGATAAAATCATCCTCTTCATCGTCTTCCGGCTCATCTTTGAATCCGAAATCATCGTCACTGAATTCTTCTTCCTCATCAAGAGGTGTCTCATCTTCGACAGGTATCACAACATCGTCTGTCAGTTTATCCGCTCTGCGATCGTCACTTTCATCCTCAAGAGAAAAGTCTTCATCCTCAAGGGAAAGATCCTCCGGCATTTCCTTAAGTTGTTCCTCTTCTTCCAGATCATCAAAACCGTCGAATTCGTCCTTGGTATCAGGCTTCTGCACGCCTGTGGGACCATTCAGGAATTCTGCTTCCGCAGCCTGCATATCTTCTTCTGTAACCGGCTCTTCATCTTCATCCAGAACCAGATCCGGAATTCTCCTGTGCGCCGACTCACTTACATCTTCTGCCTGCTGTGCGGAAATCTGTGCCATGATATCCTCAATATCCGCTGCATCCGGCTCCTCCGGAACAAATTCATCTGCCGCGATATCCAGATCTTCTTCGTCTTCTGTTTCCTCGGTTACTTCTGACTGCTGTACATCCGGAGATTTCTCTTCCTCCGGAATATTGATTCCCTGCTCGCTTGCAGCTGCAAGAATGGTATCTTCCAGATTGAATTCCTGCTCTTTCTCAGGTTCCTCGTCTGCTTTTTTATCCTTGGCAACTTCCGCCGCGATCTCATCAATGCTTCCAAAAATTCCGGATGCGTCCGGAATACCGGCAGCGCTGCTTGCATTTTCCGGATCTACATTGATCATAGACTTCGGGATCTTAAGCTCCGGCATACGGATCGTTGCTGAAAAATCAGGCTTGCCGTCTTCATTAAGGGGAACTCCTGAAGTTTCCTTCGGTTCCTCCACAGAATCTTCCTCAACGATCTCAGAAACACTTTCAACTAATTCCTTTTCCGTCGCCTTCTCTGCTTCCGCCTCTTCCGCTTCCTGATAAGCTTCTTCCTCTTCGTCCTGCGGTTCCTGTGTCCGGGCATTTAACTGTACGGTTCCGGCAGACAGATTATCAATACCGGATGCCAGAAGTTCCTCACCATCTCCAGCCTCAGCAGTTTCTGCCGCCTCTTCTTCAGAAGCGTCTTCTTCGGACTTTTCTTCTGTGGCAGCAGTCTCAGCTTCCGGAGTTTCCTCCTCACCAGACTCCTGATCTGCAGAATCCTTGGCAGCTTCAACAGCTTCTGTCTCAGAAGTTTCTTCTGTGTCATCCTGCTGTTCTTCTTCCACGTCCTCAGTTTCTTCCGCAGCCTTCTTATGACCACCGAAGATATCACGGATTCCCTTGGAAATCTTCTCCTGGAAAGTCTCTGCACTGTTCAGATCACGCTCGTCATCTACCTGGATCGTATCTGTAACCGGTCTGGACTCCTCATATTCAGTTTCTGTAACAGCTTCTGTTTCCTTGCTCTCCCTGATCTCCTGAGCCTTTTCCGGCGGAATCAGTTTCGGGATAAAACGCTGTTCGTATTTCTCTTTTTCTTCTCCTGTGAGAACTCCCATACGCTGTTTCAGGTCAAGGGCTTTCATCACATAAGTTCCGTCATTGAACCAGAGAATCATCTCATTGCAGAGATCCAGGCACTTCTGCTTGTCTCCTGCCTTATAGTAGAGTTTAGCCAGTTCATAGGACCAACGCTCTGTAAACTCTTTCTCCTTATATTCCTCAAGGATACGGATCTGTTCATTCAGAGATGCATTCTTCGCTCTGGCAATTTTATATCGCAGTATATACTGGCTGTTATCACTACCTGCCACCTCTCTGTACTCGTCAAAGAATTCTGTGGCTTCACTGATCTGTCCCATTTTCAGGGAAACTTCGATCAGACGGTAAAGTATGTTCTTGCCGATCGTCGCTCTGTGATAAGCAAGAAGAAAAATTTCCTTGCTCTCTTCATAGCGCTTGTTAGCTGCGTAGATCTCGCCCACAACACAAAGCGTACGGACATTCTTTACGCGACGCCAGTCAATGCTGTCTACGATCTGCATGGCGCCTTTGTAATCCTGGGCTTCAACCAGCTTGTTGATCTGTCCCAATTTGACGCGAAACTCCTCTTTATCCAAAATATTCACCAACTTTCCATAATCAGAATCAGTTTACCATATGCATACGGGCTTGTCAAAACCCTTTAGGCATATAAACATGCCCCTTTATCACCTGAAAAACCCTGTTTATCTCAAACTGATGACTGACAAAATCATCCAGTCCTGTACAGGTGATCAAAGTCTGAATATCATGTATACTTTCCAGAAGATAAGTCTGCCGGTTACTGTCCAGTTCCGAAAGTACATCATCCAGAAGAAGCACCGGAGTATCCTTGATCTTCTTTTTTACAAGATAGATCTCAGAAAGTTTCAGAGAAAGAGCTGCTGTCCTCTGCTGCCCCTGGGAACCGTATTTCCGGATATCGATCCCGTTTACCTTTACACAGAAATCATCTCTGTGCGGTCCCACAGATGTCAGCTTCATCCGAAGATCCCTGTCCCGGTTCTGCGCCAGTTTCTGTTCAAACTCTGCTGCAGTTACACTTGGTTCATACAGGATCTCCAGTTCTTCCAGCCCACCGGTCAGACCTTTATGGAGGCCTTTTGCAAGTTCATTCAGTTCTTCCACAAACTCTTCTCTTTTTTCAATGATCTTTTTTCCGTAATCTGCCATCTGCATATCCCAGATATCCAACGTACTTTTTAATCCCGGGTTCATATAACAGTCTTTGAGAAGACGGTTTCTCTGGTTCACAATGTGATTATAGCTTGCCAGCTCCGTGATATAAACTCCATCCAGCTGACAAAGCTCTGAATCCAGAAAACGTCTTCTCTCGCCCGGTCCATTCTTGATAATATTAAGATCCTCCGGAGAAAAAAACACAAGATTTACCACACCGAGCAGCTCTCTTGCCTTGCGGATCGGCAGCCCGTTAATGGCAACTCCTTTTGCTTTGTTTTTCCGGAGGTGCATGTCTATTTTGTATGAAAGATCGCCCTTTTTTACCATCATTCGGATATGGGATTCCTCATTCTCGAAGCGGATCATTTCCCGGTCCTTGCTTCCTTTGTGGGATTTACTGGTTCCGGCCAGATAAACCGCCTCCAGAATATTGGTTTTTCCCTGGGCGTTGTCACCGTAGAGAATATTGGTTCCCTGATCAAAATTCATCTCCAGCAACTCATAATTCCTGAAATTATTCAATCTGATGGATTCAATGTACATTCCTTCACCCAATTACATAAATATCTTTTCCATCGTAGGAAATCGTATCTCCCGGATGGATCTTACGGCCACGGCGGTTCTCAACCTCACCGTTTACCAGAACAAGTCCGTCATTGATCGCATATTTTGCCTCAACGCCGTCCTCCACAACTCCTGCCAGCTTCAGAGCTTGGCCAAGTTTGATAAATTCGTCTTTAATTCTGATCTCCAATTTTTTTCCCTCTTAAATTTTCTTTCCTGGATTTGGTTAACACTTTCCAATATATTGCTCAGTGGTGGTAATTAAATACCCCCATTCCCGGCGTTTTCCAAAAGGTGGTATTTTAAATTACCTCCTTCTGGCAGTTTCCGGAGTTTATCCTTTAGTTATCTTGTTTTTGTAATGTGCGCGACCAGCGGACACGCGCCGCCGGCCACATGGTTTTTCAGCATATGGAGAAAAATCTCCTGCTGTCTTTTTGTCCATTATATTGTACAAACTATTATCTTGCCTGATTCTGGTTGATATTTACCGGAAGAATCAGATACGTGTAATTTTCTTCATCATCACGGATAAAGCAAGGAGCTTTCGGGTTCACAAGATAAATTGTTACCGTTTCATCATCAATAACACGAAGGGCATCGATCAGGAATTTCGGGTTAAAACCGATCATAATATCTTTACCCTCTTTTTCAATATCGATCTCTTCATTCATGGAACCCATTGCAGAATCGATCCGAAGTTCCATATCATCATCTGTGATATTAATGATAATTGGTTTCTTGTCAACTTCACGAACCAGCAGCGTTGCACGGTCGATACAATCCAGGAATTCTTTTTTGTTGATTTTGAGTTTCGTCTCGTAATCACTGGAAAGCATCTGATCAATTCTGAAATATTCTCCTTCAATCAGTCGAGAAACTACCATAGTCTGGTCAAATTCAAACAAAATATGGTTTTTTGTGAAGTAAATACTTACCTGATCGTCAACTTCACCGGAAAGAATCTTGCTTACCTCACTTAAAGTTTTTCCCGGAACTACCACCTTACGGTCAGAATATTCTCTCTTAAGGGGCATTTTTCGGATCGCAATTCGATGTCCATCCAGAGAAACTACCTTCAGACAGTTATTTTTAATCTCAAAAAGTTCACCTGTCATCAGTTTATTATTCTCATTAACAGCGATAGAAAAAATGGTTTGTCTGATCATTTCTTTCAGCGTGTACTGAGAAATTGTCAGCGGTTCATCTTTTTCGATCATTGGTAAATATGCAAAATCTTCTCCGGATTTGCCAGGAATATTGAATTTTGCTTTTTCACAGGTAATCGTTGCTGTATATTTTTCGTCTGTTTTGATGGTAATGTCGTTATCAGGAAGTCGTCGGATGATTTCATAGAATATTTTTGCATCAAGAGCAACCATTCCTTTTTCTTCAATAGTACCTTCAACAATTGTTTCAATTCCCAGTTCCATATCGTTGGTGGTAAATTTGATCTGGTTTGTTGTTGCATCCATGAGGATACATTCCAGTATTGGCATGGTGGTTTTTGATGGAACTGCTTTGAGTGCGATACTTACACTTTTTAACAGACTTGATTTGGAGCAGATAATTTTCATAATGTGTATAACTCCCTTTCTGGATAAATTGTGGTTTTTATAAATATATTTATAGAAAAAATCCGCCGTAACCGCCGTAGGGGGCCAGATTTTGTGAAAAACTCCCGCGAGGCCGGTGTTTTCAGGGTTTTTCGGGTGGGATAACTTTGTGTAAAAGTGGTAGTTTTGGATGTGAATAACCCGGGGATAAAATTACCGCCGTTTTTTCGCAAAAAAGTTGTACACATCTCTCCACATACAATCAACACGTTATACACCAGTAATGTGGAAAACTTCCCTAACCTTGTGGATTAATCTTCTTTTTCAATATATCAATGGTATTTTTTAAGTTATCGTCGGTCTGCAATTCGTTTTCAATCTTCTCGATACCGTGCATAACAGTAGTATGGTCACGGTTTCCAAGAGCTTTTCCGATATTTTTCAAAGGTGTGGAGATGATTTCGCGGCAGAGATACATAGAAACCTGGCGTGGCATGACGATTTTTGAGTTTCGTTTGTTTCCGCTTAGGTCCGCAGGTGTTACTCCATAATGTTCGGCAACAACGGAGATGATGTATTCTGGTGTGATCACCTTTTTTTCATCCGGAGAAATAATATCTTTCAGTGCCTGTTCTGCAAGTTCAAGTGTAACTTCTTTTTTCTCAAGCTTGGCTCCGGCCATGACCTTGTTGAAAGCACCTTCCAGCTCACGGATGTTGGATTTAATATTGGTAGCGATGTATTTGATAACATCTTCACTGATGCTGTAACCGTTCATTTCTTCATTTTTATGAAGGATCGCCATTCGAGTTTCATAATCTGGCAGCGTAATATCTGCGATCAGACCCCATTCGAACCGGGAACGGAAACGTTCTTCCAGGATTTCCATATCTTTCGGAGGTTTATCGGAAGATATGATGATCTGTTTTTTGGCACTGTGGAGACTGTTAAATGTATGGAAAAATTCTTCCTGTGTGGATTCTTTTCCTATAATAAACTGAATATCATCGACGAGAAGAACGTCAATATTCCTGTATTTTTCACGGAATTTGCTCATTGCCGTATTATTTCCGTTTCGGATGGTTTCGATCAGTTCATTTGTGAATTCCTCACTGGTTACATAGAGAACCCGGCTGTTTTTGTCGTGTTCCAGTATAAAATGAGCGATGGAATGCATAAGATGCGTTTTTCCGAGACCGGCTCCGCCGTAAATAAACAGAGGATTATAGGTATCTCCTGGTGATTCGGCAACTGCGAGTGCTGCTGCCTGGGCGAATTTGTTGTTGCTTCCTACTACGAAAGTATCGAAAGTATATTTTGGGTTTAAATGAGCTTCTTCGTAACGTGTATCATGATTCTGTTTATCATAGGAAGGTTTTTTTTCTTCTTCTTTCTCGAGGAGATCTTTTTTCAGAACAAATCGCACTTCACATTCTTCCATGCCTGTCAGTACACAGATTGTAACCTGAAGAGGTATTTTGTAGCGTTTACTGATGTAATTGACACCAATTGCCGCCTGTTCTGAAGGAACTGCCACTGTTATCAGACTTCCGTCAACCTCATAAACTTCCAGTGGCTTAAGCCAGGTATTAAAAGGGACATCATTCACCTCATATTCAGATTTGACAGTTTGCAGGATCTCCTCCCATTTTTCAATAACAGCGTTCATTTTTTCCTCCCATGAGTAATATAATAACCCCAGTCTGCGACTGGAGACAGATATCCTTTTATATATTACAATGAAAATGGGGTTTTAGCAATGGAAAACGTTGAGATTTTGGGGAAAACAATGTGGATAATTTGGGGAAATTACTGTGGATTAGGGTGGAAAATAGTGTATAACTGGGAAATCGGTTTCCATAAGTTAACGAGGTGTGGAAAATACGGAGAATTTATGTGTATAAAATTGTCCACTGTCAAAATACCGCAAATAAAGGGATTTTTTGAAGATGCTATAAAAAATCATCCTGAAAAAGTGGATAGTTTTACTGGTAATCCACTAGTTATCCACAAGTTATCCACATTTTGTGGATAATGTTACGTAAACCATAAGCGTAATCCACATAATGATAAAAAATAAAAACCACGAAGCAGGCGGTATTTTTCAAACCCCTGATTTTATCGGGTTTTTTGCAATTTTCCCTTGACGAAAAGGAGGTTTATTTATATAATTGAAACGATGTTCTGAATGATAAGTTATTTCATAACAATTATTAAAATAGATAAAGGAGGTGCTTTACCTATGAAGATGACATTTCAGCCAAAAAAGAGATCCAGAGCTAAAGTTCACGGCTTCAGAGCTCGCATGAGCACAAAGGGCGGACGTAAAGTATTAGCTGCAAGAAGATTAAAAGGAAGAAAACAGTTATCAGCATAAGCTGCAAGACCGCATTTATGTGGTCTTTTCTTCTATCCGGAGAAATATCCGCGCAGGCGGTATGATTAAGGAGGATCCGTTTGATCAGATCAGAGTCCTTAAAAAAGAATCAAGATTTTAAAGTTGTATATCAGAACGGAACATCATACGCGAATCGGCTTCTGGTGATGTACGTGCTGAAGAATCAGCACATGAAGAATCGTCTGGGAATATCAGTAAGCAAAAAAGTAGGGAATAGTGTGGTTCGCCACAGACTCACCAGACTGATCAGAGAAAGTTATCGTCTCAACGAAACAGATTTTGACAGTAACCTTGATATTGTAGTAGTAGCGAGAGCTTCAGCCAAGGGCAAAGGCTTTCACGAGATCGAGAGTGCTTTTATGCATCTTGCAAAAAAGCATCATATAACAGGGAATGAACATGATAAAGAAATTTCTGATTAAGATGATAAGACTCTATCAAAAATATATATCGCCGATGAAGAGAACGAAATGTCCTTATATTCCCACATGTTCTCAATATGGTTTGGAAGCAATCGAAAAATATGGCGCATTCAAGGGCAGTCTTCTTGCGGCATGGAGGATCCTGCGATGCAATCCTTTTTCCCATGGAGGCTATGACCCTGTGCCATGAATTATTTTGTGACTGTTTGGCCTCTTTTTCCCGGGGCGAAATAGTTACCGGACTTTTACAATTGAATAAGAAGTCTAGGAGGAAATGAATTTGGAACTGTTTTTAGCAACAAAAACCGGAACTCCTATTATCGGACAGATCGCGTCTGTGATGGGATGGATCATGGATGGCATATATAAGATGCTTGACGGCCTGTTCGGAATCCAGAACATTGGTCTTTGTATCATTATCTTCAGTATTCTTATCTTTGCCTTTATGACACCGCTGCAGATCAAGCAGCAGAAATTCTCCAAGTTAAGCGCGATCATGCAGCCTGAGATCCAGAAGATCCAGAAGAAATATCAGGGTAAAAAGGATCAGGACTCCATGATGAAAATGAACGAAGAAACCCAGGCTGTTTATCAGAAATATGGTGTTTCTCCAACCGGTAGCTGTGTACAGTTAGCCATTCAGATGCCTATTCTGTTTGCTCTGTATCAGGTTATCTACCGGATTCCTGCTTACGTTGGAAGTGTAAAGAACATTTTTACTGGTGTAGTTGATAACCTGGTAGCTGTAAACGGATACACAGATATCCTGCAGCAGTTTATCACAGACCATTCCATGACACGAGTACGTCTCGTTATGGACAGTGCCGGAAATGCTACAAGTAACTCTATTGTTGATTTTCTGTATGCACTTTCCCCTTCCCAGTGGAAAGAGCTGGCACAGATGGATCAGTTTTCAGGATTTTCTAATGCGATCACAAAAGCATCCGGCAATATTTCCAAGATGCAGGGCTTCTGTGGCCTGAATATCGCAGACCAGCCGCTGTATTATATCATGGAATTCTTCAAAAATCATGGTTCTCTGTTACTTGCGATCGTAGCACTTCTGATCCCGGTTCTTGCATGGGCAACTCAGATGCTGAACCTGAAGCTTATGCCACAGGCGGCAACACAGCCGGCAGACGGAAATGATCAGGCCAGCGCAATGGCAAACTCCATGAAAACCATGAACATGGTCATGCCTCTGATGTCTGCATTCTTCTGTTTCACATTCCCGGTTGGTCTTGGTATCTACTGGATCGCCAGTGCTGTCGTTCGAAGTGCCCAGCAGTTTGCAATCAATCGTCATCTTGATAAGATGAACATTGATGATCTGGTTAATGAGAATATGAAGAAGATCGAAGCGAAGCGTGCGAAGGAAGGACTTCCGCCGCAGAAGATCACCAATCAGGCTCATCAGTCCGCCAAGAATATCAATAAACCTGTGATCAATAAGGGTAACAGCGGAAACAACGGTGCTTCAGACAGAGCACAGAAGGTTGATACTGCTTATGAGAAGGCAAGAAGTGCAAAACCGGGCAGCATCACAGCCAAAGCAAATCTCGTAAGAGATTTTGATGAGAGAAATAAGAAGAAATAATCAGGAACGGAGGGGTTCGTAATGGAGGATTACATTCAGTTTTCAGCAAAAACAAAGAATGAAGCTATCACAAAAGCGTGTCTTGAGCTCGGAACTTCCAGTGACCAGCTTGATATTCAGGTTATCAGTGAAGGCAGCTCCGGATTCTTCGGAATCGGCAGTAAACCTGCCATAATCAAAGTCCGCAGAATCGAGCCAGTTTCTGATATGCAGGAGATTGAAAACCTGGTAGAGTCCGTTAAATTGGACGCTATTAAAGAAGAGAAGAAATTAGACAAGCCGTTTACTCCAGGTGTAAAGAAAGAGTCTGCACCGAAAGCTGCTCCTTTAAAAGAGAAGAAACCGGTAAAGACAGAAACGGTACATCAGGAGAAAACAGCAGAGGAAGCACCTGTGAAGGCTGCACAGCCGAAGGAAAAACCGGTAAAGGATTTCCAGAGCAAAGCAAAGCCTGTACGTGAGAAACAGCCGAGAGCTCCGAAGGAGCGTCAGCCGAAAGAGACACGTGAGAGAGCGCCGAAGCAGGGAAGACCGGTGGAGATCCTTACTGATCCGGAAAAGATCAAAGAAGTTGAGGAGAGAGCAGTCGTATTTCTTCGTGATGTATTCGGCTCCATGGATCTTGGAGAAGTGGAGATCACATCGAAATACAACACAGCTGACGGTTCTCTGGATGTAGATTTTGAAGGTGAGGATATGGGTATCCTGATCGGAAAAAGAGGTCAGACACTGGATTCTCTTCAGTATCTGACAAGCCTTGTAGTAAACAAAGGCGAGTCTACTTACATTCGTGTAAAGCTTGATACAGAGGACTACAGACGCCGCCGTAAAGAAACTCTGGAAAACCTTGCAAGAGGAATCGCCTTCAAGGTAAAGAAAACCAGAAAACCGGTAGTTCTGGAGCCGATGAATCCATACGAGAGAAGAATCATCCATGCATCTCTGCAGGGCAACCGCTATGTAGAGACAGTCAGTGAGGGAGAAGAACCTTACAGACATGTAGTGGTAAAACTGAAACGTAATAATTACTGATTCAGTGGTAAGAATATAAGCCGTATCCCGGAGCGTTAAGCTTCGTGGATGCGGCTTTTTTTCATAAAACCGGAAAGTCAAGCGGATATTCGCAATGGAAGCAGGGGACTTACTTGATTTGGTTAAAAATTATCATTGCAATCTCCACAACAATTCTTTATAATCATTGAAGAGCAAATAATAAAAGATATTTCTGCAGCGGACATCCGGAATGCAGAGATCAGCTTTATAAATATGGAAACTGACAGAAGATGTTATTCTAGGTGAAAGCGTGAATAACACGTGTTTTTTGCGTGTAAAAAGCTTTTCCGGAGTAACATTTTTGCGTTTAACCGGATAAACTGTGCAGCAGTTATCTGATGCAGAATTACATAGCAGATGCGGATGCTTTTATCCGCCTGATAAAGGAGAGTGAAAAATGGAAGAGACAACGATTGCGGCGATTTCCACGGCCATGAGTGCATCGGGAATCGGAATCGTCAGGATCAGTGGCCCGGAGGCCTTCGAGATCGCATCCAGAGTATACCGTTCTAAAGGAGGGAAAAAATCTCTGAAAGACGTTCCAAGCCACACGATCCATTATGGATATATCTATGATAGTGAAGAAATGGTAGACGAAGTTCTGGTCATGGCCATGCGCGCACCAAGAACCTATACAGGGGAAGATACCATAGAAATCGACTGCCACGGCGGTGTTTTGGCTATGAAAAAAGTACTGGAAACTGTGCTGAAAAACGGAGCCATTATTGCCGAACCGGGAGAATTTACCAAGCGTGCATTCCTCAATGGAAGGATCGATCTTTCCCAGGCAGAAGCCGTTATGGACGTGATACAGTCCAAAAATGAGTACTCATTAAAGAATTCTGTAGGCCAATTAAAGGGTTCAGTCCGAAAAACCGTACAGCAGATCAGAGAAAAATTACTGTACCATATAGCGTACATTGAATCGGCATTAGACGATCCGGAGCACTATGATCTGACAGGATACTCAGAAGAATTAGAGCAGATCGTAGCAGAAGAAAAAGAAAAAATACAGAACCTGTTAAAAACATCCGGAGACGGAAAGATTATTCAGGAAGGCATCCGGACAGTAATCCTGGGCAAGCCAAACGCAGGAAAATCATCTCTGCTGAATCTGCTTCTGGGAGAAGACAGAGCCATCGTAACCGACATCGCAGGAACCACCAGAGACGTCCTGGAAGAGTACATCAACCTGCACGGGATCACATTAAAGATCGCCGACACAGCCGGAATCCGCCAGACGGAAGATATCGTTGAGAAGATCGGCGTATCCAAAGCCAAAGAAATGGCAGCAGATGCGGATCTGATTCTCTATGTCGTAGATTCCTCCGTACCGCTGGATGAAAACGACGAAGAAATCATAAAAATTTTGCAAGAGAAAAAGACAATTGTCCTCTACAGCAAGACAGATCTTAAATCTGCTATAGATATAGAAGATTTGAATTCCAGAATAAACCAGCCGGTAATTCCAATCTCTGCAAAAGAAGAAACAGGAATTACGGATCTGGAAGAAAAAATCCGGGAAATGTTCTTCAGTGGGGAGATAAACTTCAATGATGAAGTATATATCACGAATGAGCGCCACAGGCAGGAACTTCTGAAAGCGAAGGAGAGTCTTTCTCTGGTAGAGAACAGTATAGAGAGCGGAATGCCGGAGGATTTTTATTCTATAGATTTGACGGATGCGTATGAGAGTTTGGGAAGGATTCTGGGAGAATCACTTGGGGAAGACCTTGTTAATGAGATATTCTCTAAATTTTGTATGGGCAAGTAGTTCCCACGAGGGTTGCGTGAGTACGCAGGGATTTATGCATATGCATAGGCATAGGCTGCGGAAGCCCGCAGAGGTATTTCACATTGGAATGTGAGAAAACCGCAAAGGGGCACAAGGCCGCGCCCCTCTGCACACCCCTGGGCCTTTTTTACAAAGTGCGGCGATTGAGGAAGGCAGAAAGTTACTAACCTGTGCCTGTATGCTTCTGTACTGGCAATTCAACACTGAGCCGAAACGTGGCAAACAGAACTTTGTATACTCCCGCAGACGTGCACCGCACGTCGAGAGCCTCGTTGCAGCTACACTGCAACAATCGGCACAGCGTCCCATATTTAACACCGAAGAATACAGACAAAAGTCGATAAAGACACACTTGCCACAATCGAAGCACTCAACCTCACATCGGCACAGCGTCACACAACCAACACCGAAGAATACAAAAACAAGCCAACAAGGCCACACATCCCCACAACCAGGAACTCTTAAAAAAAGCCCGAGGGGTGTGCAGAGGGGCCGTGGCTTTACGGCCCCTTTGCGGTTTTCCTTATCTTCCCAAAGCAAAAAAACAGGCCTCCTGCCAAGGAAAGCAAAACATACATCACACAATAAAAACAAAGATAAAAAATAGAAATAAAGGAGAAAAAGCATGAAAAATCTGGAACAGTCTTTCGACATCATAGTAGTAGGCGCCGGCCACGCAGGCTGCGAAGCCGCATTAGCAAGTGCCCGTCTGGGCCTGCAAACAGTCATGTTCACAGTCAGCGTAGACAGCATCGCCCTGATGCCCTGCAACCCCAACGTAGGCGGCAGTTCCAAAGGCCATCTCGTCCGCGAACTGGACGCCCTCGGTGGAGAAATGGGCAAAAATATAGACAAAACATTCATCCAGTCCAAAATGCTCAACCAGTCCAAAGGCCCTGCAGTCCATTCTCTCCGTGCCCAGGCCGACAAACAGGCTTACAGCACCGAGATGCGAAAAACTCTGGAAAACACAGAAAACTTAACTATCCGCCAGGGCGAAGTAACAGAACTTCTGGTAGAAGATAACCACATCACCGGTGTAAAAACCTTTTCAGGAGCCACCTACCACGCAAAAGCCGTAGTTCTCTGTACAGGAACCTACCTCAAGGCCCGCTGCATCTACGGCGATGTCAGTAACTACACAGGACCAAACGGCCTTCAGGCAGCCAACTATCTCACGGATTCTCTGAAAAAACTGGGAATCGAAATGTTCCGCTTCAAAACAGGAACCCCTGCCAGGATCGCCGGAAACACCATCGATTATTCCAAAATGGAAGAGCAGTTCGGAGACAAAAGAGTCGTACCGTTCTCCTTCTCCACAGACCCGGAATCCGTACAGATCGAGCAGAAATCCTGCTGGCTGACCTACACAAACGAAAAAACACACGAGATCATCCGCGCAAACCTGGACAGATCCCCTCTTTATTCCGGAATGATCGAAGGAACCGGTCCGCGTTATTGCCCGTCCATCGAAGATAAAGTCGTCCGTTTTGCAGACAAAAAACGCCATCAGGTATTCATTGAGCCAGAAGGCCTTTACACAAATGAAATGTACATCGGAGGAATGTCCAGCTCCCTTCCGGAAGATGTCCAGTACGAAATGTACCATTCCGTACCAGGCCTGGAGCACGCCAAGATCGTGAAAAATGCCTACGCCATTGAGTATGACTGCATCAATCCACGCCAGCTCTACCCGACACTGGAATTCAAAAAGATCAAGGGCCTTTTCAGCGGCGGACAGTTTAACGGAAGCTCAGGATACGAAGAAGCAGCCGCTCAGGGTCTGATCGCAGGAATCAACGCAGCCATGGAAGTAAAAGGAAAAGAACAGCTGATCCTGGATCGCTCCGAGGCATATATCGGCGTTCTCATCGATGATCTGGTAACAAAAGAAAACCATGAGCCGTACCGAATGATGACAAGCCGCGCCGAATACCGCCTGCTGCTCCGTCAGGACAATGCAGACCTCCGTCTCCGCAAAAAAGGCTGGGAGGTTGGCCTGATCGATGATGAGACATACCATAAACTGCAGGAAAAAGAACGAATGATCCATGAAGAGATCGAGAGAGTAGAACATACGACTGTAGGCGGTTCTGCAGAAGTACAGAGCCTTCTGGAATCTCAGGGAAGTACATTGCTGAAATCAGGAACCACCATTGCAGAGCTGATCCGCAGACCGGAACTTAACTATAAAGTGCTTGCACCGATTGATAAAGAAAGACCGGAACTTCCAGAAGATGTATGTGAGCAGGTAGAGATCAACATCAAATATGATGGCTATATCCGCCGCCAGATGAAACAGGTGGAGCAGTTCAAAAAACTGGAGCAGAAAAAAATTCCGGAAGACATTGATTATGAAGATGTAGGAAGCCTCCGCATTGAAGCACGTCAGAAACTGGAGGCTTACAGACCGGTATCCATCGGCCAGGCATCCCGAATCTCCGGCGTATCCCCGGCAGATATCTCTGTACTTCTTGTATACCTGGAAAGCAAAGCCGGACATAAACATTGATAACATTCTGAATAATGAAAACATAAAAAACAAAGAATAAGAGAGGAAACTTCATGTACAATTTAGAAATCCTGGAAAAAGGCTGCGAAGAACTTGGAATTACTCTTAATGACACGCAGAAAAATCAGTTTATCCAGTTCTACGAATTCCTTGTAGAAAAAAATAAAGTTATGAACCTTACCGGAATTACAGAATTCGATGAGGTTCTCGTGAAACATTTTCTGGACAGCCTTTGCTGTGTCAAAGCCGTAGATATGAGCAAGGTAAAAACGGTCATGGACATCGGAACCGGTGCCGGATTTCCGGGGGTTCCCCTGAAGATCGCTTTCCCGGAATTGGAAGCCTGCCTTCTGGATTCCCTGAACAAAAGAGTGAAATTCCTGGAAGAAACCTTTGCACTCCTTGGACTTGAGAACATCTCAGCCATCCACGGAAGAGCCGAAGAATATGCAAAAAACAAAGCCTACAGAGAAAAATATGACCTCTGTGTATCCAGAGCAGTATCCGGTCTTGCAACCCTGTCCGAATACTGTCTCCCATACGTAAAAGTCGGAGGACTTTTTGTCTCCTATAAATCCGGCTCAGTAAAGGAAGAAGCCGAAGCGGCGGAAAAAGCAGTAAAAATCCTCGGTGGAAAGATCCGAGACATTCAGTACTTCGATCTTCCGGGATCCGAGATCAGCCGTTCCCTGGTCATCATCGAAAAAGTAAAAAACACACCTGGAAAATACCCGAGAAAAGCAGGAACGCCGCTCAGAGAACCACTGGCATAACAGAATCTTGCTGCTCAGAAAATGTAATCTCCTGTCGAACAAAAGAAGAATTTGTGTGACAGGAGATTTTTCGCTGATTTGTTTCACAAAATTATCACAAATTTATCCTACTTTTATCACAAATTACTTTTACACTATAAAATGATAGAGATGCCCCTGGATTCCCCCATTCTCTGTTTCATCCAGGGGCATTTTCTATTGAAAAGACGCCAGAGTCAAAGGGCCTCTGTTTTACGACCTTTTGCCTCTGGCATCTTATAAGATGGGAAATCAAGAATTGAAAAAGTATTTCCCGGAGAATAAAAGGAGGAGAGTAAAGTGATCGAAGTAAGTAATCTGGTCAAAAAATACGGCGATCATACAGCCGTTGACCATCTTTCCTTTCAGATCGAAAAGGGGAAAATTTACGGATTCCTGGGCCCCAACGGTGCAGGAAAATCAACAACAATGAACATGATCACAGGATACATTGCTTCCACAGAGGGAAAAGTAATGATCGATGGTCATGACATTCTGGAAGAACCGGAGGCAGCCAAGAAATGTATCGGCTATCTGCCGGAAATGCCGCCACTCTATTTTGACATGACTGTTCTTGAGTACATGAAATTTGCGGCTGATCTGAAAAAAATCCCAAGAAACCAGAAAGACAAACAGATAAAAGAAGTCATGGATATGGTAAAGATCACAGACATGAAAGACCGTCTGATCAAAAACCTTTCCAAAGGTTACCGCCAGAGAGTTGGCCTTGCACAGGCGATCCTTGGATATCCGGAAGTGATCATCCTGGATGAGCCTACAGTAGGACTTGACCCGAAGCAGATCATCGAGATCCGTGACCTGATCAAAAGCCTGAAACAGAAACATACGGTTATCTTAAGTTCTCATATCCTTTCCGAGGTGAGAGCAGTATGTGATTACGTTCTGATCATTTCACACGGAAAACTGGTAGCCAGTGATACGCCGGACAATCTGGAACGTCTGGCAGCAGGTTCCAACAGTCTCCTTATGAAAGTAAAAGGCGAGAAAGATACCATCCGAAAAGATCTGGAAACGATCGAAGGCGTTACCGGTGTGGAAATGTCCTACGACAGCGACGAAGAACTGTGGAAAACAAAAGTTTCCATTCAGGAAAATGTGGATATCCGCGAAAAAGTTTTCTATGCTATGGCAAAAGCAAACTGCCCGATCTACGAGATGCAGGTTAAGAGAGTTTCTCTTGAGGATGTATTCCTTGAGCTTACCGAAGGAGAAAAAAAGAAATCCACCGGGAAACAGGAAAGATCACAGTGGAAACCGGTAGAAGATAAATCTTCGGAAACAGAAAAATCTGAGAAAACGGAGAAAGCTTCAGATAAAAAAGAGGGGGATCAGTCATGACAGCAATTTTTAAAAGAGAACTGAAAAGCTATCTGACCTCCATGGTTGGATATCTCTTCATATTTTTTGTCCTGGTGCTGACTGGAATTTATTTTTCCGCATATCAGCTCTCAGCAGGTTATTCAAAATTTGAATCTACATTAAGCGCACTGACCTTCGTGTTCCTGATCGGTGTGCCGATCCTTTCCATGCGTGTACTTGCAGAAGAACGTAAACAAAAAACAGATCAGCTGCTTCTGACAGCGCCGATATCTGTGTGGGATATCGTATTTGGAAAATACCTTGCACTGGTAGCCGTATTTGCCATTCCGGTTGTGATCATGTGCTTTTATCCACTGATCATGAGTAAATTTGGAACCATTTCCTATGCTTCCGCATATACAGGAATCCTGGGATTTTTCCTTCTTGGATGTGCGAATCTGGCAATTGGTGTATTTATGTCAGCACTTACGGAAAGCCAGGTAATTGCAGCAGTACTTACTTTTGTATTTCTGTTTGCTTTCTATATGATGAATGGAATTTCCTCATTTTTCTCACAGACTTCCATGTCAACGGCAGTGGCATTCGGACTTCTGATCGTGGCGATCGCAATTATCATTTATACCATGATCAAAAATGTTCTGATCTCTGCAGTGATCGGAGTTGTAGGAGAAGTTGTCCTTGTGATCGTATACGTTGTAAAATCAAGTATTTTCCAGGGTGGTATCCAGAAAGTACTGAATGTATTTAATCTGAGCGGACATTATGAGAACTTTACAAACGGTGTGTTTGACGTGACAGGAATCGTATATTTTATCTCTGTCGTTGCAATCTGTCTGTTTCTCACCATGCAGTCCATTCAGAAGAGACGCTGGAACTAGGGGGTGAATGGAAATGAAATTCAGTGAGAAATTCAAGAAAAATAAAAGCGAGGCAGTAGAGACAGAAACTGCACAGGATTCCGGGAAAAAGAAACATAAACCAGATCCGAAAAAACTGGTAGGCACTATCAGTAAAAAGCATATTAAAAATGGTACTTACAGCATGGCTATGGCAGCGATCTTTATCGTGATCGTAGTTGTGATCAATATGATCGTAGGTGCAATCCCGTCTAAATATTCACAGCTGGATGTAAGTTCATCCAAGCTTTATACCATCGGTGATGAGACAAAGAAAGTGCTGAAAGCACTGGATAAAGATGTGACCATTTACCAGATCGCACCAAGCGGCTCTGAGGATGATACGATTTCCAACCTGCTGTCACGCTATAAAGATGAGTCCAAACATATTAAAGTTGAAGTAAAAGATCCGGTTGTAAATCCGAAATTTGCTTCTGAATATACAAGCGATGATCTTGCATCAAACAGCCTGATCGTAGTTTGCGGAGACAGAAACAAAGTTATCAATTACAACGATATGTATTCTACTTCTGTAGACTACAATACCTGGCAGCAGACCACGACCGGATTTGACGGTGAGGGACAGATCACAAGTGCTATCGGATATGTGACATCCGAGAACCTTCCGATCATGTACACGTTATCCGGACATGGCGAAAAAGATCTGGATTCCAGCTTTAAAGAGGATATCCAGAAAGCCAACATTGATATCAAGGATCTGAACCTTCTCACAGAAGGAAAAGTTCCGGACGATGCTGACTGCCTGATGATCGTATCTCCGACGAGCGATATTTCCGAGGAAGAAAAAACAGAGATCCTGGATTATCTGGAGGCGGGCGGAAAGGCCATGATCTTCTCTGATTATACACAGGATGATCTGCCGAACTTCGATGCTGTCCTTGAAAATTATGGCGTAAAACGTGCAGCAGGAATCGTATTTGAGGGCGACAGCCAGCATTATGGAATGCAGATGCCGTATTATCTGGTACCGACTGTTAACAGCACAGATGCAAGCTCTGAGACCGCTTCCGCAGGCTCTTATGTACTGGCTCCATATGCACAGGGTATTCAGAAAACAGATGATGTAAGAGATACCGTAACGATTGACAGTATCCTGACAACTTCTGACCAGGCTTACTCTAAGACAAACATGCAGAGCAGCAATATCGAGAAAGAAGACGGAGATGTAGACGGCCCGTTTGATCTTGGTGTTGCCATTACTGAGAAACTGGATGATGACAAGGAAACACAGATCGTTTACTACTCCACAGCAAATCTGATGGAGAGTCAGGTAAACCAGATGGTATCCGGCGGAAATGAAAAACTTCTTCTGGAGTCCTTAAACTGGATGACCAGCACAGATGACGGCAATTCCGTTTCCATCCCATCCAAGAGCCTTGAGTCTACAAGCCTGACCGTAACGGATTATGATGCAGCCTTCTGGAAGATCTGTACTATTGGTCTGATCCCGGGAGTGTTCCTTGTTGCAGGATTTTTAATCTGGCTTAAGAGGAGAAAAGCATAATGAAAAAATCAACCAAACTTGTTTCCGCTGTTGTTGTTCTGGCAGTTCTAGGTGGTACGTATGTGGGACTGAATACCTACGTATCCAAAGAGGAAAAGACAGAGAGCAGCAGTGAGGAGGAAAGCAAAACAGAAGTGTTTTCCGTGAAAACGGATGATATCAAATCTCTGGAATTTATCGTGGACAAGAAGGAAACTACCTTTGAGAAAAAAGATGATTCCTGGGTGAAAAAAGATGAGACTGCTTTCCCTGTAAATCAGACAACTCTGGATTCTGCAGCTTCCGCCATCGAAAAGGTGGAAGCTGACAGGGTTCTGAAAAAAGTAGACGATCTTACCGAATATGGACTGGATTCCCCGTCCAATACGGTGACCGTTGATACCAGTGATGGCACAACCAAGTTTAATATCGGAGATGAGAATACTTCCACGAATCAGTATTACATTTCCAAAGATGATGATGACAGTACTGTGTATGTAGTAGCGGCAGATACGGTCACTCCGTTTATGAAATCTCTTTACGATTATGCACAGGGAGAAGATTTCCCGACAATTGATTCTTCCACAGTAAAGAAAGTCCAGGTAAGCGAGGATAAAGATTCCTATGTTCTGGAAGAAAATTCTGATGGAGCTACCTGGGATGTTTCCAGCGATGGAAGCAGTGATAAAGAAACTGCGGATACTACAGCAGCAGGAAATGTAACCTCCGGACTTGGAAATTTTGCATATGATCAGTTTGTAAATTATAATGCAGAGGATCTTTCACAGTATGGCCTTGATAAGCCGTATGCGACGATTACAGTGGATTATCAGGAAGAGGTGAAGGATGACAGCTCAGACAGTACAGATTCTTCAGAAAAGGATTCTACAGCCTCTGAGAGTGATTCTGAGAGTGTCGACAGTACTGATGATAAAGCTTCAGCAGAAAACAGTTCGACAGATAGTTCTGACAGCACGGATGCTTCTGATGACAGCAGTTCTTCAGAGGATACCAAGACAACAACAGTAGATAAACAACTTGTTATCTACGTTGGCGATGAAGCAAGTGATGGCAGTCGATATGTAACTGTGGATAACAAACATATTTATACAATGTCCGCGGATACTCTGAGCGCAGTTATTGACAAAGCACCATCAGATCTCTGGTCACTGATCGTCAATTATCTGTCTGTAAAAAATCTGGATCAGCTTCAGGTTACTTACGGCGGCGCAACAAATACTGTAAATGTTTCACGTGAAACATCCAAAGATGATGACGGCAATGACAAAGAGACAACGACTTATCAGCTGGATGGTAAGGAGATAGAAAGTACAACCTTTACCACTTTCTATAACAAGCTGATAAATATGGCAGGCCAGAAGAGACTGACGGACGCTTATACACCGGCTACAGACCCGGAGATGACTGCTGTATTCACAGACTCTGATAAGAACCAGACAACCGTTACCTTCTACACATATGACACAAACTATTACGCAGCTGTCGTTGGAAACAAAGTATTTCTCGTAAACAAAATGACGGTAAAAGAAATGTTTAATGCATATGAGACACTGATAAACAGTGAATCAAAAACAAAAGCCACAGCAACACCAACGGCTGAGGCGGAAAAATAAAAAATAAAACTAAGCCCCGGAATTCCATGGATCAGGAGTTCCGGGGCTTTCTATAATAAAAAAACCTGTACAGTGGTTTTTCAGTCCACCGTACAGGCTTTATTTTTTTTATATCCAACAGAAGGTTCGGGGGAGCTTCTGTCAGTTACATATTAGTTAAGCAAGACCTCTTTCTTCCAGCCAGTCGAAGAGAACGATTTTTTCTTCTTTCTTTCTCTTGGCCATGTGATTGAACTGAAGGATTGTCAGGATCGTGAAGATCACAAACAGTACAGCCAGTACAATTACAGAAGTAGTAATGCTTCTGCCACCACTGATCGTTGCACGGAATGCATCAACTGTGTAGGTGAATGGCAGGTATGCGTGAATCTTTGCAACAAATGCAGGAGAAATCTCGACCGGATAAGTACCGGCAGATCCTGCAAGCTGAACGACCATGAATACCAGCATCAGGAAACTTCCTACTTTACCAAGTGTAATGTTGAAGAAGTACATCATAGATGTAAAGGTCATTGCTGCGAGGCAGGCAAAGAGAACTGTCTTGCCCATCTCAGCAGGGGTGAATCCGTTAAATGCATGTAACAGAAGGATCAGACAGATTGCCTGAAGCATTGCTACCGGATAAAGTACGGAAGCTTTGCTTGCCCACCATGCAAAACCGGATTTCAGTTTGCCTTTATACTGAGCCAGAGGATACATCAGGCAGAATGCCAGTGCACCAACCCAGAGGCCTACAGACATCATATAAGGTGCCATTGCGTGTCCGTTATTCGGAACATCGGTAAGTTTTGTTTCATCGCTTACAACAGGTGTTGCGTACATTTTAATTGTTTCATCACTTGCTGAGTTATCTTTAACTGTTTTAGCTCCATCACTGAGGCTTGTGGTTAATGTCTTGGAACCATCTTTCAGTTCTTTCATACCACTTCCAAGTTTCTTGGAACCATCATACAGCTGAGAGGAACCACTCTGGATCTGAGCAGCACCATCTGCAAGCTGTTTCGCACCATTGTTCAGAGTGCTGTTGTTACTTACAAGTTTCTTGGTACCACTGAGAAGAGTTGAGGTACCGTTTGCTAATGTCTTAGTTCCGTTTGCAAGAGTAGTAGCACCGCTGGAAAGAGTTTTAGCTCCAGTGGAAAGCTGACTGGTACCGCTTGTAAGAGCAGAACTGTTAGCGGCCAGTTTAGCGACGCCATCTGTGTATGTCTTAATTCCTGTAGTCAGTGTTTCAGAACCATCGGCAAGCTGACCTGCACCGGATTTCACCTGCGGAAGTGCGCTTGTGATCTGTTTTCCTGCTTTTTTCAGACTTGTTGCGCCATCAGTAAGTTTCTTGTTGTTTGCGGTTAATTTATCAAATCCATCGTTCAGAGCTTTGATTCCGGCGGCTGCTTTCGGGAAAGCTGCGGTACCAGTCTCCAGTTTCTGAAGTCCGGCGGAAACAGTTTTTGTTCCGGTATTTACAGCTGTTGCACCCGCGTACAGCTGCTGTGTAACAGCGGAAAGCTGAGAGATCATATCTGTAGGAAGCTGACCTGCAACTGCGCCCATTGTAGTAGCGGCTGTGCCCATTTCTGTAGCACCGCTGCCCATTTCTGCTGCACCATTGCTCATTTCTGTAGCACCACTTGTCAGTCCGTCTGCAAGCTGGTTCAAAGTTGCTGCAGCACCTGTCAGAGTCTGTACACTGCTCTTAATATCCTCAGTTTTGCTGTTCAGCTGTGAAAGTGCATCTCCAAGTTCTCCCTGAACTGCATCAATTTCACCATTTACAACGCCCAACTGGGAAACCTGATCAGAATATCCGGCTGCAAAGGAAGTATCTACCTGAGAAGCGCTTCCGGCAGCACCGGACAGAGTATTGATCACATTGCTGAGGCTTTCAGCGGAAATTTTTCCATCTTCATCCTGTGCGCTCTGAATTGCCTGAAGTTCTGCAACAGCAGAGTTCATAGCCTGCTGTGCGGCATCAATTCTTCCGTTTGCGTCATTAAGTGTTGAAGTTGTTGTCTGTCCGTATGTATCCATTGCGGAGCTTACTGCACTGATCTGAGCTTTCATTCCACCAAATGCAGTACCAAGACCCTCTGCTTTGGAAGAAAGCATTGTACTTGCATCAGTAAGAGCACTTGCTGCACTGTTAAGACCAGGTACGATCTGACCGGTAACAGCTGACGCACCCTGAGTCATGGCTGCGGAAGCGGATTCCATACCAGTTTGAGCCTTAGTCATACCGGCGGAAGCAGATTCCATACCTTTCTGAGCCTTTGTAAGGCCACTGGAAAGCTGTTTGAAGGATTCTTCAGTAGTGCTTCCCTTCAGAGCAGAAACAGTGTCGTTAAGTTTTTTGGTTCCTGCTTCCAGAGCTGCAGTTCCGGATACCAGAGACTGAGAATCTTTAGTTCCTTTTGTAACGCCGGTATTTAACTGAGCGATACCATCAGAAACATCTCCAAGGCTTTCCAGAGCGGAGAGCTGTTTAGCGCCGTCTGCCAGTTCCTGTGTACCCTTTACATAAGCGGTTGTTCCATCAGCCAGAGTATCTGCACCGCTGACATACTTTGTAGCACCACTGGAAAGAGTATTGATACCTTCGCTTAAAGCTTTGGCACCGGATTCCAGGCTGCTTGCACCGCTTTTCAGTGCATCGGAGTTTTCATTCAACTGATCAACACCTGCGGTGTACTGTTTCACACCTTTATCCAGAGTGTCAACACCGGTTGTAAGCTCCGGTACCTTGTTGGTGAGAGTAGCGACACCACTGTCAAGCTGTTTTGCTCCATCATCCAGACTCTTGGCTCCGTCGTTAACCTGAGCTACACCATCGGTGTATGTCTTAAGTCCCTCTGTGAGACTGTCAGCACCGCTTACGAATGTAAGAGTACTTGTGGAAAGTTTTTTCAGGTTCTTGGTAATGGTTTTGTTACCATCAGCAGCTGTAGTCAGTCCGTCTTCAAGTTTTCCGGATCCGTCAGCAGCTTCCTGCATTCCGTCACCTGCTTCTGAGATAGAATCAAAAACGGTTTCTGTATAGGTTTCTGTAACCTGGGAGGCGATGTTGTCGCGAAGCTTCAGCATTGCTGTTTCACTGAGCTTGGAAGCGATGTAGTTGGTTCCCGGATTGGTCTGATATGTCAGCTCCATCTGCTTGGGGTTATCATCCATTACAGTAGCTGCATTTGCGGAGAAGTCTTCCGGAATTGTGATAACCATGTAGTAGGTTCCGTTTGCCAGACCGTCCTCTGCTGTTTTGCTGTCTACAATGTTGAATGCCATTGAGTCGTTGTCTTTCAGCTCATCCGCCATATCCTTACCTATACTTAGCGTCTTGCCATTATACTCAACTGGTTTGTCTTCGTTTACCACGGCCACCGGCAGGTTATCCACGCTTCCGTAAGGATCCCACATGGATTTCAGAAACAGGCCTGCATAGATGAGCGGGATAACGATGATAGCGATTACAACGATAAGCATGAGCTTGTTACGAAGTAGGCTTTTCCATTCGTCTTTGATCATTTTACCTATCCCTTTCTTTATTTAGTTTTATATAAAGCTTAGTTGCTTAATCAAACTTTATTCCAGTAATGGCTTCAAAATCTATTAAACATACTGAATTCTATTAATAGCTCTCAAATCCATTATCAAACAAAGTGTTGATTTTCTTTACGTGATGTATTATACTAAACACAAAACATAGATACAACCATTAAATATTTACTGAATGTATATTAATGGACATAAATGCGAAAAATGTCTAATACAGAAAGATGATTTTTATGGCTGCAGACACGAACATGATATTATAGTAATTCCAGAAATACTATAGTTGAGAGAAAATGACCGAATCAAGGAAGCCCTCTCCGCGGGATTACGAAAAGCAATAAGTAATGAGTGGGGACTTGCTTATATCAGGAGGAGTACAAACAAGTCCTGATAAACTGCGGAGCAGTTATTTGGTTATGAGCAAGTAGCGAAGCGGATTGCGAATATCCGCTTGACTATATGGTAATTTATGAACATGAAGTAGAGTAGAATGCGAATGTCCGCTTTACTTATTATAGCTTTACGGAATAACAGGGGGAAAAGAAAAATGGCCGAAAAAGTTGATAGAAGAGTACGGAAAACAAAAGCACAGCTTCGAGCAGGATTAGCACGTCTTATGCAGAAGAAGAGTATTAAAGAGATTACTGTGAAAGAACTGGTGGAAGAAGTAGATATCAACCGTTCCACGTTTTATCTTCATTATACAGATATTTACCAGATGTTAGAATCTATTGAGGCGGAACTGATGGATGAAGTTTCTCATTTAGTAGAAGATTATCCGCTTGATCCTCTTAACAATAAGGAGAGTTCTTATCCGTTTATTGAGCAGATTTTTACAATTTTGGATAATAATAAGGATATTTGTATTGCACTGCTCGGAAAAAATGGGGATATGGCGTTTGTCAGCCGAATCGAAAAGCTGATTGCGGATACAGTTCTGCATCGTCTGTCTATTCGTTTGCCTAAGAATAATCGGGATATTGAGTATGCGTACGCCTTTTGTCTGAATGGATGTGTAGGAATGATCAAGACATGGCTCTCTTCTGAAAACCAGGAATCTACACAGCATATGGCAGAGCTTACCCATAAGCTGATTGATAATACAACACATATGTATTTGGAACAGGCTTTAAGATAAAATAAGAGCTGATGTTTCACGTGAAACAATAATAAATAAAATACGAAAATGGGGTTGTCGCACTGACAATTGTTGCCTCCATATAGGACTTTTATATTTCATTGTCCTATATGAGGGTAGCATATCACAATGTGACAACCCCATTTTTTTATGCCATAGGTGATTACTTCGTAATGTTCCAATAACACAAAAAAATCTCCGGGCAGGATCACGCTGCGCCGGAGAGAAATTATGCCAATTATGCCGCTGAAGCAATCTGCCGCAGGAGGAGAATCCTGCAAGCAGGAGCTTTTTTGTTTACAGAAAAATTGATACCTGCTCCAGAAAATGCTCAGGATCTTCGATGTGAGGAAGATGTCTGGTATCAGGAATTGTTGCAGTTTCAATAGAAGAATTCAGTTTCTGATACTCTTCGGCAATGAGAGAACCAGAAGCCTCTTTTTTGCCGGAAATGATATAAATGCAGGCATCAGAAGATTCAACTGCGTTGTTGATGCTGATATTCAAATACTTGCCAATATAGCTGGAATAGAGATATTTGGCGTTGGAACCACCTTTATGCGCGGATTCATAATAAGTATCTACAAGTGTATCGGTCACGTGAAACGGATTATAAAATAACTGTTCCATAAACATGCTGCTGATAGCCTCACGTGCACATGCGATATGATAGATCAGTGTTCCGAAGACAGGAAGTTCGATTATGTGTTTGAATAATTTATTGTCTTCACATGGGGCCTGCTTCAGTGAACTGAGACTTGGTGGATTTACAAGCATGATCTTGCGAATATAGTCGGAATTATTACGATATGCCATGATTGCAAAAGAACCGGAAAAACCACTGGCAATAATATCTGTTTCTTCGTGAATTACATTCTTAACAAAGTCGCAGAGAAGCTGCACAAATACAAAATTTGTGTAGGTAATCTCTACCTTTTCAGAGCGTCCACAGCCCAAAAGATCAATCGTGTAAACGGTATGTTCTGTTGCCAGCTGATTTTCAACGGCATTCCATTCATAGCCAGATGCGCCTGGCATTATATCGTGAACGAGAAGCAGTGGAGAACCATGTCCCTGCTTTGTATAGTGGATTTTTCCAAAACGCCAGTCATATGTTTTACCATGTGGTTGCTCCAGCATATCTTTAAGCTGAGATGTGGCATCTATAAAACGATTTGTAATATGAATAACTCCTGTGGCTGTTCCTAATAAAGCAGCAAGAGTAAGTAGTTTATGTCCGTTTTTCTTCATTGAAAGCCTCCTGAAATTCGTATTAAATGATTTGGGAAAATACTGTTCGATGCACTAAAATTCACTGATCTGATGGTATTTTTCTGAATATTTTCTGGCTTTTATTATACGCTATTGGTGGAAAATTTACAATGCTTTTGTAGATTGGAGTAAGGAAGGTAACATGTGAAACAAGATAGAAAATGAGCGATATTTTTTATATCGAATCAGGAAAGTTCCCATCTCCTTGTGAAGCTACGAGAAACAAAATGTGGTGTGTGGAGGGATGAGGTTGTATCAGGAACACAAGCAGGTCCTGATACAACCGTGAAGCAGTTATTCGGTTATGAGTAAGTAATAAATGCGGATGAATTTATTTACTTGACTGTTTTACAGTGTATGTTTCACGTGAAACATATATTGCATGTAATACAGGCAAATAGTTCCTTTTTAACCAAATCAAGTAAGTCCCCTGCTTCAATTGCGAAAAGCAATAAGCAGGGGGATTGATTGTATCAGGAAGAGTGTAAGCAATTTCTGATAAACTGCGAAGTAGTTAATTATTCGGTTATGAGCAAGTAGTGAAGCAGATTGCGAATATCCGCTTCACTTAGTGAGAGGCAGGAGATTTTTTTTGACAAATGTAAAGCAATTATGCCATAGATGCTGTAGTTATTTACGGAGGTGCAGCTATCTACTGGACAAGCGGATATTTGCATCTCGCATTGCTCGTAGCTCTGCACCGAATAAATTGCACCACAGTTTATGAGTGAATAAATACTCTGCCGGTTTTCACTTGCCATAGCTGTGGTTGTGGATACAGAGAGTCAAATTATACAGGGTTTCCCAGAATAATATTGATTAAAGTTTTATTCAGCATAATAGTGCGGTTCCAGGGATTGATGATTACTCCTTCAATAGATGGTTCCTGGAGTGCTGCGTGAAAAATTTTGTCAATGTCTGCTGTGAAAGTAGACATGATCTGGCTGCTGCCTTTTAATTCTTCGTCAAAACTGGTAAAAGCAGCCCACCATTGTTTTCCATCACCGGTTTTTATAGCCTGGAGATTAATCTTTCCATCACCTTTTGGTGGTTCTACAGCTACGATCAGCTGAGCATACTCTTTCATTCTGCGACGAATTACCGTGAGAACGTGCGCCAGCATTTCTTCAGTGGCATCCTGCTGGAGAGCAGCGATTGCAGTTTCGATTTTGTCATTTCCCTGAAGCGTTTTATCTAATTGAGCCTTTGCCTGATCTTTGTTGGTTGGATTCATGATAGAAATATTCCTTTCGATATAGATAGATTGTTCGTGATTGTATTATAGCATTTCAGGAAATAGAGCGGCAAGATTAAGTTAAACGCAAACGTGCCTGCATCTGCGGGGGTATGGAGTAGGGACGGAGATTTTTATCGATAAATTATATGGCGATAGTGTAAAGAGATAAGCTGAGAATAAGAGAAGAAGAACAAGGGGGGAATTCATAAAGATTTTGAAAAGAAAAAAATGATATTTGACAAAAGGGATAGTAGTATGGAATGAGAAAAGAAAAAACATATGTCCAATATATCGGACTTTTCTGCGAAGGTGGGAAATGAAAAAAGAAATACGTCAAAATACGAAGGTTTAACGCTAAAAACGATATAAAAGTACGGTTTATAGTACCGCAATAATATATGTGTACGATTTATAGTACATATATAAAAATGCACAAAAACACCCAAACACCGTCATGTGCACCTGCACGCAGTCGAGCAGATATTCGCAATCCGCTTCGCTGCCTGCTCATAACCAAATAACTGCTCCGCAGTTTATCAGGAGAAACTTGCACTCCTCCTGATACAAGCAAATCCCCACCCACTGCTTATTGCTTTTCACAATTGAAGCAGGGGACTTACTTGATTTGGTTAAAAATACGATGAAAGATACGAAAAAAATAGAAAAAATAATGCTGTTTTTGCTGCAAATGCCTGCTTAACAATGATCTGGATGGCCTACATGCCTCCTGATAAGCTACGAAGTAGTTATTCGGCTATGGGCAGGCAGCGAAACGGATTACGAATATCCACTTGACGGCCCATATATAGAAAAAAGAGGCGTTTTAGGGCGCCTGAGAGCTGTTATTTTGCTGTGTTTCTGCTATGTTTGAGCTGGTTTTGACGAGGACAGGAGACAAATAATACATAATGGGATATTTCGGAAATAAAAAATATAAATACGCCGCTTCGCGGCGTATAACCAGGAAAAAGGAATAGCACAAAATGAAACTTGCTGGTTAAAATGAAAAAATAATACGCTTTTCCTGTACAATATAAATTCAACTATACTAGCGATAAAACTCTTGTAAAATAAGCGTTTTTAGTAACTTGTAGTTTCTATATATTATATAAAAATGATAAAAATGGCAAAAATCAGACATTCCTAAAATACGCCAAAAATCACTGTTTCATTTTGCTATATATCAAAATATGCCATTATATTTTCTAAAATGATACCAAAAAATCTTTTACAACATTTCGCTCTTCATCGTAGTATCAGTTGTTTTTGCTTTTATCCTGAAGGGAAATAGAGAGGCGTTTGAGTAATTCGATATATAGAAGCAAGACATAACTACATGACAAATGTAAATGATTTTATCTATCCAATCGAATTAAGTAAGTCTCCTGATTCTATTGCGAAAAGAAATAAGCAGAGGGTGGGGCCTTACTTGATTCAGGTCAAGCGGATATTCGCAATCCGCTTCGCTACGTAGCTCTACACCAAATAGCTGCTCCGCAGTTTATCAGGAGGAGCTTGCACTCCTCCTGATACAAGCAAGTCCCCCACCCACTGCTTATTGTTTTTCGCAATTGAAGCAGGGGACTTACTTGATTTGGTTAAATGGTGACAAACTTGGGGGCATATACGCTGAAAAAGAGCAGCAATTGCTGATAATAAAATATGAAATAATTGCATTCATAAATGTATAACAGAACGTGCCAGGCAGTAAGAGCTGCATATTGTAAGAAATGTAAGAAACTGCCATGCAGGTACTGAAATACGCGCGGTCAGTTTTGCAGTAAGAACAGCAAGCATATTGTAAGGCAAAATCCGGTAAAAACGCTGGCGTTCAGTTCTGTGGCATTACAGTAAAAATACTGTGGGAGGGAGGTGGAATCATTACGGAGATTACGTATGGGACCGATCTTTTTGAGGCATTCCTGGAACTGCTATAGTATTGTAAGAGGGAAGTGGAATCATTGCCCTGAGAAGAATCATCTGTGGTTTTGCAATAAAACAGAGTATTGTAAGGGCAGTTTAAGAGCACTGTGGTTTGGGTATACTATACAATAAATAAAATAATTCAAAACCCATTTTCTATTGTTTCACGTGAAACATTATGTGGCGGTTTAAAAATAAAAGTGTTATAATGGTATCCAATGAGTAAAAATCCCTTAAAAAATACAAAAAAGGAGGGGTAAAATGGGACGAATCATTGCAGTTGCCAATCAGAAAGGCGGGGTTGGAAAATCAACAACGGCGATTAATTTATCGGCCTGCCTTGCTGAAAAAGGGAAAAAGGTTCTTGCCATTGACATAGATCCGCAGGGAAATACCACAAGTGGACTTGGCGCAGACAAGAATGCAGTAGAAAATACCCTTTACGAGCTGCTGCTTGGAGAAGCAGAGACCAAAGATACCATTATAAAAAACGTAGTAGATAATGTTGACCTGATACCATCGAATATGAATCTTTCCGGTGCTGAGATTGAGCTGGTAGATCTTGAGGATAAGGAATATATCCTGAAAAAGATTACTGACAAACTGCGTCGGAAATATGATTACATAATCATGGATTGTCCGCCGTCACTGAGCATGCTGACAATCAATGCCCTGACGGCGGCAACTTCTGTTCTGGTGCCGATTCAGTGTGAATATTACGCACTGGAAGGTCTGTCACAGCTGATACATACCATCGAACTGGTGAGAGACAGATTGAATAAACGTCTGAAAATCGAAGGCGTGGTCTTCACCATGTATGATGCCAGAACAAATCTGTCACTCCAGGTTGTAGAGAATGTAAAAGAAAACCTGGATCAGAATATATACAAAACGATCATTCCGAGAAATGTACGACTTGCAGAGGCTCCAAGCTATGGAAAACCGATCAATCTGTACGACTCAAGATCTACAGGAGCAGAAAGCTATCGTCTTCTGGCAGAAGAAGTTATCAGCAGGGAGGGCGAATAATGGCTGCAAGAAAAACAGGAGGCCTTGGAAGAGGTCTGGATGCACTGATTCCTAATAAAGCCGGTGGAACGTCAAAGGAAACTGTAAAAAGGACAAGATCTACGGGAAAGAAAGAAAAAACGGAAGCACAGGAAAAACCTGCGGCAGAACGTCTTGTAAAAATTTCCAGTGTGGAACCGAATCTGAATCAGCCGAGAAGGCATTTTGATGAGGACGCACTGATGGAACTTTCTGAGTCTATCAAACAGTATGGCGTTCTTCAGCCGCTGCTGGTATCAGATAAGAAGGATTATTTTGAGATCATAGCAGGAGAGCGTCGCTGGAGAGCAGCCAAGATGGCTGGTCTTAAGGAAGTTCCGGTTGTGGTAAAAGAGTTTACGGACCAGGAGATCGTGGAGATTTCTCTGATTGAGAATATTCAGCGGGAAGATCTGAACCCTATAGAGGAAGCAATGGCCTACAAACGTCTGATGGAAGAGTTTCACCTGAAACAGGATGAAATCGCAGACAGAGTTGCCAAGAGCAGAACAGCGGTAACCAATTCCATGCGTCTTCTGAAGCTTACTTCAAAAGTGCAGGAAATGGTGATTGCAGATATGATTTCTGCAGGCCATGCAAGAGCACTTCTGGGAATTTCCGATGAAACCCTTCAGGAAAATACAGCCATGAAGGTTTTTGACGAGAAACTCAGTGTCCGTGAGACGGAAAAACTTGTAAAAAATCTGGTTTCTCCGGCAAAAAAAGAGAAAACAGAGAGAAATACCGCAGAGGATGCCATTTATGAAAGCCTGGAAGAAAAAATGAAAGGCATCATGGGAACAAAGGTATCCATTCAGCGAAAGAAAAACAACAAAGGTAAAATTGAAATTGAATATTATTCCAGGGATGAACTGGAGAGGATCATTGATCTGTTCGAATCTATCAGATAGGAGGCAGAATGAGCGGGATTTTTGAAAGCATAGGAATTGATTCCGGGATTGTGATCATTATTTTGCTGATCCTTACCATCATTCTTCTGATTAATGTGGTGAGCAGCAATATGCGTCTGAGCCGCCTGGAACGGAAATATAAGCTGTTTATGAGAGGCGGAGATGCACAGTCACTGGAAAAAGTTTTTGTAAGAAAATTTGCACAGATCGACCGGCTGTATGAGGCAAAGGAAGATCATGATCATGACATCAGCTTTATCAAAAAAAATCTGAATGTAATGTTCAGCAAATATGGAGTTGAGAAGTATGATGCCTTTGATGATGTAGGCGGAAAACTCAGTTTTGCGCTGGCGCTTCTTGATAAGAATAACACAGGTCTGATCCTGAATGCGGTTCACAGCCGTGACAACTGTTTTCTTTATTTAAAGGAGATTGTAAAAGGTGAGTCCTATGTTGTCCTCAGCCAGGAAGAAGTGGAAGCTCTGAGAAAAGCTGTAAACTTCGGACTTGGTGAGATTGAGAAGGAACAAAAATAAGAATATTTTTAATACAGGAGGAATATCATGTTAGACATTAAGTTTGTGAGAGAGAATCCGGAGGTTGTAAAACAGAATATCCGCAACAAGTTCCAGGACAGCAAACTGGAGCTGGTTGACAAGGTTCTCGAACTTGATAAAGAGAACAGAGAGATTAAGCAGGAGGTTGAGGCTCTCCGTGCTGAGAGAAACAAGATCTCCAAACAGATCGGTGCTCTTATGGGCCAGGGAAAAAGAGAAGAGGCAGAAGAGGTTAAAAAACAGGTTGCTGCATCCGGAACACGTATCGAGGAACTTTCCCAGAGAGAGAAAGAGGTTGAGGAAGAGCTTCTGAAAGACATGATGGTAATCCCGAACATCATCGATCCTTCGGTACCGATCGGTAAAGATGACAGCCAGAACGTAGAGATCGAGAAATTCGGTGAGCCGGTTGTTCCGGATTTCGAAGTTCCATATCATACAGATATCATGGAGAGCTTTGACGGAATCGATCTTGACAGCGCAAGACGTGTTGCAGGTAACGGATTCTATTATCTGATGGGAGACATCGCACGTCTTCATTCCGCAGTAATTTCCTACGCAAGAGATTTCATGATCAATCGTGGATTTACTTACTGTGTACCGCCTTTCATGATCAGAAGCAACGTTGTTACAGGTGTTATGAGCTTTGCTGAGATGGACGCTATGATGTACAAAATCGAGGGTGAGGATCTTTACCTGATCGGTACAAGTGAGCATTCCATGATCGGTAAATTCATCGACCAGATCATTCCGGAGGAAGAGCTTCCGAAAACACTTACAAGCTATTCTCCATGCTTCCGTAAAGAGAAAGGTGCTCACGGACTTGAGGAGAGAGGTGTTTACCGTATCCATCAGTTCGAGAAACAGGAGATGATCGTTGTCTGCAAGCCAGAGGAGAGCAAAATGTGGTTCGACAAACTGTGGCAGAATACAGTAGATCTGTTCCGTTCTCTTGATATTCCGGTTCGTACACTTGAGTGCTGCTCCGGTGACCTCGCTGACCTTAAGGTGAAATCTCTTGATGTTGAGGCATGGTCCCCACGTCAGAAGAAATACTTTGAGGTAGGAAGCTGCTCCAACCTTGGTGATGCACAGGCACGTCGTCTGAAGATCCGTGTAAACGGAAAAGATGGTAAGAAATATCTTGCACATACATTAAATAACACAGTAGTAGCACCTCCGAGAATGCTCATCGCTTTCCTGGAGAATAACCTGAATGCAGACGGTTCTGTAAGCATTCCAAAAGCTCTGCAGCCATACATGGGCGGTATGACAAAGATTGAGAAAAAGACACGCGCGTAAGAGAAACGCAGGCTTTTTCAGGGAGGTGTTCTTGTGCATAGTTATTTAAAGGCCGTTGGCTTTTCACAGGTTACCAGAAGAAGTGAAGTAAAAGAGATCATCCGTGATGTGATCGCAAACTACGATGAAAAAGTTTGCGTGGAAAATCATCCGGAAGGTGTATTTGTACAGTTTTCTAAGAATTACGGCTGCGACTGTGGAATCAGCGTTTGTGGTCAGTACGATGAGAACGGTGAGTTTCACGTGGAATATTATTTCCCGTTTTTCAGAGGAACAGGAATCACATCCAGGGAAAAAGTAACTGTTGAACGTCATACAGAGAAAGAATCTTATGCAGGTGCATGTGATGATCTTCGTATTGGTGTGACGATGATCTTTTATCTGCAGAATCCGGCAGAATATATGCAGGAAAAATGCAGAGGCCTGAAAGATCCCGGAAACAGACCTGTAACCGTTTCCGGTCTTGCTTCAGAAGGAAAGATCCTTTTTCCGGTGCAGAAAGATAAAGAAGCTGTAAAGGTGGAGCGAGAGCTTGCCAAAAACAGAACGAATCTTATCGAGGCTGCAAGAAATGGTGATGAGGAAGCAATGGAAAGCCTTACAATGGAAGATATGGATACGTATTCCATGATCTCCCAGAGGATCGTTACTGACGATATTTTAACCATTGTGGATTCCTATTTCATGCCATATGGAATTGAGTGTGACCAGTACAATGTACTTGGCGAGATTCTGGACATCATGAAATTTAAGAATATCCTGACTGGCGAAGAAATCTGCCAGATGACTATTGAGAGCAACGATATGCAGTTTGATGTCTGCATCAACAGCAAAGATCTTCTCGGTGAGCCGGCAGTTGGCCGCCGCTTCAAGGGAACGATCTGGCTGCAGGGACAGCTGCATTATTGAAAAAAATCTCGGGGTCTGAGATGAATATTTTACTTTCGCTGCTTTGCCGGCAAAGTAACAGGAGTTTGCCAGACACGGAATTAATTCTTGTAATTTCAAAATAAATATAGTAAAATAATGGTTGTGAAACTTCCGGAAGCATCCGAAATGTTTCACAACCATATATGTCCTCGTAGCTCAGCTGGATAGAGCACTCGCCTCCTAAGAGAAAGCCGAGGCATTCCCCAAAGGGAAAAAATGAAAAACAACTTTCAGTTCGAATCTATTCTGAAAAATGCTAATGGTGACAACAAAGCATTCCCCAAATTGGGGAACGTTCTAATGTTACCAAATCGAAAAAATCTGTAGATTGACAACTCGAAAATGAGTTGATAATCTTATATATGGCCGAAGGGGAAAATCCCAGAAACCCAGTAAAATCAAGGGTTTGCGGCATGAGTCGTCATAGCTCAGCTGGATAGAGCACTCGCCTCCTAAGCGA